>ERZ794936.20-NODE-20-length-152332-cov-62.692107_pt1 | contig 152332 bp, 77 predicted proteins | sample MGYA00511083_ERZ794936 | MGnify/ENA primary metagenome ERZ794936 (study PRJEB30137, sample SAMN04331409) | food metagenome | isolation source: Y2 must sample point D1 replicate A | place: Australia: South Australia | collected 2014 ... | reverse complement strand
GAACCAGTACCTACTCTTCTAATGGTCAATAACGAAGTGCATCTATCAGGGTTTACATTTGATTACCGTTTCTCAATCTTTATGTCATCTTTTTACACCGCATATGATAATATACTAGTAACACTAATACTACCAAACAAATGATAATTTAAAGAAGTTTAACTCCAACAATAGCCGTTACTAACAAGAATCCCAAAAAGTATCAAATTATTCGCTGATTCTTCAAAACTATTTGAAAAAAAAAATCTCACATTTTTGATATTCCAACATAAGTAATTGAAGGTCAATGATAGAAGCTATCAATAATATTATATAATTTTTAACTCAGCAGATATCGGAAATAAAAGACTCCATGGCCAAGTTGGTTAAGGCGTGCGACTGTTAATCGCAAGATCGTGAGTTCAACCCTCACTGGGGTCGTTTATTTTTTTGCATTACATTATTTAGTGAGCTAAAAACTCCATTAAAATAGTAATCGTATAAACTAATATCAAGTGAAGCTGACTACTTGATTAGGCTCACTACTTAGCCACATTCGGGCTTTCTTCTGTCTTTCTTGGAAAATAACAGCTCCATTTGATCTTGATATAAAAAAGGTCCTTTGATCCCATCCGAAACTCGTTTCCTTCTGCCACAACTCTTAACAGTCTAACTACGAGAGTCTAGCGAAGTATAAAAGTTTAAACAATAAATTTTGGAAAAATTTCAAGGGCAAAATACCAACAACTATCAAATAAAGGGAATTAATAGACTCCACTTTAAATTAATCCATTGTCTAAAAATGGTAATGCAATTATTATTTATTTAGTAATCTAATCAATTTTGTTTTTCGACAATAATATATAAATCGTGCCTATCTCACCTCTTTTATAGGTACTTTCTAGAGGTCAAGGGCCCATAAATAAATTGGCTTAAAGGTCCCACTGGAATCCTCCACCCAAAGAATATCATGTTTCAAAGCAACTTCCATTTTTTTCTTCCCGTTTCGGATCTCAAATAAAGGAACTATACAATCTTGGTCTCTTCCATATGGCAGTTGAGTGTACCTATTTGGTATTTTGCTGATCAAGTACCCTTTTTCCAGGCAGTAGTCTTCTACCACATCCTTGAAAGAGCTGCTAACTTTTCCAAGCGGAATATTTTGTACAGTATAGGTAGGTTCTTGTTCGCTTTGACTAATATCGTCGATCACTTGTGTTTCCATTAAGTTTCGTAAACCCTGTCTCAAATCGAAATCTTCATCTAATGTAGATTTATCAAGGTGGTACCTATGAGACATAGCGAATATATTATAGCTTTTTCTGATCTCCGATAGTTCTATTTCTGTTGGTAAAGAGTGCTCAAATACCGTATTCATCAGCCAATTAAGCCACCACTTTGACTTGTGTAAGTCTTCCACTGTACTATAAAGATGCCATTGATAGAGTATTTTGTTTATATTATTAAAGGTTCCCCGTATCATCAATTCATACTGTTTTGGATGAAAATAATGGGTATAACTTCTCAGTTTTTTCATAAAATAGAAAAATCCAGAATCTTTTTCTTTCCATTCCTGTTTTTCCTTCCAATCCTCTAACTCGTAGATGGGGTCATTATGTCTTTCCCACAGCTCGTCCAGGAATTTAGGAAGAAACTCTTTACATAAAATTTTGTAATATCTTCGTTCGCAGATAAGTTCTTTGATAAATATAATATCAGAATTAGTGATACAAAATGATTCCCTATGGTACCAATTTTTACAATAAGCAAAAAATTTTGCTTCAATCTTGTCCACAATTGTGTCTTTGATCTTATCGTCAATTAAAACCATAAAATCCAAGACCCATATTCTTGGCGAAACATGGTCTACTTCATCGTGAAGTTCCCAATTATCTAATTCCTGTAATAGCTTTGGATAGACGAATTCCTCCATGATATGCTCTTTACACCCGATAAAACTTAGCACTTGTTGGAAATCCAGTAATAGGGTGATAGCGCTGTCGATTTTTGATTTAGTCATATCAAACCCTTCCCAAAATTTTTTGAGTTTGGGATATATAACTTTAAAGATTGTTGTTTGTGTCCTGTTCAAAAATTTCGAAGTTGTATCCATTCTATATGCGAGTAGTTCTATAATTTGCGTTAACTCATCAAGTATATCGTTTGGCTTTTCTAAATGATCCAAATCAAATTCTATTAGTAATTCTTTTCTCAATAAGCAGGACGTTAGCCTATCTATGAGCTCGTCGTCGGACAATTTTAAAATAGCACCAATCTTATCATACAGGGAAACATGCTTGCTTTCGTCCCTCAAAGTAACCTCCAATTCAGAAAGAAGCCTCTCTTGTCCATAATATTCTTTGACTTGCACTTCTAACGGAGAGGTGCGCTGACGAATAGCTTCCAAACTTTTTTCAATACCCAGCAGCTCTTGCAATATCTCCACAACAACATCTTTTTTCGGCTTTGGTACTGCATTTAAAGGGTCTAATTCTTTTAGGATACTCTCTGGTAATTGTACCCCTGCTAACCTCAATTCTCTCAGTGTTCGCACTATAGTCATATCACCACTATCATTTAACAACGCTTCGCCTAAAACCTCCGTGGAGGTTTTATTGAATTTGACTTGTTCTATACCTTCAACCACCTCATCCTCAGAGCTCAAGTAATCCTCATTTTCACTGTGATAGTTACTGGAGTTGGTATTTGAAAACATTCCTAGACCTGCATTGTGCATAGGTCGGCTTTGGGTTTCTATTGGTGTAGTTATACCAGAACCATCCTTCCCAAGGCCTTTTCCCGCAACATATCCCATACTCGAAAGTAACTTCGCACCAATACCATATGTCTTCGTTAATTTTGAGATCGTTGGGGCATTGCCGCTACTAGTTTTCAAGGCATCATTAGTGTATGTCATGTCACTATTCATGCTTGAATTATTATCTTCCTCATCGCTATAATTATAGGAATCGATTCTTCTTTTTTTGAAAAAGAACTTTTTATCTGTGTTGGAGTCCGAATCCTCCATGTTTTGGCGTACTGAAGGCTTAAGTTCTTCGACCTCTCTCGGTTGTACTATTTCGAAATTTTGGATTTTTGTTATTGTTTTGACATAATGTAAATACTAGATGCGCGCTCTAAGGCCTCAGTATTAAAAATTGCAAGATATCCCTAACTTGATAATTATTTGAAAGTCGCATAACGTACGATAAATTCGATACTGCGAGGATATTATCAACGTATTTAACACCTATGAACGAAGCAGATGTTACAAAATTTGTTAATAATGCCAGGAAAACGCTGACCGATGCTCAACTTTTATGTTCAAGTGCTAATTTAAGGATTGTAGATATTAAGAAAAAATTGTCATCTTGGCAGTTGAGTATTTCAAAACTCAATTTTCTAATAGTTGGCTTGAGACAGCAAGGAAAGTTTCTTTACACTATTTTAAAGGAAGGCATTGGGACAAAGCTAATCCAGAAACAATGGAATCAAGCTGTCTTAGTGGTCTTAGTTGATGAGATGAAGTACTGGCAATATGAAATCACTTCTAAAGTACAAAGGTTGGATGGTATAGTAAATGAATTGAGCATATCAGAAAAAGATGATACCGATCCCTCTAAACTAGGAGATTACATCTCGAGAGACAACGTTAACTTATTGAATGACAAACTGAAAGAAGTGCCAGTAATTGAGCGTCAAATTGAAAACATTAAGCTTCAATACGAAAATATGGTCAGAAAAGTTAACAAAGAACTGATTGATACCAAGTTGACGGACGTAACTCAAAAATTCCAAAGTAAATTTGGTATAGATAACCTGATGGAAACAAATGTTGCAGAGCAGTTTAGCAGGGAACTAACGGACCTTGAAAAAGATTTAGCAGAGATAATGAATTCATTGACACAGCACTTTGATAAGACATTGCTGTTACAAGATAAAAAAATTGATAACGATGAACGTGAGGAGCTGTTTAAGGTGGTACAAGGCGACGACAAAGAACTATACAACATTTTCAAAACTCTGCATGAGGTAATTGATGACGTGGACAAAACAATTCTTAACTTGGGTCAATTTTTGCAGGCAAAAATAAAGGAAAAGACAGAACTACACAGCGAAGTTTCTGAAATAATAAACGATTTCAATAGAAATTTGGAATATCTATTAATCTTTAAAGATATTTCCAATCTGATTGATAGCTTCAAAAATTCCTGTACACAAGATATTCAAACAACTAAGGAACTTTGTGAATTTTATGATAATTTTGAAGAAAGCTACGGTAACTTAGTTCTAGAAGCAAAGAGGAGAAAGGATGTGGCAAACAGAATGAAAACTATATTGAAAGATTGTGAAAAGCAGTTGCAGAATTTAGATGCTCAGGACCAGGAAGAACGTCAGAATTTTATAGCGGAAAATGGAACTTATCTTCCTGAGACAATCTGGCCCGGTAAAATTGACGATTTTTCTTCCCTGTACACTTTAAATTACAACGTGAAGAATCCTTAGAAAAAAGGAAAAAAAGGATACGGTACAAAGATTCAATAATTGTATCAATATTTCGAAAAATACTTTATCAAAAAAGCAATACTTGAAGGAGAAAGGAAAAAATTCGCTGTCTTCTTCACTTTTACGACAAAGAAAAATGTGCCCTTTTCAACTAAAAGTCATGAATGAATAAATAAATGATTACATATGCGTATATTTTATAGTGAACAACTTCTGACATATTATCCCGAATGTGAGTAATCATGCTTGTGCTGTGAATCTGTGTTGGTGTTTGGCTGTGACCCTGCCAAAAAGGTGCTCGAAGTGCCGGAAACAATTCCACTTTTATCCAAACTGCTCGTAGTGGACGAGTGGGATAACGTTCTTGTTAAATATTTTCCAAAAAGTAAACTGTTTGGGCCAAATGAGTCGCTATGTTCTAATACAAATTGGCTATGATTGGACCCTGAGGTGTGATGATCCCTTCCAGAAAAGCTTGCCTTTTTATTGGGGTTCTTGTGCGAAATTATTCGAGCAGTAATCATGTTATTCCTGCTACGATTGGCCTCACTGAGAGTACGACTATATCTTTCTATCTCCTCAGCGAAATTTTCCTCAAAAAGACGCACTAGAAGATCATGTGATGGTTTTAGATCCTTTGATGGTAGTAGTTCTGCATGCAACGTTAGACAGCGACCTAATACTGCAACAAGCTCATCAAAAGCTAGCGTCAATCTTCCTAAATCATCAGTACTGAACTGCTTGGATGTGGAGGGTTCTAAAAAGGCCTTGTACTGTGATATGCCTCCATTAACTGGAGCTGATATTGTTCCCGTAATATTTGTAGAAAGCTCGGTAAATAAATCGTTCACATCACCGTGGTCCTTCAGAGTTTTATTGCACATGTTTTCAAGCCCATATAACTCCTGTATTTTAACTTGTAAGGAACGAATTGCATTTTCAAGTGGAGAAAGTTTGCTCTTCGTAACCTTTACAATTTCTGATCTATTCATTAGTGTTGGAAAAGTATTCATAGTATGATACGTATATTCCTCCACCCACAGGTCAGTGACTCCTTTTGCGCCTGGCAAACGTCGAGAATTACTGAAAGTCCTCAAATCTCTATTCTCAATGTACATCCGCACTTTGTTGTTAATTGAGCTTTTCTTGTCACTACTGTTGTAATTATCGGATATACTTAAGCACGGTTCGACGGAAGCTACATGAATGTATTTTCCCATTGGAGGATTCATCAATAACATATCCACTTCTTCTTGTGAGTGTACAATATTTGACCCATGATAGCTTCGTAGAAGCCTGTCATGCATAGACGTAATGTGTTCAAATGGGAGACCCTCAAAGACGAACGATTTATTTCTTAATGATTTTGGAAAACCAAATCCCATGAAAGAAACTTTAAAATACGTTGGAACCAGTCTATCAATGGACTGTAATCTGGTATAAATGCCTGCTATTTGGTCATGTACAAAGGCCAGCCCGTTTAAATCATAATTGATCTCATCGTAGGCTTTTATCAAGTCCTTGTATACCGCTAAAGCTTTTTCTGGTTTTTGGCCTCTCGAAAAGTTTCTTGCGGATTCCTTAAGAAGATATTCCTTCCTCTCAAATGAAGATTGCTCTGGCAATGGAGGGAAAGATATTGCTTCAAGAGTATCATTAGAATCCCAAGCGTACGTACCTGCCAAGAGTTCTAGACTCAAAGCTGCTTGAACAAAGTCTTTTTTCTGAATAAAGTGGATAAACAAATCATATATCATTTTATGAAACAACTCTGGCCTGTTTGCTTCTAGCAAGTACTCGAACATCTCTATGTGCCGAGCAGTCCGATCATCATCAAATTCTTCTTGATTAGGTATTTTGTAGATTTCATTTACAATATGCAAAAAACCAAGTAAATCTCTTAAGAAATCCATACAAGCAGGAAAAAAGGTGTCAGAATCGGGAACGTGCATCATAAAAAACAAACAAGAAACAAACCTTTCCAATTCGTAATCATTCAAACGAAGCTTCCCGATTTGGTATGCGCTGAATAATTCCGGGATACATGCGTTCACTGCTGGTTGTAGGGACCCAAATATCCTCCAAAAATTTAGCCCTAATCCCCATAGTATTTTGCAACAAATTCTTGTTGCATCGATATGTCTATGGAAAGCAAAAATAAAGATCTCACGTATCAAAAATTGATTATGAACAAACAATTCAAATTGGCAATCACTCAAGGCTCCTAATCCATACTTTTTAGCATAAGTGATATTATAGTGCCCAGTGGCTAGGGCATCCCAACATTCATTTAGGATATATGCTGAAATTTTTTTCAGGTCACCCGATATCAAATAAACGGCCTTACGTGGAGTAATAGCTAACTTAGTCAAGGATGCACTTTTATGGTTTGAAACTAGTAGTATGACTTTTACATATTCTGCCCAAAGTCGCATGTCAACCCTCTTTTCAGACTCCTTTGATGGAGAAGGTGAATTATTTTCTATGATATAATCCTTGCATAAACTAAGCAATATTAGAGACGATCTTCCTAATAACGCTGATACGCCAAGCCACTTCATTCCTGGGAACCAATCTTGTTTAAAAAACAAAAAAACTGTTTTGGTTATTGTATAGACATTTTCATTCGTGATTTGTCGTGAATAAAAATTTGATTGAAAAAGAGTGTCTTTATCGCACAAGTTTATGATTTCGCTGAAAGATTGATATGATGGAAATCTGCTTGATGCAATTTTCGTTATTTCACAAATTATGATGGCAAGCTCTAGAAGAACTTCTACGACTACTTCATCATTCACTATTGAATCAACCGGTATGTAGTTGCATGGAATTTCTCTGGGAAAAAGCATGGTAAAAACTCTTCGAGGCCTCATTAAACGTGCTTTCTTACAGTACCTTCTTAAATGGACGAAGGACTTACACAAATATGGTAGTAACCTTATCAAGTTCCTTTGTAGCATGTCAAATTTGTAATCTTCGATTATTGTAATGAAAACAGAATTAACCAAGCGTAAGGATTCTACGTGAAAACATTTGTCATCGCCTGGAGTATACGGCGTAAGTAACCACTCAAGGGTTTTAGATAAAAACTGTAACCTCAGTTTATCTACGGATTCCGTATTGGTTAAATAATTTTGCAAAACCTTCTTGTTAATTAACTTCAACAGGCAATTAAACTTTGTATTCAAATATTCTTCTTCTCGAACTGAGAGTAGCCTGGAGTACATTTTTTGATTCATTTCTTTTTCCTGGCAACATTCAAACAGTCCGATCGCAAAACGAACTAAGTCTTCCACCTTACAGTGATTGGTCATTGTCTCCAGCATAGAGGGAATACTTTCTATTAACAAAATTTGATCCGCCATTATTGGCTCATCAGCAAGCATTAAAAATTTGTGCAAGCTTCTGAAAAAATGACTGAAATTAGGCATTTCATCAGAATGAGACGAACCGATTGCCAACACAATTATGTACAGGATGGTTCGGCAGATTGCAGTTCCTGTTCTAGTCCAAGAAGAATGACTCCTATCAAAGATCGTTGTCATATGTTTTATTAGTATCGGTGCAACATTGGGACATTCTAGTTCCTTTGACATGACTTTTTTGTACAGTCTATTAAACCAATATCTAGAGTTTTCTTGGTGTGTTAACATTAAATTTAAAAACTTGACGAATTCACTGAATACAATATTGGGTAAACTTGAAGAAGGGCCTTTTTTATCAGTAGCTTCATTCACCGATTCAAGAAGTAACAAATAGTGTGCTAAAATTGTGTCAAAATGCTTTAGTAAATCTTTAAAAGAAACGTTATTCAGCTGCTTCAATGTAACTGAATAGTGCTCTTTAAGTTGCTGGTCGAATTCAACATTTTTGGTTTGAAGAACTAAGAAATTTGTAATGGCAGGGTTGATATTATATCTCCGACCAAAATATGATGCTTCAAGCTCTAAATGAATTAGAGGTACTGATTTGGATGACATTATTTGGAATACGGTACCCTTTCTATATTCTATGATTTCGTTCTTTTTCTTGATATGTATATTTGATTTTGCCATCAAAAATCCATTCAAATATACCAATACTCTTAATGTCTCGTCTTCGTTCATGTTCTCTACCCCTTCTATTCTAATCGATTCGCCTATGCTCTCATTTGGACGAACTGAAACAAACTTCCAGTCCCCAGATCTCTCTTCGAGCTTATTTTTGCAAAATTTTACGGCCTTATTCCTGCAGGATATTTGAACGGTAACATTTTCTATATTTGTATCAGCTGCAGGAAGTCCATAAAGCGATACCCTACCTAAGTTCAGATAAATTCTTTCTGCTTGGCTAAACATGGTATCATAAAAGTATGTGGGAATAGATCTTATCGGTACTAAAGATGTGGAGAGCACTTTTTCCGCCTCTTGTTTGCCTATAATTTCCTTTACAGTTACCGATAAAGAAACAGCCCTAGGGTTCACAGAAACGCCTTCAGAAGAATCTTTTATTATCTTATTTATTAACCCGCCCCAACCTAAATCCGCATCCTTTGAAGAGTTGAAGTTTTGCGAATCCGAGGAATCGGAGCTATAAAGATAAAGGTTAAACCTCTGAGCTTTATTCGCAACTGATGGGCCGTTATAAAACTTGAATACCGGAGATATGTCAATAACTCCGGCAGCTAAGCCCTTTTTTACGTGGTCAATCTTATTCTCAGTCGATGAATTAAATGGAGAAAATGGGGAATGTGAACTTGACTCTTCGGTAGATATATTGTAAGATGAAATTTCCGGAGCAGTTTCTGTTGTAATTGCTATTGTTTCCTTCAGCACTACTACTAAGTATACTTTATTTTTATGCACTATCGTTTCCAAAATATTCTTGAATAACATTGCAGGAATTTCATCTAGAGCTGATTCCATATTGGACGACTTCGTCATGGTAAAAGACTCTGTTAAAACTTCGTCTTTGGTTCTCAAGTATACACAAATAGAAAGATCTTGATATTTAGGATCTGATATAGAGGGATCCCATGCCAGATCTTTCAAGTTAACCAAAATGCTCGATCTAACTGTGCCGAATAGTCCGTTAGACGAGGACTCATCATCGGACTCTACCACAGGTACAGTAGGAAAATTATTAGTTAAACCACAAAGCATTGACGATGACACTAAAGTTCTTAATTTGTCGATCTCGTATGAGAGCAATTCGCCAGTATCAATATCCCTGGCAAAAATTCCTTCGAAACCATAAGGATCTGGGTTTCTTGGAGTAGAGTTAGCAATTAGTTTATTCTTCCTGTATGTGGAGGACAAAAATTTTGCGATTTTAGTTCTTAGGGATGTTGCTGCTCTTATCAGATTTATTTTCTCAGCCTCTGTGGTTAAATTCATAGACAATCTAAATCGTATAGTGTCCAAATCATAATAAAGTTTTATCATTTTCCTATATATAGAAAACTCGCCAATTGAATACATAGAGTAAACATGCGAGGAAATAAGAGATAATATAGGACCCATTTCGTCCTTAAAGGACCTCTTTTGGTATCTGAAAAAGGGGAACGGAGGTCTCGGTGTCTTTCTTGGTTTACCAGTTGATATATCATCAGTAGAGCTAACATATAGGCTGTCACAAAAGGAGCGGGACTCACATTCTTTACTTATCAATGGTTTAAAATCCTCAGCACTAGGTGCTTTGAAAAATGGCATTGTGCTGACAGCTTTTTCTGCTTCAAAATGAACATATTTTCTAGGAAATATCACTACTTTCGGTTTCACGTCTGGCAGTACATCATTCGCCGAGTTCATATTCGATATGAATTCTTCAGGAAAGGGTCGTAAACATTGGTACGCTCTACACCATTTCTTATCCACAGATTCTTCGAAGACGTAAACTTCTGCACCCACATAAACGTTCGCATAATCGCTGTTTTCATATACCAGCTCAGGATACCTTTGTAAGGGAAGGAAAGATTTGACTAGCACACCATATATTAGCCGATCCGTGGGCAGCCAGCGCTGTGAATCCTGTTGCGACATTGTAATAGTAATCTCCCTAAAGAAAAAAAGACCCCTGTTTTATATGACTAATCTTCGGTCCTCTATAATTTCAATTGAAGCAATAATTGACTGAGTGGTGTACAAACGGTTGCTTGAACCATTTATATTATTTTCAACTCATCAAGTCATCCCCTCCTTGATATGCGTTATTGATATATTTCAGTTAAAATTCCTCCGTATTTCGTGATATATTATTCGCGAGGTGGCGAAAGCTTTGTTACTAAATACTCTACTATGACCAGTAGATTAGGTTCTATAAGGGTGCCAGAAAACTACCTAAGTGCTGGTTGACTTATAAATTTTAAAAGAGTGTTGATGAGTATGAGTTCAACTGTAATTAAATTCAGGGCTGGTGTTTGTGAATACAACGAAGATTCACGTCTATGTACGCCAATTCCAGTTCAGGGTGAAATCGAGATCAAACCAAATGAAGAAGAAGAATTGGGATTTTGGGATTTCGAGTGGCGTCCAACGGAAAAGCCGGTCGGGAGGGAACTTGATCCTATTTCTTTGATTTTAATTCCTGGGGAGACTATGTGGGTTCCAATAAAATCCAGTAAAAGTGGCAGAATATTTGCTTTGGTTTTTTCATCCAACGAAAGGTACTTCTTTTGGCTGCAAGAGAAGAACTCAGGTAATTTGTCCTTAAATGAATTGAGTACGAAAGATAAAGAAATTTACAATAAGATGATTGGAGTGCTGAATAATAGTAGTGAAAGTGATGAGGAAGAAAGCAATGACGAAAAGCAAAAAGCTCAAGATGTGGATGTTAGTATGCAAGATTAAATCAAGGTTGTGGCATTTTTTGATAAAAAACTGAAGAGAAAATATATACCATATCAACGCATTTGGCTGTGAACTTCTGTAAAGAGATACGGATCATAACAATAGGCATGATGATGGCATCTATAACTTCTATTGGAAAGTAAGTTTATTTTTCCCATAAATATGTATATATGGTCTATACTCTCAAATGAGCCTACATATTGTTGCATATTAACGAGGTTCCCATCTCACCGACCAACTTAGTTTATCACCTGCTTTAAATGGGATGATGCTTATGTCTTTGCCATCGCTGATAACCTGAGGGATAACTTGTTCTTTTTTGAATAATATTGCCTTATCTGAAGAAGCCACTTCGCTATCTTTAACCTCATAAAAGGAAATTCCGAAGTCGGAAACAAAGCCCTTTAAGTTCTCCAAGGCATTTTGCTCTTCAAAAACTTGGGCGATATAAGGGATCGCAAAAGATTGTGAGTAAACTCCTGCGCAAACACCCTCGTACTTGGCCTTATTTTGTACAGGATGAGGTGCTGAATCAGATCCAAAGAAAAAATATGGTTTCCCTGATACAGCAGCTTTGACTAGGGCCCTTTTGTCATTTGGAAGTTTCGCAACAGGTTTGCAAAAATTTACCGGATTTCCAGCCCAATCATCAATTGTTAAAAATAAGTGATGAGCCGTTAATGTGGCAGCAACCTTTACGTCAGTGGCTTTCTTCACGTTCTTATTTATATCCTCGATTGTCTTTATTGCCGACTCGCTAGTGCAGTGTTCCAGAATTATTTTCAGGTTTGGGAAATCATTATGCAATTTTTTCAAGGCTGGCAAAAAGGCTTCCTCTGCATTCAATACATGAATAGGTTCTTTGTCTCCATCATGGACAGAAGGTTTTTCCCCATGCAAATTTAATACCAGGTTCTCTTCTTGCATAGCCTTGAAAATTGGGTAAAATGCGCTGAAATCATTTGGATCCACCCCAGCAGCCGAATTTGTTGTTACTCCCGCTGGATAACATTTTACTCCACGAATGGCATGTTGCTGGGCAGCTTCATGAATTAAATCTGGAGTTAAGTCTTTTGAAAGATAAAAACTCATTAAGAAGGTAGTTTTAGGAGCTAGTTTCTGCAGTGTCTTTTTGTATTCAATCACTCTATCTAGTGTGGTGATTGGAGGTTGTAAATTTGGCATGATGTAAGCAATTGAAACCCCACCATCTCTAATCTTGGGGGTGACTAGTTCACACATCGCACCCTCTCTTACATGAACATGCATATCACATGTCAAATCTAAATCGATTTCTTGTACCATTGCTTTGTTAGGTATTACTTAAGTGATATAGTGGTCACCAGAACACTTTCAAAGTATATCCTATCTTTCAAATGTGTTTATCTCTTCTTATATAGCTTCTCTGACGATGCCGATTCATCGGAATTCTCCGAATGATGAAATTTGACTCTGTAGATACTATTCTTGGAAAAATTAGAGCTGATGCCGAAAGACAACTAAACTAGCATCGGTTTCAAGAAAAAATACGCGAGAGGCAGCATGACATGAGTGAATTGTGGGATAATTGTTGAGATTCTATTTTTTTTTTTAAAGCTATAATATTAGGCATACAAAACATACTAGAAGTTCTCAACGAGGACATGGGAATTCGCAGGAAGAAATCGATATTTCTATGTTATAATATTAGTGTTTCTTCCTTCATTTCAAACGATACCATTCATTTTCTAATTGCATAATTAATCCCTGCATTTCAGCTCCCATTAAATTGGCTAATCCCTAGTGTTGTTCTATTAGTCTCATGATTTATGTCTTTTCTTAACGGTGTATAGTAATTTTCTAGCAACGAAAATGATGTTGGTAAACAATTGTACTAGTATTTGATAAATTTTTCAGAGGCTTACCAACATTAATGAGATATAAACAGATGTGTATTGCAGAATAAAAAAGATGTAGCAATATGCATGCGTAAAGATTAATCAAGTTAAACTGGATGGTGTTTGTATCCTGTATTTCCTTGTTGTTGTATTATCGACGGAGGGTTGGCCGAGTGGTCTAAGGCGGCAGACTTAAGATCTGTTGGACGGTTGTCCGCGCGAGTTCGAACCTCGCATCCTTCAGTATTTTTTTTTATTTTGACGGCGCCACAAAATTTTTAAAATATGGCAAAGACAATGTGCTATGTAGTTTACGGGATTCTAGCCCTGATTCAGCAAAGAGAAAAACACGCAGTCGCAATAATCTCTTAGATTTTTGTTAGTGTTTTATACTTTGACACTTCTATATGTTAAAAAAATTCCTTTTCGAAAATGAAGATGATAATTATTATACAGGGACTACAGTAGGAACTGATTACTATTGTTCGGAAGCTATGATTTTTTCAACAATTTTTAGAGTTTTATCAGCATCAGAATTATCAATTTGAGATTTTTTAGCATAATCGGGACTTTCTAACTTTTTCCTTATGGCCTCATCAAGTTGTGTTCTCAGTTCCTTGATTAAAACACCATTCTTACACCAGGTTCTAATTGGGAGCCAGTTGTCGACAACGATGCCCGGTGAATGAATAGTACCTCCAATGTCATAAGAGATTGCCCCTCCGAATAATAGTAATGATAATGTAGTAGTTGGGGTTAAGTCCCTCAAATACAACTTATTAGTAACTTGAGACGTGGTAAACAAAACAAATGGGTATTTTACAACGGTTGGTATTTTGGATTGACGGGATATTGGACCATCCACCTCAGAGAGTAACTTAGCGTCTTCCAAGTTTACTGAATTGGTTGAAAATAAGACTGAACTTGGATGAATGAATGCCCTAGTAGCAGGTAACGGTAAATCTTCCAAATCAACCTTTTGCGTCTCTTGCGAAATTTTCGTCTTATATTCTTCTAATTTGTCTTGATACTCTTCGCTTCGAATCCAGTATTTGATCATTTTGGCTTCAGGATCTTTTTCAACAGCACCGGAACTTGTTGATAGATACTTTACATCTGGTAGTTGCACCCTGGCTATGTGTGGATAAAACGCACCCGTGAGAATGGCCCTTAGGATATCAAAATTTCGCTCGTTCCTATTCAAATCAGAAATGCTTCCAACTTTATAGTCCATTGGTAAAAAGCCTACATCCTTCAAAATAGAATAATATTGGGCTGTTGATGACTTAATTTCATTAATTTTATTATAGGAAAGTAAATTGTCTCTCAAATATTTCCTTTTGATGCTCGAATCTTTGATTTTGAAGTAATCTCTGACAATTTCCAATACTGCAAATAAATCCCCACGACTTTCATATTTACATAGCAGTTTTTTTATCTTTTCCCTATTTTCAAAACCTCCGATGAAAGGCAAAACTCCAACACCGAGTATCGAGACAAGTAAAACAGAAATGTCCGTACAGCCGAACAGAATGCCATATATTAGCAATTTACCATGTTTACTATCCATGACAGGCATCAGGCTAATAAATTGACCTAGCTGTGTGAGTGACTTGTCGGACTCATCAACAAGTCCTATCGTTGTTAAAATTCTTTCTGCCTTTTGCAGAGCTGGTAAAGGAGGGGCATCCAAAGCTGTGCTCAAAAACGCTTTAACGTCCTTTATACCCATAGCCTTAACAGATAAATAAAGGGATTCCAACGGGATTCTTTTGATTTCTGGAATTGGCATTGATATCATGTCGTTTTCGTATAAATTTTTAGAAAATAATTTGTAAGATAAACCTTCACGTACTCTACCAGCACGACCTCTACGTTGTTTAACTTCAGCTTTTGAAATAAACGACTCAATTAGTTTTGTAGTATTATCCTTTGGATTATAGAACATCGATTTGGCACGGCCTGTGTCAATAGTTGCTACACAGTCATCTATAGTAATAGATGTTTCAGCAATATTAGTGGATACAACAACTTTCCTTTTCCCATGATATTTTTTGAACACCCTTTTTTGGTCTTCAGGAGTTAGAGCGGAGTGCAAGGGTAGAACCATAAAATCTGCTTCATTTGATTTATTAGCTAGCAAATTGCAGCACTTATTAATCTCTCCCACACCAGGCAAAAAAACGATAATAGATCCGTTGTCATTAGCAGCTTGCAAGCGTTTATGTACATATTCAACCACTTGACAAAGCAAATCATAATTGATTTGCCCAGATGTAAAAAACTTAGAATCTGCTCTCGGCTTCAAATATTGGTCGTCATTATTTCTTTCATCAACGCTATCATCATCATAAGACAAAGCCTTCTCTCTCTTGATCTTGAAGTCAAGGTCACTAAGAATGTCTTCCAAGAAGTAATCAGTGATGGGGAAAGTGCGTCCTTCTATGTGACATGTTGCTAGCCCCGGAAAGAATTTTTTGAACAAGTCAACGTTAACAGTAGCACTCATTAAAACAATTTTCATGCCGCGAACTCTATGTAAGAGATTTTTCATCAATGTCACTATCAAGTCAGTATCAATAGAACGTTCATGAACTTCATCAATAACAACAATTGTGTTTTCTAACATAGTTCTAGCATTCTGTAACAACCTAACAAGAACACCTGTGGTCATGAACTTGATACGTGTGGAAGCTTTGGTTTTATTGACACCTCTTATTACGTAACCTACCTCTTCTCCACAAGTTACACAGCGTTCATCAGAAACACGTTCAGCAAGCCCAATAGCCGAGATTCTTCTGGGTTGCGTACATACGATTTTAGTCTTACCGAAATCTCCTTTTTCCTTCTGTAAGAAATCTAGTATAAACTGAACGACCTGAGTGGATTTACCCGAACCTGTTTCACCAGTAATCAATACAACTTCGTTTTTATTGATGATATCTATAATAACCTTTTGCTTCTTCCAGGCAGGCAGTTGTTCTCGAACTAACTGCATACTTTTGTATTCAGAACTTTTGATCCTTTTTGTGTACTCTTCCCTTAGGACAGAGAGTGTGTCTTCAGAAATGGCGGTTTTTGTAAATTTTCTCGAACTAGAATTATTTATACTTCTCTTACCGTTTGAAATGTTTCTTTTGTTTATTGCACCTTTCGAATCTGAATCTGAAATTAATGGGCCAGGGTTGTCAATTATCTTAGATATATTCTCTTTCAACCATTCATAAATATGATATACTAACATATCGCCTATTAGATTTCCTTCCTGGAGATAATGCAGTAACCTGGTTAATATTTGTTTCTTAATATAATCAGGTAGCTTGTAATTTTTATCAAAGGTTGAAACTACAATACCAGGTAATGATGCAGGATAATTTTTAGTTCTATATACTTTCAATTTTATTTTGAGTTTTTCAATTAAATTGAGCGTGTAGTGTGAATCTTCCTTGGCGTCCATCACGCAGCCCTCATAAATGCTCTCTAGGCTCTCTAGCTCTTGGTTCCAACATTCGATAGATTCAGTTTCCGATACAGTTTCATTCGTATTGCTATTTAAAGTTGGTAAAATTTCCCTCGTCAAGAACCCAGCCGCTTCATTTTCATTCATATCGTTTTGTTGTAAAGCCAATAAGGCTTCATCTGAAGAGACACCAATTTCTGTTAAACGTTCAACGATCATTCTAGTTGATAACGGTAGGTTTGTTATTTCAACCTTGTTTTTTGTATCACCTTTCTTTTTATGAAAAAATGGTGGTAAATCATCTTCCGGTAAGTTAAACAATAAGAAAGACAATGGATCTTTATAAAGCATGGCTTCCTCTACGTGTTTTGGTCTAAATTGTAGAGTTAATAATTTTGCCTTGAGATCTTCCCGATTTTCAGCAATTGTCTCATTTTTATGGCTAATTTTTTTAGCTTGCCAATCAATTTTCTCTTTCAATGAAGTTTCTATCAGTTGTCTAGACGATTCATCAAGGTCAACAAATATAGAATTTTCCCAAACCTTTTTTGGAAACCGCACTAGTGAAGGATTATGTGAGTTTTTATGAGATGCTACTTTTCTCTCTTGCCTGTCCTTTCCAGAAGAAAATCCACCATGGCTAGATAAAATAGTTCGTGCAACTTGTTCTTTCTGTGCTTGATTATTCTGGGCCACTTGTTCTTTTTCACGTTGGGCTTTGAGCTTTCTGTCCTCCACCATTGTCTTGAAGGGATCAAGATCAAATAGTTTGTTTATACGCTTTTCGTCTGTTTTCAGGTTATCTTTTCGAAAATCGTCGAGGGCATACCATGTTTTTCTATGGTTTGGCGGAAGCATCATGTGCAGGTTGGTGTTGTATGCAATGCGATATAGCGCAATAGTGGAGGCCATGTGTCTAGCTTCAATTGGAGTTTCTTGAGGAATTACAAGGCCTTTTCCTGAAGCTTTGTCATAGGTTGGATCGTTCATTCTTGCAGTCAATGTTTCTTTTGTCTTTGGGTCAGTGAATGACAAAACTGCAATTGCAATGAAACCTTTATCACCGATTTTCTTCATATCATACTCTACCTTATTCCATTTTCGTTTCTGACATGTTTCGTGTAAGACTGTATGAGGCAATTTACCTGTCCAGCTTGCTGCGGATGTCACTTTTGCTCTATTACTTTGTTGCTTGGCCCTTTTGTCATCTTCTGGCTCTGGTTCTTGTCCCTTTTTTCCTTTTGCTTTCTTTTTGCCAGCAGTTGTTGGTACGTCATTCACTGGAGTTGAACTTTTTGAGTTATTTTTCGTTTTTTTGGCCATTTATCAAAAATTAATGAAAGCAATTGCGATGTAAAGTATAAATTGAATGATTATTGTCAATACTTCCCTTAGCTAAGAGTCTCTTTTACAACTCTGAATAGTATGTATCTTTTTAGTGTATAATTTTTCAACTCATCGAACACCGAGACGGTTAACCGGCAACGCAATATTGTTTTCAAAGCATAAGGATGAAAATTTCGATTGGACAGGTTTAAAACAAGTACTTCAACGAATATTCCACCCTTTTTCAAATTGCGTTTCCAAAACAGGCTGTTTCTTAATTCGGGGCGTTAAAAGAATAATAATTTGAGCAAGAAACTGGTGAAAAAATTATGGCGAACTCATTAGACAGACTGAGAGAACACTTAAAGAACGGCGATAAACTGGTTCTAAAAAATAATGAGGGACAGTCTACTGACGATATTACGAAAGCAACCATGGTAGAAACTCTATCCAGTGATGGTAGTACCCAAGATAGTTTTCCATTGAATGAAGAAACGGAAATTGAGATTGATGGTTCATTGGTACAGTTACGAATAATTGTTCATTGTTGGATGAATAAGGACTCAAGTGCCGCAGACTATCTAGCAGACTGTCAGAATAAACAATTGACTAATGTTTCATTTTTACAAAGAACTGATTTAATAAATTGGTTGTCTGGCAATACGGAATCATCCCAATATCTGAAAGCACCCGGTCAGAAAGGCGAGACATCCGATAAAGTAGATATAGAAAATAAAACTTTGGCTGGTGAATTGTCGACTGTAAAATCAACCACTTCAGCATCTCTTGAAAATGATAGTGAAGTTTCCGATCCAGTTGTGGTGGAAACAATGAAACATGAACGTATATTGGTGGACCACAACTCTGCATTGCGTGGTGCTAAGCCGATCAACTTTGGTTATCTAATAAAAGATACAGAACTAAAATTAGTACAGTCGATCAAAGGATCTTTACGAGGATCTAAATTGCCTCCCGGTCATAAGGGCGCGCACGGTCGTATTTCCAAAACAAATGGTTCATCAGGTGGCCCTCGCAAAGATCCAATTATTTTGATTCCTTCGGCTGCGTCATCAATTTTAACTGTTGCAAATATAAAACAGTTCCTGCTGGAGTCAAAATACGTGAATCCTCGTAACTTACCGTCAGTGCCAAACGGATTAGTTAACATAGAGAAAAACTTCGAACGTATATCAAGACCAATTAGATTTATTATAGTCGATAACACTAGGATGTTTACTAAGCCAGAATATTGGGACAGAGTTGTCGCTATCTTCACTACTGGTCATACGTGGCAGTTTAATAACTATCAATGGAATTCGCCACAGGAATTATTTCAACGCTGCAAAGGCTACTATTTCCATTTCGCCGGTGATTCTGTACCACAACACGTGCAGCAATGGAATGTAGAAAAGGTCGAACTTGACAAAAATAAAAGATTTAAGGATGTGGAAGTCGTGCGTTATTTCTGGCATAGTTTAGAAAAGGAACTTATTTCAAGAGGATACCGTTGAATACGATAAACGGAAGAATGGTATTTCGGCCATTGAAAGTGTTTCTTCAGTCGGCGTTTCTATTCCGATTTTGTACTCTACGTTATGTGTTATTATTGGCATTTCAAGTAACGAAGTGAAGTTTAGCCGCGCGTTTATATGTAAACTATTTATTTGGGAGAATGTAGTATTACGAGCAGGTAATCAAACCATGCATTTATTACTTATATATGCGAGGGCCAATAAGAGTTTTTATAGTAGTAAATCCCACTCAGTTGCTTGTCTATCAGTAAATCGCCTTCATCGACACAATTTTGTAATACCTCCATAAGGATACCTAGTGTCCAGTTTGATTTTGAATTATTGGAACTCAAAATCTGTGTCAATCTCAAGAGATCGGAACCAGGATTATCACCGATCAGATCTACTAGCTTTTCTTTTACAACGTCGAATTTTTCGCTCGTTACACATAATATTCTTTTGTTAACTTTCACTAACTTCAATTCATTTAGACCTAAATGCTCGAATCTTTCGCATGCTTCTCTCATTTCCATGGGAGATATGAGGCCTGTACCTATACGCATAGATTTGTTGTACATTGCATATAGATCTACCAGAGTTATGATCATATAGTTGGTATCACTGTTCAAATCTTTAAACTCGGACAACGTGAACTCGTAAATTTCTCTCGCAATCTCATCCAAGAACAGCTCTTTATTTAGGAACTTCTCTCTATCAAGTATCAATAGCGGTCTTCTCGTTTTTGGTTCATTCACGGTTGATTCATCCTGTAAGTTCAATGTCTTGGTTTTCATCGTTATGTTGCTATTTTTGTATAGTCTTTCGATGCTGGTAGCCAGCGACATTAGCTTGTTTAGGTCGGTCAACGCATTGTTAAAGAGAATGTCATTGTTCAAAAGCTGGTTTTCTCTAGATTTTTCCAAGCTTGATATGCCAATTCTGCTCAATTTAGTCTCAATAAATGGCACCTCATTGTTGTATTCGTGAGAACTAGCCCCTTTCCTCATGTCTACACCATTTACAGAAACCACATTCTGATTGAAAATATGCTTATTCTTTTCAGTGAGTATATTCTCCAAAGCCCTCTCTGTGGCTTGTGAAAACAATACGCCATCAGATTTGCGGAAACTCAATTGCACGAATTCTGTGGATGATCCTGTCGAGGACGAGGACGATAATGCCGAATGCGAGCTCTTGTTTCTAGCCAGTGAATTTTTTTCTAGCTCAATATGGACCCTAGAATCATGAAAGTTTAGCCTGTTCAGCTTTGATCGTACTTTGGATGCATTAGGCAATCTGTGGCCGCAAATCTCGCAATTTCCTATTTGAGGATGATTAGCAAAAGTACAGGCGGGGCAAATGTTCTCAGAGTTCACTCCGAACTGATTCTGTGGGTTGGCGTTCGGGTCGATTGCATTAGAACAATTTATAGACGACTTGGTGAGCTCATAGTCCGCTGGCACACCGCAATTGATACAAATGGGTGTAGGTAGAGTGTCTTTAGTGAATTCCCCCTGCGTTTCGTTCGAAACCATACAGATGGGGCAGACCCACGTCGAAACAACGTCGGCACTTGCTGTTTCCGCACTTTTACCAAGTTCATCCTTACTGGAGGGGTCCTTGAAAAACAGGATCAGACGAGGTGATCTGGTCAAGAAGCCAGATGAATAGTTTACATACGCTAGATCGTCCAATTCCAACCCAAGCGAGTTCTGAGTGGGCTTTGCATCGTCGATGTAGATAATCCTTTGTGACGTTAAAAAGATTCTGCCCCTCTGTCGCTGTAGAATCTTAGATTTGCCATGGTAAAGACCTACGGACTGATCGATAAAGATATCTTTTTCACCTTCTCGAAGAAGAGGTTGGCCCGATGACGTAGTTTCCACATAATGCCAGTACTCCATCTTTTGAAAAAAAAAGAATGACTTTCAAAACACACTTCCTGATTCCTAGCCGAGGTCCCCTATTCTATCTTGGATGACCTTTTCTCTGCTTTTTTGTTTTTCAGTCTCCATCCTTTCCAGATGAAACATGTGAAACCCTTTTTCCTCTTCGTTGATCCTAAAAAAAGCGCGTCTGGAAAACAGGGCGAAGCTTCCTCACATGGAAAAGGCTTCTTAATATGTCGCTACGCCTCATTCCCATTGCATACAGAAAGCAAAGTAGTGCGTTTTGCGAACGTCACAGATCAAAAGTTTGGCCATGCATTGTCATTCTTTTTTTCTTACATACACTGCACCAGACATGTCGGTTCCGCCCCGCTAACGGTTAGTCAGCCACACATTGACGTACACTGTGAACAGCGTATTTCTTTCCATGTATCTCAGTGCCCAGCTTATGAGAACTGTCACAGCCTCCCACTTGACCCTCAGAGCCCTCTCCACTCCCCCCCTCTTTCAACATCGCCAGATAGCCGCCGTTGAATGGTGCGGGACAACCCGGCCTGGCCTGGCCTGGCAAAAAAGGACGCAGCACGCCTCGAGCGTTATTTCCAAATCGGGCGTACTATCAGCCAAGCCCAGCTCGGTATTTTTAGCGCTTCTCGCAGGAAAATTGGCTGAGAAGTATATATACGCGAGAATGTTGCTCTTCCATGTCTCAGTAGTCAATGAGTGTCCAGTGGTGTTTCATTCTGGACCAGTTGTTTGGAAGTAGAACTAAAAGAAACTAGATCAAGATCATACAGCGCTGCGCAGTAGTGAAACTTGATTAAAGCAATAGAGAACTATTAAGAAAAAAACAAACACATCATCGAAGGACGCTATAAGCATGAGGAATTTTTTCACGTTATTTTTTGCAGCTATATTTTCGCTAGGAGCACTTATATTAGCCATTGTTGCATGCGCAGGATCAACGAAAAATTATAGTCCCATAAATAAAATTTACTGTGCAGAATTGGATCTGTCGCAGATGAAGGTATCGACGGTGCTCCCTTCTTTGAGTTCTGCTACGCTATCTTCGTTGGGCCTGCCCTCATATATAAATATAGGGCTTTGGTCGTACTGTACAGTGGACTCCTCGCATAACATACAATCATGTTCTTCGCCTCACGGTATCCAGAATTTTAACCTATCGTCATTAGTGTATGACAATATCAACAACAATGAGGCTCTGGAGCTTATGGATTCCGTGGCCAGTGTTGTTTTGCCCGAAAAACTAAAAAGTAAAATGACATACTACAACAATTTGGTCAAGTGTATGTTCATTACCATTCTTATTGGTATTGTCTTGACCTTTGTGAATCTAGTGTTCAACGTATTGCGCTGGATCATCCACATAAGGCCGCTAACGTGGTTTGGTGCCTTTTTCTCATTTTTCGCCTTTGCCGCCCTATTAGTCAGTATAGGTTCGTGTTTGGGCACTTACTCATACATCAAATACATCCTAAAGCATAACTATAGTGATTACGGTATTTCAATGAGCATTGGTAGGAACTACCAGGGTTTGATGTGGGGGGCTGTCGTTGGAGCATTACTGAATTTCATTCTATGGTGTAGCGTGAGATCGAGGCCCACCGTCATCTATGCGAACGCTCCAATTGAGGAAAAACCATTGATTTGAATTTGAAAAAGGCAAGGTTATTGATTAATTTTTGTGTTCCGTTTCATATTAAATATGATTAAAATATATTGTCTATATACAATTCAAAAAATTATAATGAAGAAAATTAAAAGGATGGAGAATTGAAAAAATTTACGGGGTGATGTTGCATGATCTTCTTTTTATTATTTTACCTTGCAAAGTTTTTTTCAGCATCAATGGGGCTTTCGTGTTCTTCAATGATTCTTGAGGTAGTAGAGTCACTTTCTTGAACAGCTTTCTCAGCTTCCACGATGGCAGCTCCCTTTCTGCTGATCCACCAGCAGTATGCAATGCAGAGAAATACAAGGACGGCAAATACAAATCCAGACCACATTAGACCATAAAATGGAGAAGAGTCAGAAATAATGACATCGTAATTGTCCTTCTTGGAGCCGGATTTCATCATATTAAGGATGACGCTAAAGATTGTGCTTCCCAACCCGCTGAAAATACATATCCAACAGGAAATAAAGCCCAATGCCAACCATAATTTTTGACTCACCACGGAACGTCTACTTAGTAGCAACAAGAATACCATTAAGAAGAAGGATGTGATTATGCACATTAAGTTCATAGCTAAAGCTGCTTTCACTGCTGGGACATACATGTGTTGTCTGTCTTGTAATTCACCATCTAAATGCAAATCGTCCTTACCGATGTTCAGGGCATCCATATAAGGTTTAAAGTCCGAGCCTTCAATGTTGTTGTAAACAATCGACCGGAAATCCATGTTTTGAACAGCGTGTGACTTGCTACACGAGTACATTGTTCTGTTTAAGTGAGCACGACACATTGTGAAAATGGACAAACGGTATATGACAGGGATGTGTAGATATTCAAGGATAGAAGGAGTCATTTCCTTAAGTTGTTCTGGTGTGATAGTTGTCATGTTTACAGCAGAGTTTAAAATTTTCAACATGGGCATAAATGTAGCGGCATTAGTTTCTGCCCATTTGGTGATATTAACCAGAGAAGAGAAACTTGATACGGGGTCGCTTGACGCAGCTAATAGGCTGAACAAGTATGGAACGTACTTAAGTAATACGGTGTTATTGGCCAATTGGGATTCTAAAGTAGGGATTATGGAAACAACTGTGGATGCGTTAGCACTTGCAGAAAGGATTTCATCAAGTGCCACCAATTGATTAGTAGAGGAAGCGGCTTCTTTAGAGAGGGCCAAACTTTCGACAGATGTTAGCAGCTCTGTTTGGTTTGTAGTGTAATTCAACAAGTCAGTCAAAGCACCCATGGCAGCTTTAGCGGAAGATGATTGGGTAATGTTTTCGGCAATCATAGTGCTCAATACGGATAATGTTACATTTTGAGATGTAGTTTCATCAAACAGAGTAACAACAGCTTGGACAGCTGGTTTTAAACTCGAAGGAACGAGGGAGCCTAATTGCATAATAGTTTCAGTAGCATTGCCACCTTCCGCAAGACTGGTTTTTAGACTAGAAAACAATGAGGAGACCGTTGAAGTTGGAATGGTAGAGTTCATTATGGTTTCTAACGCATCGCATGTGGCAGTAATGTTCTTGGAACTTGCGAATAACTCGAATACAGGCGACAATTTTGTCTTTTCTTCTGTGGTCATATTATTTAAAGTGATCAAAGACTCAGTAGTGCCTATAGGATTGGTCGAATCCACTAATAGGGTTAGAACAGTATTTTCTAAGGAAGCCGAAGTAGAAGAAGTGTTGGTAGACATAGATGACATCAATGTGCTAAACCCATCCAAGAGTTCGGTTGTGTTTTTAGAGGTAGTCAATAACTCATCAAGAGCGGAGAAGGCCGTGGTAGTAGCGGTGTTGGTTCCTAGCAAAGCCATTGGAGCCAACTGTGTCAAAGATGATAATGTGGCTGAAGTGTTAGCAGCATTAGACAACAAGTGCAGTAAAGGAGACAAGGCTTCGGTAGAAGCGATTGCCTTAAGAGCGCCGAAGATGGTATCCACCGTTGTATTTGGAGCGGTTAGAGCAGAACCTAACACAGTCAAAATTGGGCCAACTTGTGGCATAACTTTTGTAACGTTGATTTTTGATATATCAGCATCACCGATATAAATGTTCGTTATTGGCTTATAATTTGAGGTAGAACCCGCAGTTGCAATAATGGTCAACAGAAATGTTGTAAGTGTCAATAAAGCACAAATCGGGAGGAGTATTTTAAAATTCATCGCAATAATTTGACTGTATTACTGAATTTTTTTTTACTGTATCAGCATCGCATCTACAAGCTATTACGAAGTAAATGAAAATCTCAAGGCTTAATGTGAGTAAATGCAGCTAGATTGTCAAAAGTTTATATATTTTGTCGTTCTTTTTACAGGAAAAAAAAATTCTGTGTAGAAGTGTAAGATCTATGATTGCAGCAGCTTGAAAAGCGATAAGTTTGTTGAGGATTTAACAATTTCAACTTTTTTTTTAAGCAGAACAATAGATTGACGTAGTTAAATTTGTCTACTAAGATCTATAGGCAAGTTTTTTTTTTTCCAGGGACGACGCCGTATAGAAAAAAGCAACTAGGGAATTTACCAGGTCATAGTGCGGTGGATTCAAGCTAAACGAGTACTGAGGGGAACTTTAATCTTCAAGGCGGTATCCAGGCGGATTTAAGAAGCAACTGACGGAGTGCTGCAGGAATTTAAAGGAGAGTTCTGGAGCGCTTAAATGCACCTAAACAGTATCCACGGAACATACTGTACTAAATACACGTCAAACGGGAACATTTCAAAAAAAACTTAATAATATAACTCAGTTTTTTTACATAGTGATAAAAGTGATATATTCAAGTCTTTTTACTATTTGCTAGGCATCCAAACCGTTTTGTTTAGACGTATCACTATTTTAGCATCACTTATGCATTTGTGCCAGAATGGACACTATTACAAACCCCACCGTGCCTCAGCTGAGAAGGTCCCTTACCTAAAGAAAAAGAAAAAGAATTCTCGAAACGAAGGCAAGGCAAAAAAAAGAATGAATAGAAAAAAAAAAGGAACTGTTGAATTTTCTCAACAAAAAAAAAAGAAAAAAAACGGGTCCTAAATGCGGTGTGTGGGTTATAAGATGCCGCAAATGAAAGAATGCTATTTAGAGTAATCGATTATCATTCTTATTATAAGCTAAGTTGGTCAAGATGACCTGTTTGACCTAAAGACAAGCACTAACGCAGGCACCGCACTAGTACTTAAGTTTTCTTACGTGAAAAGGAAATATGGGTGATATGTGTCTGTTCCACTCATATCTTTTGGTTTCTAATTTTACGTAATCTCTTGTATTTTCTTGAGAGGGTAAATTTTCACGACGCGTCAGACGCTTATATGAGGGACGAAGTTACATATTTGAATGCATTAATCAAGAACAATATTGTTGAGTAAGCGAATAGCTACCATTGTTCGCAGTTCTAGGATCGCTAAACAGAAAAGGTTACTCTCCACGTGTTTAGAGGGCTACCCACAAACCGTCATAAATCATACCTCCTTCTTTGACGAGCGTATTGCGCCGTTCGAATGATTCATTCCGCCAAGAACTAAATGAACTTCAGGTTTGGGTCTTTCCACTTTCTTAACCCAACCATTCGTTTGCGTCCTTTTTGCCCCAACCTTGATCTTAAAAAATTGCAAGAAGAACTTTATTTATCAATTCGCCCGCGAAGTTAAAAAAAACCGATCTTCGCAGGCACTCGTTAGAACTTAGAAACAGTTCCTCTTAGGGCAAGCGCCCTTGTCGTATTTAGCCTTCTTTAAGTTGAGCTGTAACGTTGTTCGAGTCCGAGAAGTATCCTTGACAGGGACGATAACCATCAGCAGGAAAAACGGTATTTTCATTTATATCCTTTCCTCAAGGAGGGCTTGAATTATGCAATCTCTAAATACTATTCAATTCAGAGAGTAGATTTTTGTGGGCAAAGTAGACGTCGCTCTCTTTCAGTATACGTTCTTGAGCTTTCCATTTCAATGAACCGGCAACTAAGTTGGTATCCTTTCATGATCCTGTCGAGTACATTTATAACAATCATGTTGATTGTTCCAGTATCATAGATAAAGCGGTCTCGTGTCGTTATTGATGGTAAAGCGTCAGGTTACGATGCCCTGAAAGGTTACAGTTTAGTTATAAAGTACTATGTAGTGAATGATATGTTAGTACTCTATAGCATGTAACGTCAAGTCAGAGAAGGAATTGATCCAGGGTTTTTCCTTCAAATACTTTCCTTCATCAAAATCGGTGAGTATTTGGCAGGACTTAAACTTCGGTGCTATTGAATCATAGTCTATATCAGATGGTGTGACCTTGAGTTTAGAGGAGTTGTTTCTGTTTTTTCTTTTTCTCTTTGGAATGAATGTTGCAAAACCATCTACATCATGTGCTTTTTTAACTTCTGGCGGAGCGTTAGTCTGCAAGTAATGAACTAGCTTGCTTAAATTAGGATAGTTTTCACAAAGTTTTGCTTTGGTGTATCTATCGGTGTGTGATATCATATTATTTGCCAGCCATAAGTGTGGTCGCTGTGACGATAGTATGTTCTCAGTTAAATCCAAAGGAGCATGGGGAAGGAAATATAATACCGATTCATAATCAATTGCATCGTTCTCTGAAAATTCTTCCTCTATCAGCCATTTGCTTCCTAAACTTTTCAAGTACTGTATCTCTTCTTTAGTAAATATTGGATCATACAGGGAAACAACGACATCCCTTTCATCCTCACTTTTTATATAATCAATAATCTCTAGGAGAAGAGCGAATTGGTACGTCGCAGGAAAATCCTCCTTGAAATTTCCAATTGCAACACATCGTATTTTCTTAATGTTATTGAGGTGCGGTTGTAAATTTTCAAGTAAATCTGAGAGGAATGCTGATTTTTTCAGAACATCTCTATTTGTCTGAACAATTTCTTCAAACGCTTTAGCAGGCACTACCTTCTTGCCAGTTTTCTTAAACTTTGTCCCACTTGCTTTAAAATCCATACAGCAGAAGACCGGTCAAGGTCATTAACTTCGGTATCAGTTCAGGATCTTAGCAGTTTTCTAGAGTTCAAATAAGTTTTCACTTTTTTCATCGCTACACGTCGAGCAAGCATCATTCCTTACCCGACCCGCAGATAGTTTACTTCCCATAGAGCTTTTATTATAGTTTTACATCAACTAAGGATGTTCAAACCGTCTCGTTTCCCAAATATGCAGTCATGGAATATGAACACCTGGTGGTATTAGCTATTTATTTTTACACGAATAATTATTTGTTATTTAGCAGTCGTTACAAATAGTAACTTTTACCAGCTAATTATGAAAAAAATGAGGAAGGCGTCAATTTTTGAAACAAACCTCTCGGTCTTTCCTCTATTCATTTTTGTCTTTCTACAAGCAGCATTTGCGATCATCACTCTCTTTATCATAACTCACTGTACCCTGGGCTGATCCATTAGCACCCAATGAGCCTAGAGGTTCATAGCAAAATATGAAACGACCAACGATAGCACCTATTAAACAACTAATAATGATATAGCCGTTATAGTACATGAACAGCAGCATGATGATATAAGATAACCCCCACTGTAATACGAAAATAGTAACTCTTATCATGTGATCCAAAAAAGTTGGGTACAAATCCACTGGCGTTATTAATGTACAGCATGATAGGACCTTCTTTAACAGGTCGTCTTCTGGCTCGTTCAATCTCCTTGGACCCCAAACGTAAAAACTATAAATGAAACTTTTTTGTAAGGAAATTAAAGTTGTTTTCCAGCTTGGTTCGTTGTAAAAGCCTTGTAGTTCTTCTATATCAGATTTAGCATCCTCATCTCCACATTTGACAACGTACTCCTCTGGCGAGTAACTAGCTAAATGCTTTATTTTCTGTCTTTTTAATAGCTCTACGTCAAATTGCCTTGAAAAACGAGTAAGCCATTGAGCTACCACCACAAGCGCAAAACAGCCGATGCAAGAACCAGCAAATTTTCCTTTGGTGTCATTTCTCCAAGATCTGGCAATGAAGCAGGTGTCAATGGTATACCAATTCCATAACATCGATATTTTACAAGTCGCTTTTTTGGCAGCAGTGCTGCTACTGCCTCCCATATTCATCTTTGTATAGCCCTTAAATGTGTTTTCGTCTGTTGTTATCCCTCTTCTTCGATCAAAGTGTTAGGAAATGAAATAAGATAAATTACAAGTCTATCGGAGAAGGTTGCTCTTTATATAGGTATATGTCACTAATTAATGTGCTCTGACGCATATCCTTATGGCGCTAATTTGCTCGTCTAAGGGTTCAACGAAAACTCCGGACCTAAAGATCGCGAGCAAAATTCAATTAAGTTTTTTTTTTTTAAAAAAAAGTTGAGTAAATACTTATTTAGTTTTGGGTTACTAAATTAAAAATTGGGTGTGATCACTAATCTAATGTCTTGTTAACGGAGGTAGATGATGAAGATCCGGACGAGGCAGGAAGTTTCAACTTCTCAACAGATACCGACTTTCTTCTGGTTTTGCGTTTCTGGAAACTCAAGTTGGGGCTCGTAATGTTTACTGGTGTAAATTTCGGAGGCATAATGACCCTGGTAAATTTGTTTCTCAATTTCTGTTGAACATAGTCCATATCCAAATGCTTCGTCAGGGAAATCTTTGGAATACAACTAATATAATGCCTGTCATCTAATTGAACATCTAACGGATCTTGAGTATGACACCCAGGAGACATTTTTAGTCTAATGGAATGCGATTTTTGACCAGAAGCATCCGTACTCTCATAAAGTTCAAAAGTGATCTGCGACAAGTAGTCTAGTTCTGGTAAAGCATTTCTAGCGATTCTCATTGGAATACCAGATTCGTATATGATATTCAATAGAGTGTAAATATGGGACTCTTTGGTGAAGTACGCAACACAAGCTGGAGTTTCTCTATTTTTCATGTCTCCTATATCATTTAGTATTTGCTTTGCCAAAGGCAACGAAGTTAACAAACCGATATCCAGTTTCTCTGCATCTGAAATACCATATTCTTTGGGGCAGATAAAATCAAACAATACTTTGGCCAGCTTATACAGCTCCCGCAACTGCATAAAGCGTGGCTCATCGAATTGAGAAGAAGATTTGGGGTTTCTTGCTGTAGATGTTTTTCCGCTTTCCAGAACCCATCCTAACGACCCAACACTATTACTACTGTTCTTTCCAGAATTGTTCATGCTATGACTGTCTATTATCTTAAAATTATTTTTGGCGAGAACGTTAATTGGGTATCGGTCAACTAAAGAATGACTGCCGAGTTCATCGGCGATAGCTTCATTTGGAAGACCCGGGTCAAATATGTTCTCTAGGAACTGCCTGTTGTGAAGAGCATCATACTTCATAGTATCATACAATTCAGAAATTTTAGAAGGATCGACTTTTTCAGCATTATTGAATTCTTTGAAAAGTTTATCCCACCTTTCCTTAAACAAACTAGGATCTTCAGAAGTACACCATCTTGTTTGCATCGAGTTGACATCCTTTTTAGCAAAGTTGTTATCCATAATTTTTTTATGGTAATTCATCAATTCAACCACTCGCTTTATGACTAAATATGGCTCCGGCATCTTTGAAGGCCAGGCAAATTGTGGGGGAGCTTCCTTACCCTCTCTTAAAAGTGGCTTCAACTTCTTTTTCACCTTATCCATTAAATCTTTGGCGGCATTACTGTCATCTAAAAGATCCTTTCTAATACTGATTTCATCGCTACCTAATTCATCGGCCCCAAAAAGAGCTCTGGTCCAGTACTGCGCCGTATGAAGAACACGTCTCTCAGACGATGAAAATATCTTGATGTTTTGTAGAATGCTCTTATTCAATAGGTCAAAATCTTGTCTCATTTGCTCTCCGAGTTCCGTAGCCTGATATTTGGCAGAATGAGTGGGTTCACCACCCCATTTCAAAATAAACTGAACTTTTTCCACTTCGTTCTCTTTATTTAAAACCGGTTTCAATTGTATTTTCGTACCGGGAAAATTCAGTTTCTTTTCTAGAGCGTTTGCTAACACTTTAATTTTAGCTGGATTTCCTGCTTTTTCATCTAACGCAATTCTTAAGGCCTGAAGAACAATCTTTAAATCATTTACATTCCGAATGACAACTTCTTCTTTGTGACCTTTTAGTAACGATATAAAAATAGGCGAAGTGAATGAATGTTTGAATTTCTGTTTTGGTGTTCTGTCCGCGTGACGGATAATGATAGCCAGTCCTTTGAATACCCACTTTTGTTCCTTTTCTTCACGAATAATGGGCAGATTCTTCTTTTCCATATCCATCTTCTTTTTGGCTTCAATGAAGGTACTTCTCAATATATTGGCGCATGAATCATAGTAAGCTTTGTTATCCTTTACAAAAGAAAATCCGTTAACATCAATGACGTAACTTTTACCAGAAACGCGAAGCAAATCGAAACCACAGATCATTTGTGAAAAAGCTTTGGAAACTTTCCCAGCAATGGTTTTCTCTTCGTCTGATAACTCAGTAATATATCTAACTTCTTTACCATGAGTATTTCTTCTAACTATACCATCAACCACAGGTGATTTCCTAGTTTCAGCGTGACAAAAGTTCTCACCAATCGTATAAGCCTTCACATCTTCGAAATTATCGGTATCCATAAACTGCTCATAAATGTAAGACCCCTCCGTACGAGGATGAACCAAAGTAGGATCAAACTCAGAAGACTTGTTACCAACTTTACGGAATAGACGACGACCGCCTCCTCCGTTCTTAGAATGATAGTATATATAAATGTTGTGGTCTTCACCATCAACGGGCTTTTCAACAAAGGGCTTAGTCATGGTTTTCCCATCAACTTCTAAAGTATCATCATCAACCATTTTCCATTCCGGTTCTTCAACGGGTTTAACTTCTACGCCATGCTCACGTAATTTTGCCCTTAATTCTTCGTTGGCACGGGGACCACCATCTCTACTGATTTCCAGTCTAGGAGGTGTTGGAACGTTGTAGGCTTCTAATACTTGTAGACATAATCTCCTGTCCCACAAAATCTTTTGCATTATTAAATCATTGATAATGAAAGGCTTGCGTAACTTGACGTATTTAATTGCTTTATCTAGGGGAAATCCTGAAGAAAAGAAAGATATCAAAAAGTCGCAAGTTGGCCAATTCTCTATTCTTTCATCTAGAATCACCTTATCTCCAAAAATGACAGTTTCAAATTCACCATGTTCAATTAAACGATTCAAAATGTGTCTCATTGGCTTTGAAAGGACCTTTGCATCCATTGCACATACCCCAATCTTCCCTACCTTGGGTAGCCTAGGTTTGGGATGACTAGTCGAGGATTTGCGTGAAGAAGCTGATGAAGTAGGTACAGAGTTAGTTCCCATGTTAGTCTGCTCAGCGTCCATTGTTCCTTGAGGTAAATGGGGCGATCCGGTCTTGGAGATGGAATTTATGTTATCTGCATCATTGACTATGTTAGAATTGCTGAGCCCCTCAGGATCAGCTTCTGACTTTGATTCACTGTCTGCCTTTTTTAAACCGGAAGTCGTAACTGTATTGGTGTTGTTTCCGTTTCCTAGTGCAGTGCTTATGGTTCTTTGCAGAGTATCATGCACGGTGAGATTCTCTTCACTGTGATCATCTTGAATACCGGGAGGTGGCAATTTCAAAGACATATTTTCGCTAGCTGACGTCTTAGGACTGAAACCCTCCAATATTGGTGCAATAGATTGCATAGCCTTCTGTGTGTTTTTGTTTAGGAAAAGGGGTGACATCTCAGAAGGTGCACTAGGTAAGTTATTTTTTGTCTCTTGTTGAGGAACCTCATCAGATTCAATCGGTTCCTTCTTTATCCCACTCATGACCTTCTGCAATATATTAATATGCTACGAGATGCTTTTGAATTTGTATGAAATGCTCAGTGGGTAATTTAAGTGGTGAACATATTGATTCAATGATTAATTGCATTTTTCCTATCTTAAATAAATGATTTTCTAAAAACATTTTTGAGCACGTGCTTTTTTTTTTTTAACTGAAAAATTTTGAGAAAAATTTCGCGATGAGATTGCTAATGAAATTTAATAAGTCCTAAGCACAATAAATATACAGCGAAACAGCAGCAAGGAATAAGACACTGAAAAGGCTATAGCGAGTTAGGAATAGTACATTATGTCTATCGACTTGAAAAAAAGAAAAGTCGAAGAAGACGTAAGAAGTAGAGGGAAAAATTCTAAGATATTTTCCCCTTTCCGGATTATTGGTAATGTTAGCAATGGTGTTCCTTTTGCTACTGGTACATTGGGATCTACCTTTTACATTGTAACGTGTGTTGGTAAAACATTTCAGATATATGATGCGAATACCTTACATTTACTTTTTGTTTCCGAGAAAGAAACACCATCCTCAATTGTAGCATTATCAGCACACTTTCACTACGTCTACGCAGCATATGAAAACAAGGTTGGTATTTACAAGAGGGGTATTGAGGAACATTTGCTTGAGCTAGAAACTGATGCAAATGTCGAACATTTGTGCATATTCGGAGATTATCTTTGCGCTTCCACCGACGACAATTCCATCTTTATATACAAGAAGTCCGATCCGCAAGATAAATATCCATCAGAATTCTACACTAAACTTACCGTTACTGAAATTCAAGGTGGCGAAATTGTGTCTTTACAACATTTGGCAACTTATTTGAATAAATTAACTGTCGTTACCAAATCTAACGTTTTACTTTTTAACGTCAGAACCGGGAAGCTTGTATTCACATCAAACGAATTTCCAGACCAAATCACAACTGCTGAACCCGCTCCAGTCCTGGATATTATTGCTCTAGGTACCGTGACCGGTGAGGTTATTATGTTTAATATGAGAAAAGGTAAAAGGATCCGCACAATTAAGATTCCGCAATCAAGAATCTCCTCATTGAGTTTCAGAACCGACGGTTCTTCTCATTTGAGTGTGGGAACGAGCAGTGGTGATCTAATATTTTATGATTTAGATCGCCGTTCAAGAATACACGTTTTGAAGAACATTCATAGAGAATCGTACGGTGGGGTCACTCAGGCTACTTTTTTAAATGGTCAACCCATTATTGTTACATCAGGTGGTGACAATTCCCTGAAGGAGTACGTTTTCGATCCGTCATTATCTCAAGGAAGCGGTGATGTAGTTGTTCAACCGCCAAGATATCTACGTTCCAGAGGGGGTCATTCTCAACCACCTTCATACATTGCGTTTGCTGATTCGCAATCACACTTCATGCTATCAGCATCCAAAGATAGATCATTATGGAGCTTTTCTCTGCGTAAAGATGCACAGTCGCAAGAAATGTCACAAAGGTTACACAAGAAACAAGATGGCGGCAGGGTAGGTGGTAGTACAATTAAGTCTAAATTTCCTGAAATAGTGGCTCTTGCAATTGAAAATGCCAGAATAGGTGAATGGGAAAACATTATCACTGCACATAAAGATGAAAAGTTTGCAAGAACCTGGGATATGCGAAATAAAAGAGTTGGCAGGTGGACTTTTGATACTACTGATGATGGATTTGTTAAATCTGTGGCCATGTCGCAATGTGGTAATTTTGGATTCATCGGTTCTTCTAACGGCTCTATCACCATCTATAATATGCAAAGTGGTATACTCCGTAAAAAATACAAATTGCACAAAAGAGCAGTCACCGGTATATCCTTAGATGGTATGAATCGTAAAATGGTTTCTTGTGGACTAGACGGTATTGTTGGTTTTTATGACTTTAACAAGTCAACCTTGTTGGGAAAATTGAAATTGGATGCACCTATTACCGCAATGGTTTATCATCGTTCTTCCGATCTATTTGCATTGGCTTTAGACGACTTATCAATTGTTGTTATTGACGCACTTACTCAAAGAGTTGTTCGTCAATTATGGGGTCATAGTAATAGAATAACTGCATTTGATTTCTCACCTGAGGGCCGTTGGATTGTTTCCGCTTCTCTAGATTCCACCATTAGAACGTGGGATCTTCCAACCGGAGGATGTATCGATGGTATCATAGTAGATAATGTCGCTACGAATGTAAAGTTTTCTCCGAATGGTGACTTGCTTGCCACTACCCATGTTACTGGTAATGGTATATGCATCTGGACGAACAGAGCACAATTTAAGACAGTATCGACAAGAACCATCGATGAGTCTGAATTTGCAAGAATGGCGTTACCTAGCACATCTGTTCGAGGGAACGACTCGATGTTATCAGGGGCTTTAGAAAGCAATGGAGGAGAAGACCTAAATGATATTGATTTCAACACTTATACATCATTGGAACAGATTGATAAGGAGCTGTTGACTTTATCAATAGGACCTAGAAGTAAAATGAACACATTGCTTCATTTAGATGTTATCAGAAAACGTTCTAAGCCAAAGGAAGCTCCAAAGAAATCAGAAAAGCTTCCATTTTTCTTGCAACTATCTGGGGAAAAGGTTGGGGATGAAGCCTCTGTCAGAGAAGGCATAGCACATGAAACACCAGAAGAAATCCATCGCAGAGATCAAGAAGCACAAAAGAAGTTAGATGCAGAAGAGCAAATGAATAAATTCAAAGTTACAGGAAGATTAGGGTTTGAATCACATTTCACAAAGCAATTACGAGAGGGCTCACAATCCAAGGACTATTCATCATTGCTGGCCACTCTAATAAATTTCTCACCTGCTGCAGTGGATTTGGAGATAAGATCATTGAATTCCTTTGAGCCATTTGATGAAATTGTGTGGTTTATCGACGCGTTAACACAGGGGTTGAAGAGCAATAAAAATTTCGAACTTTATGAAACGTTTATGAGCTTACTGTTTAAGGCACACGGTGATGTTATTCATGCTAACAACAAGAATCAAGATATTGCCTCTGCTCTTCAAAATTGGGAGGATGTACATAAGAAGGAAGACAGATTAGATGATCTTGTGAAGTTTTGCATGGGAGTGGCAACTTTTGTGACCACCGCGTGAGCATTATATAGAACAAGTATATTAGTAACAAAGGCAGATTGTATATTTTTCTTTTTCCTATGATGTTTTTTGAGAGGGTAACCAAGAATTATTTATTGGGTTTGTTGCAGTGTTCTTAAAGGGTCCCTCCCACATTTAATAAATGATCGACAATAAATAAATGTTCCTTACATTCTCAATGTGTGTGAACTGGATAATCGTAAAAATGCCAAACAGGTCTGAAGAACTTGACCGATTACTCGACAAAATAATCAACTCTCCGCATAGAACAGAAGCCTCGAAGACTTTGCAAGAAATTGAAAATAATCAATCATATATTTTAAATGTACAGTTGAAGAAGTTATTGCGACTTCATGACGACTCATTTAAAAATAAGTGTGTTTCTCCTATTAACTATATGTTGGAAAAGTACACTCCGTATATGGGGCATACCGAAGCATTACAAAAGGAAGCAGAGCTTGTGGATAGGGATCTCCGAATCCTTGAAATGACGTACCAACTGATAGAAAAGAATCGCAACTCGAAATAAAACGATAAATATATTCAATGTTTTTAAATTAGTACTATTATTATATGTTATTATTAATGGAATGAATCAATACGTATTTTATACAGAAATAAGATTTGAGAAAGAAGGGTAAGAAAAAAAAGAAGAATAAGTAAATGACGAAGTTCTTTAACTGAGTTAAAGTTGTGTAATGCAAATTTGAAGAAAGGAAAAGATGCTATAAGGCAAAACAAAAAGGACGTCGACACTCAGTCATGGCATGCCCTTGGCAGCATTAGCCCACTTTCTCGTTTCCGTCCAGCCTGCATTTATGACTTGTAAAGCATCTTCCAGATTTAGAGGCTCTCTCAATGGCTTATCATCTACCACCAGTTTCTTGTAAACTCGAGCATAATATTCCTGAGGTATAGCTTGGAAAATCTCCCTTCGAGTAACTCCGTCATTATTGGCGCTTTCACTTTGCTCAGTGGGTTGTGTCCAGAGTTGTCTTCTTCGTTTCCAGATTTTCTCAGCGTTACAAAACGGCGCCTTACTTTTCTGTGCTAATTTTATGCGTTCCTCCACTACGTTATAGTTTTCAAAGTTCTGCGTAGACTTCTTCGAATTCGATAGAGTATGCGAGGCGGTTGTGGTCGTGTTATTAGCAGAGCTAGATTCCTCACTCTCATCTGTGAGCTTCATCTCCAATGTACTATTGACACCTCCTCCTACCTGCGACATAGAAGCACCACTATCTCTGTCTATACCCTTGGAGGCTACGACGGCAGGCTGAGACACAGTAAACAGAGCCTCTATTTTTTCATCGCTTCCACTAGAGTCATCGATACTACTCAACGTTTCGTGGGTAATTTTCTTTAAAGTTTCTTTCCATTTTTGTAAAGTATGTGTTAAGGTATACTTAATATTCTTTTTTGGGGTCTTGGAAGTAGAAACAGTCATAATAAACCGTTAGCTTTTGAATACTGTATTTCTTTTACTAAACTGATCGTACAAAATTATTCGGGTTTTAACGACCTTAATGGACAAAAATATGTGACAAGCTATATTGAAGTACCAGCGGAAGAGTAGCTAAGCACTAGCGTTTGTTGTTAGAGTATTCCCTGTTTTTATAAATATTCCAAAGAATTATACAACACACTTTTTTGCGACCAAAGAATAAGCAGAAAAAAATAATAACTCCGATGGTTATTTCTATTGTTTACTAAAGTTCAATGCCTCTATCACTCATGCATCGTTTCATTTTAAAGTTGAAAAATGTTAGCAAGAAAAAAAAAGAAACGCGCGCTGATAGCATTACACACGGGTAGCAAGCAAACATGGTGTGGGGAAGGTGAGGGTAAAGAAGAAATCTACCAAGATCATGGTGCTGCACGTTTGCTGAGCCAAACAAAACCACTGTTGTCGGTAGAATTATCGAATTATCGATAATCTTCCATAAAGACTTTTTTACTAAGAGAGACTTCGTATCTCTTTTTCTTTTGATTCGGAATAAAACCCCGTTAGTACCATATAGGACGTTTACTTAAAGCCTTGCGCCATATCGCCGCCAGATGATACAAAAACCGATTTTATTATCCTCGTTTCTGTTTCTCTACATCCGTGCATTATTACATAGTATACATCCGTACATCCGTACATCTGTACATCTGTACACAAAAAAAAATCACCTCATACAATTTTTTAGGAGTGCCGTTTAAATGAAGCGCAGCCAGATGCGACAAAAACTTAAAGGCGCGGCTCAGCCTAGATTACGTTCTTTTTCAGGTGATGGTGCCATTTCCGCCCTTCTCGTTAGAGCCGGAACGCAGATGAGCTGCCCTCTGGCGCCCGCGCTCCTCGCCTGGTAAGTTCACTACTAGGCTGGAAGTTGTATGGTGTCCTCTGGGATTGCAAGGGCACGCTAGTTGGATGTGCTCACAATTGGATTGGCACTTCAAATGCCAACTGGAAGGGCGCGAAACCGAGGGTAATGCGACAGAGGGCACTGACGTTGTTTCGTAACCTTGTAAGCTCTTTCTGATGGTAGTGCTTCATGTACATGTTTACTCTATTATTTGACCAGTCTCATTGTTGATAGGTTCCTTAGTTTTACATAGTCTTGGGTCTTAGTATATTTCAATTGCACGAGCAGATAATCCAAAGTACTTGAAAATGGCCGGTTTAAAAGACGTTGTCACTCGTGAATACACCATCAACTTGCACAAAAGAGTATGTCGAAATTAGCGTTGTCTTTACGTGGGAAATTATTGAAAGCCAACAAGCGATATTGTGGTGAAATACCAAGCGAAATCTATACGGGTGAAATTTCATTTTCCAATGATTGACCCCAGGTTTTAATTCGGAATATTAGAGGTTATTATATGGAATGCGTGATGCAAGGACTGGAAGGTTCTTCTTCGGTACTGCATTTCTCTGTGTTCTGCGATCGATATCCGTACCTCACGTTTACACTATAATGGCGCTTGGGCCGATGTTTTTGGCGTGATGCTTTAGTTCCACCTTCTTATAACAACTTTTTTTTTACTAACAGACCAATCTTGAATTGATATTAATATAGCTACATGGTGTCAGTTTCAAAAAGAGAGCTCCAAGAGCTGTGAAGGAAATCAAGAAATTCGCCAAATTACACATGGGTACTGAAGATGTCCGTCTAGCCCCAGAATTGAACCAAGCTATCTGGAAAAGAGGTGTTAAGGGTGTTGAATACAGATTGAGATTGAGAATCTCCAGAAAGAGAAACGAAGAAGAAGATGCCAAGAACCCATTGTTTTCCTACGTCGAACCAGTTTTGGTTGCCTCTGCTAAGGGTCTACAAACCGTTGTCGTTGAAGAAGATGCTTAAATTGTAAAAAAAAAAAAATAATGTCCATCTTATAAGCATTTTATTTCTTTTAGGTTATATTATTACACAAACAGAGCTGCTTTCGGGGTACGAGTATACGCTCTTGAATGATAGGAAAATATATACAATTTCAGTACCACAGTTTATTAGATTTTTGTAATTCAAAATTTATTCATTCTTGTCTCTCAACCACTGAGGCGCTCCTCTGCACACAGCTATTAGCTTTATAAGGAATTTCAACGCCCATGCCAAATCCATCCTCGCCGTAACGCTTGAACTCAAAGGTTTTATTAAACCAGTCGATCAGACTAATGTAATTTTTAAGATTCATCATTTCCTTTAACAGAGATTTCTTCAACTCCATATTTTCAAGCATACAGTACAGATGGTGCTGAGCCAATTGAAAAGGCAAGCCACCAAACTCTAGAGCCCAATAACAAAACTTCTCAATGCAGCCCCAAGGGCAGGTAGTATATCCAGCAAATAACGCTGGATTGCTTAACAACCCACGCACAGCCATGACACCATGTGCACCAGTGTATTTGGTGATTCTTTCCAAATCGGATAACTTAAAACAATCCCCATTCGCTATTACAGGCACATTTTTGTCGCTGATGTTCTCGATGATATATTTTATCGCATCCAGGTTAGCCGGCTGCGATGACCTAGTTCTACGTGTTCGGCCATGAATCGTAATCCAATCTACCCCAGCATCACATAGCTTTCTACATAACTCCACCGTCTCGTCCAATGCCTCATGTATTCTTATTTTCGTTTCAATTCTTAGTTTGTCGCCATACTTATCTTTCACAGCATGGACCATACTGCATAACAAATCTGAATTGTATATCAGAGCGCAACCTATGCCCTCTCGGATTTGTTCCTTTATAGGACAACCACAGTTAATACCAATACCATCACAGTATGGGGCAACCATTTCCACAAATTTTAGTAAATCAGCCACGTTATTTACACCTACTTGGACGATTAGCGGGGTGTCCTCATTATTTGTAGAAAGGTCTGAGATTCTTGCATGCTCATTACGGACATATTCTCTTGCCAAAATCATGGGGGAGTAAACTATATCAACGTTATATTCTCGGCACAACTGACGGAATGGTAACTTGGAATACCGAACCATTGGGCCTGCAATGGTCACGGGCCGACCATGTGTCTTTTGCCTCGTCTTTATTATATGCAGTGGATCTGTTTCTTCAGTAATAAGCTTCGGCTTCGGTATCAGAACATCACCGGATGGAATATGCATTGTGTGCATTTTCTTTAGAATCTTTATTCTGCATATGAATTATAACTTTGAAGAATCCATCTCTTATTTTCATTTTGAGTTTTTTCGCTGATCATCTTTTTTTTATTCAGGGCGAAGAAGCAGAATGCTGGAAGAGCCTACTTACTTAGAAAATAACAGCTAGGTTTTAAAATTATATAGCGAGAAGTACAATTCTATCAGCTATGTTTCTTGGATTTTTCCTGACCCTTTCTAACAAAAATGAATGCAGTGCAACCTGTGATAAAAAAAAGTACACATATTATGCAATGGAAAATTGAAATGCCAATAATATAAGATAAAAATCTTTTTCGAAGCATCAAGTTTCTTAATCCCTGCTCAAAATTCATCCTAAACTTAATCCCACTTTCTGGATGTATTATTAGATTTCTTTGGGCAATCTCCGTTTTCAAGAACACCGAGATTGTTTCATATGAAGACTCTAACGATATTTTGTCCTCTATTCTTATTGTATTTAGCCATTCTTCATCGTAAACGTCTAGACGTGATGGGCCTAGTTGTTCGATCTCCTGAGGCGACATGGAATCCGTCAGTGCGAGGCAGACAATAGGTCTAGAAGTGTGAAAGATTTTTTCATCTTTGCTGTTACTTCCTCCAGGAGCACCCAATAGCGGGCCTGGACCTCTGTAAACATCAATTAACAAATTGTCTAAATTTAAATGGTCAGTTTTGCTCTGGCAATAAAGCTGTAGGTTTAGATCGAGCTTGTATTCCATGTTGTCACGCATGGGGATTAACTGTGATAAGCCATTGTCTATTGTTTGCGGCAGATCTGTACCTACCGGAATGCTTTTAATAGATTGGAAGAATTTTGTACCAAATTGTACGCCATTTAAAATGTTGAACGTATTAAGGGGGACTACGTTAGAGGAATCGGCAGGTAATAGTCTTAGGTAAAAATCGTGATATATTAAGATCGATAAAGGAAGAATGATTAGCAATTGTATCAGAAATGCAACAACAATATATGAACTCCATTGTAAAAACTGTAATGGACGGGATACATTGATTTTCATCCTTCCTATTCACTTTATCTTATTTTCTTGAAACCTTGGATTCACATTTTGATAATTTGCCGTAAGCTGTCTCTATTTTTCTGTCTTACGCGCATTTATATTTTTAATAACCTTACCTTGAGATTTTCAAATTATACACATAGTAGCAACTAATGATGAGGTAGTTATACTTAACTTTCAAAAGAGCGACTCTAGTATTAGATGAACAATTAGGTTGCTTTATATGGATGACGAAAAGTCTTATTTACAAAATAACTCTCAATAAATGTTTCTTGACCCATATGGCTTGGTGTTGTCAACTTTCTAGATAATACTTATCAGCGTGATTGGATTGTAGGTTTGGGAGGAAGGTTGCTTTTTAAGTTACTTATAGTATATTATTATTGATATTGAATTAATTTACTTTCATAAGTCTATAAAATAAAAGTTCAACATTACTGACAAAACTATAATATTTTCTCAACCAAATACTAACCTGTGGTAGGTGCGCTGTAATTCCAGTCTAATTAATATGCTTCGTAAGATTAATTGTAATATTTAAGTAATCTTTTAATGGTTCAATAAGATAGTTTCTGCCTAGAAAAAAGATCCGACAACGTGCATGGTAATTCACTTACAAATACACAGAATTGCAGATAAAAAACGGAACCTTTTATTTAAGATTTAGAGCATGAATAAGAAGAATTAAAGTTTCTTTTCTTAGAATAAAAATAGTTTTTAATACATCAGAACAGAAGGAAGTAAGTAAAGCCAAAATATATATAGTAAAAACACAGTAGTAAAAAATGAATAGTAAAAAACACACAACAATAATACTAAAAGGAGAGACTAGACAGAGCGCAAATCGTTTTCATGACGGAGTATTTAGAGGAAATGATGACAAAACAAGAAAATGTTATTCTATTATAAGTTCATTTTTCAATAATAGATATGCTTTTTATTTTTTGAAATTAATGGTAACAGTCGAAGAGCACAGCTTTATCATGCATTTTCGTTCAAAGATGATCACATAAATTGCGCCCAACAACAAGAGAAAGAGCGGCCGCTCGATGCATGAGTCGGTAACGGTAGAATTAGTATCTAAATAGCATACTAAATCAATTCAATAAAGAAACAATTATATCTTAGTGAGTGGAGTGGCCCCTGTGATATTTTAAACCGTTCAAGTTCTTATATCTCTTACCACAAACTTCACAACGGTATGGTTTATCCTTTGCAGAGCCCATTCCATCACCAAAAGAATCGGTCGAATCTGGATCTATTACGCTAAATGTACCGTCAGGGTTTTCGTGTAATTTTTGATTCTGATGTCCGTGCAATCTATGGTACTTCAAACCGTTTTGGTTTTTATAAGTCTTTTCACAACCAATAACTGGACACTTAAAGGGTTTTTGTTCCTCATGATCCATTACATAGAGCCTTCTCGCAGGATCGTCTATATAAGCTTGCTGAGGCATCTTGTAATTGTTGTTATGAACTGATTTTCCATTGGAACTGGAGCCATTTTCTGTGTCATCGTCATCGTCATCGTCATCGTCATCATCAACATCATCGTCATCATCAATGTCATCAATGTCTTGATCCTCGACCATGTTTTGAGAAGATTTTGCGTGTACGGAAGAATGAAAAGTATTGTAGTTGTGAGAACCTGTAGTTGGATTTACGACAGAGTTCATGGAATTGTGGTTACTAGGGCCCAAAATATCATCATCCATAAAACTTAAATCTATATCTTGGACAAGTACCAGAGGTGATAAATCGGTTTGATGAGGATCAATTTTTCTTGATTGATGTTGAATAGGATTCCTGGACGTTTTGTTCAAGGAATAGTTATTAAAAGTATGTGGACGATTCACCATGGCGTTTTTACTACCCATGTTAATATTAGAATTGTGTGAGGTATTATTGTTGATATTGATACCACTATTACTGTTACTGTTAATTTGTTTATTGTGCGGAACGTGTCTTGATGGAGAATTGCTCGTTCTTAAAAACACATCATTCGTTGAAACGGCATCGACTAGATTACCATTCAGATGTAGTTGTTGAGAGTGATTAGCCATAGATAAGCCCGAGTTGGGGGCACCCGTTATAGATATCACATTTGGATTTGCAGTTGTAGACGACGCAGTTGCTGAACCCATTACACTCGGTGTGGGTACAGCCCCTGATGTATGATTTACAGAATTCGATTGCAACTGTTGTTGTATTATATTCTGCTGATGGTGAGGATGCTGAGATTGTCGTATTGTGGAGTTGGAATCCATGTTGCTCTGAAGATTGGCATGCATATTATTAATGGCGGTGTTATTAGTTGCATTGCTGCTATGAGCCTGCATAGTATTAGTCTTATGACCTGCATTTTTTGTATTAGCGGCCATGTTATTCTGCAGGTTATAGTTGGCAGAAGAGGTATTATTTGTCATACGAACTGATGAACTAGTGTTACCAGCAGAGTTCATCGGTATTTGTGACATATTGGTAGTGTTAGGAGACGTGGATATATGAGCTTCTTCGTAATGTCTCAGCAAATCATGCAAACCTGGTAAGGAAAGACCACAGCATGAATAATCTTTACAATATTGCTTTTCTAGATTTGGCAGATAAGCAGTGTAGGCTATCTGAGGAGAAATAGAATACCCTCTATGGTAAGGCGGATTACTAACAGAGGGTCTCTTAGTTGGTTGTTGAATCTGCAAAGTATTAGTGGCAGTAGTGGTTGCAGAAGCGGCAGCGGAGGCAGCACCGTTTGCTGATGCAGGTACAATACTACTTCTACGGCTAATAATTTCATCTCTTAACCAAGAACCAACACTAATGGATCCCCATGAAACACCACCCATCCCTTGAGAATGGGCTATTGATTCTCTCCGTAACTTGGCAATGTCCTGTGGAGTTAGTAGTGTTTGGTCCATTATATTTGGAGAGTACAAATGAACATTATTTGTATTATTCGTGATATTTTTTTGGTGAATATTATTGACGCCGTTAAAATCTGTGTTTTTTCCATTAGAAGAATCCGAATTGTTATTTATCAAAATGGAAGGAGTATTCTGGTTCGAATCAATATCAATATTAGAGTTTGATGACGAATTTATAGATGCATGTGCCGATGTAGCCGTCGTAGTAGTACTAGTAGCCATATTGCTTGCCATAGTCATTGTTGTAAAATCCATACTCAGATAAGCTTTTCCTGTTTCGAAGAAAAATAAAAATACTGAATATGAATATGTCTTTTAATAACAATAAATTTGAAAACGCCTTACAAGTGAAATCTTGAAGTGATTAATAGTAGGTGAATCCAGAGAAAGTGTTTCGAGGATATAATATGGTATCAGAAAGCCAAAAGACGACCGGTATATTATAAACTTAGTATGAATGTATCGTGGCGCTTTTTTCTCCTAGCTTTATTCTTCTTGCTTTCTCGCTCTAAATATGATATTGCGATAAAAGGAAGTAGTTTAACTCACCGTAAAATCGATCAATATTAGAAAAACAGAAAACCACCAGAGAGAAGCACCGATATGTAATTGAAGTAGAAAAAAAATCTAGCTTTCCTTCTCTTTATAAGCGAACTTAATGATTAGATTGACTAGCGCTATCCTTCTTTGATTGTAATATTTGTCAAACCTTGTTAACGGAGCCACTAGAATGTACAAGACGTTATATAGGGATGACAGGTAGAAAAGAGATAGGGCCTGGGAGGTGAAATGCGTACGTTAGCCTAGAGAGCTTTAAATCGGTGACGATGCGAAAGCAAATGATAATGGCAATAGCGGTGGCAGGCGACAGTGGCAAGTGACAATGGCTGATAGTGACGTTATTTGATACAAAAACGCCTTTTAACGAATGCATCGCCCATTTGTTCCAAATTTCAATTGATTCGAAATTGCTCCTTATTATGTAACTGACAAAATCCTGTCCCCTTGCACGACGTAGGCGCGTTTTGTTTCTTTTTCCTACCGCAGACCACCTTGCGCACGGGAACGCCGCACTGTTTGGCACCCAGTCACCGCCCGTACCGTCGTTCCACAGAACATGCCGCAGAAACCTGTCGGGTAATAGTACACGGGATGAAGAGACTTAATGCCGACAAGCCGGGTAGGGGAATTGTAGCTCCGAAAAGCGACGGAAAGTTCAATATACAGAAAGCCCGTGCACCATTTTTGAAAAGTTTCATAAGATCTGGTTAAAGTTATGAAGAATTTACTTCGAATGTGTAGTGATGAGATGAGCAGTAATGAAACATTAGTGAACTCAGAATAGGAAAAAAAGGCAATTTCTAAACATTATTGATGGAGCAAAACGCTGAAAAACGCTCTATTGTTGGCGACGACAACTCAACCGTGAAGAGACAAGACACTTCCCCGTCCAAAGGTATTGCACATATCAAACCAGAATATATTGTTCCATTGAAGCAGAATGAAAACCAGAAGGTCGCCATCTATGATGAAGAGATGTCTTCCGACAGAATGACAAACGAGTTTGCAGGTGGGACGAATAAGAAAAATAAGAACGGAAGAGGTAAGAAGCGTGGGCAAAACAAGAATAGAGATAACAGGCAGGTCAAGGAACAGAATGTCTTGTGCCCACGCTTGATCCATGGCGATATATCCAAATGCTCCTTTGGTGATAACTGTAGGTTTGTTCACGATATCAATCTGTACCTTTCAACAAAAAAGCCTGAAGTTGAAAGTAATATATTTCCTTCCTGTCCGGTCTTCAACTCGTTGGGATTTTGCCCCATGGGATTCAAATGCAGATTTTTATCGTCTCATCTGAATAAAGAAGATAATATCCTAATATCGAAGAAGGAGATTGATCCAGATGCGCAAACAATATGGTCCGTTAAAGGTGAAGTAAACCATATCTCACCGGAAAGAAAACTCGATCTTATAAAAAGAAGATTTCCTTTCACAAAAAGTAATGAAATATTGGAAATCATCGACTCTTTCCAACAAGAATGTAGAGATTCCATGAAGCCAGAAGAAGAAGTTGAGTCAACGCCACAGCTGAAGAAACAAGACCCAGATGTGGAACAACCAGTTGCCCCCCAAGTCGAACAGAGGAACAAAGAATTGTCACAACATAGAATGAAACAGCGTGAAGTATACTTGAAGTACAAGGACACTCGTTATTTTGCTCAAGAAAAAAAGCCACTGGATTTGTACCATAAAAAAATCGTGTCGCCATTGACAACCGTAGGCAATTTACCATACCGTCGTCTAATGAGAAAGTTAGGTGCAGATGTGACATATTCGGAAATGGCCTTGGCAGTTCCCTTAATTCAAGGAACTAATTCTGAGTGGGCGTTACCTAAAGCTCACACATCAGAGTTCCCCGGGTTCGGGGTTCAAGTGGCCTGTTCTAAAGCCTGGCAGGCGGCAAAGGCTGCAGAAGCACTCGCAAACTCCGTCAGTGAAATAAGTGAAATCAACTTAAACTCTGGCTGCCCCATCGATTTGCTATACAGACAAGGTTCTGGTAGCGCCCTGTTGGATAACCCTGCCAGAATGATTCGTTGTTTAAACGCGATGAACTACGTATCGAAAGATATTCCTATCACGGTGAAGATCAGAACAGGTACAAAGGAAGGTCATCCTATCGCGGAAGGGTTAGTCAAAAGACTGGTTAACGAAACTGATGTGGCTGCGATTACCTTACACGGTAGGTCTAGGCAACAAAGGTACACTAAGTCTGCGGATTGGGACTACGTGAGTCAAGTGGCTGACACCTTGAGATCCGCCGAAGCGGATTTCATCGAAACCGAACAAGGCAAAGAAGGCAGGGATTCCAAGAACAGAATTCAATTTGTCGGAAATGGTGATGTCAACAATTTTGAAGACTGGTACCGCTATTTGGACGGAAATGAAAATATTGATAGTGTTATGGTTGCTCGAGGGGCCCTGATCAAACCATGGATTTTTGAAGAGGTTGAGTCGCAGCAGTATCTAGACAAGACAAGTACGGAAAGATTAGACATTTTAAGGGATTATGCGCAGTTCTCTATGGAACACTGGGGCACCGACGAATACGGCATTTCTCAATGTCGTAGATTCTTCTGCGAGTTCATGTCCTTTTTTCATAGGTATGTCCCCATGGGTATTTGTGAAAGATACCCTGTGAAGTTGAATGAGAGACCGCCAAATTGGTGTGGAAGAGACGAACTTGAAACTCTAATGGGTAGTACGGATGTTAATGATTGGATCAAGCTAAGTGATCTATTCTTCGGTAAAACCGACGAGAACTTTGTATTTGTCCCCAAACATAAGAGCAGCTCTTATGCAAACAGAGATTCCTAAATAGAAAATCAAGTGTACATGTATCATAAATCATATCTGATGGGTAAGCGCGGTTATTTTTCCTTTGCAAGACGAGAATTGGAATATGTACGGGTGTCAATTTCAAACGTGAGGTATGGGTTCCAAGAAAATCAAAATAAGCACAGCTGGGAAGGGTTAGGTAGGAGCGGAGAAAAGTGTATTGAGAAAATCTTAACGACTTCGGACAGGTTATCATCGCAACACAAATGAACATAACTATCAACCTGATGCAACTGTACCTGAGTGGCTCAAATAGCAGGTAAATACAGGTGGATTTAGAAAACGCGCAGTGATTTGAATCTCGCAAGTCGCCTCTGAAAAAAGGCATCTCGCAAACTGGGGTGTCTGGAAAGTTCATTACATCCCGTTCACATAGCTCCTTCCTGGTACTTGATTAAGTCTTTAAAACAATTCAACATCTACTTTGTATCAGGCGCTTGGATTTACACTTTTGGCATATTTATTCCTACGCTGCAGTTGCTATTAGCCGCGGAAAGGAAGTACAATAACGTTTTACGTCGATTCGTGTTTGTATTACCCAGCACCTTTTTCTTCTTGAAGATGTATGCACCCGTGCCCCCGCTGTAGTAGCCCCGCGCACTTTGTGTGTGCAGCAACTTCAGGCTTGCTCCGTGAACTCACAACGTCGGCCGTCGTCGCTTGTCGCGCGTCGTCGCGAAGTATTTAAACAAAGCGGGTTTTTCTTGTCCCTTAATTAAGCCTACTGGGTCGCTCCTTCCCAAATAATTTGATTTTTTCTCCCTTGCCACAGTAAACAAGCTAAAAGGCGGTCGAATCTCAACGGCTCTGATAAACGTACGTAATGACCGATATCACACCCGTACAGAACGATGTGGATGTCAATGGTAATAATGTCAATGACGACGTTTCCAGTAATCTAAAGAGGCCTATAGATCAAGGGGATCCTTCGAATGGACTCGCAGAAGAAGAAAACCCCGCCAATAACCAGTTGCATGTCAAAAAGGCTAGACTGGATGGGGATGCTCTAACATCAGCGCCTGCTGGACTTGCAGAGAACGGTATTGAAGGCGCCACCCTGGCGGCTAACGGGGAAAATGGGTATAACGCCACCGGAAGTGGCGTAGAAGACGAACAGCAGGGGTTGAAGAAGGAAGAAGGAGGACAAGGTACCAAACAAGAGGATTTAGATGAAAACTCAAAACAAGAACTTCCGATGGAGGTTCCAAAGGAACCTGCCCCTGCTCCTCCTCCAGAGCCCGATATGAATAATCTCCCTCAGAATCCAATACCAAAGCACCAGCAGAAACATGCATTGCTTGCGATTAAAGCTGTCAAACGCTTGAAGGATGCGAGACCTTTTCTACAACCTGTTGACCCAGTGAAACTGGATATTCCCTTTTACTTTAACTACATAAAGAGGCCAATGGACTTGTCTACTATAGAGAGGAAGTTGAACGTAGGCGCTTATGAAGTTCCGGAGCAAATCACGGAAGATTTCAATCTCATGGTTAACAACAGTATTAAATTCAACGGTCCAAATGCGGGCATATCACAAATGGCAAGAAACATACAAGCTTCTTTCGAGAAACATATGCTAAATATGCCTGCTAAGGATGCTCCACCTGTAATAGCCAAGGGACGGCGGTCTAGTGCCCAAGAGGATACCCCAATTGTAATTAGACGAGCCCAAACTCATAATGGGAGGCCGAAAAGGACTATACATCCGCCGAAATCAAAGGATATTTATCCTTATGAATCGAAGAAACCGAAATCCAAAAGACTACAACAAGCAATGAAATTTTGTCAGAGTGTGCTAAAGGAATTGATGGCCAAGAAGCACGCCTCTTATAACTACCCATTTTTGGAACCAGTAGACCCAGTTTCTATGAATTTGCCGACTTATTTCGACTATGTTAAAGAGCCAATGGATTTAGGTACAATCGCCAAGAAATTGAATGACTGGCAGTATCAAACAATGGAGGATTTTGAGAGGGACGTGAGGTTGGTCTTTAAAAACTGCTACACGTTCAACCCGGATGGCACGATCGTTAATATGATGGGTCATCGTCTAGAGGAAGTTTTCAATTCCAAATGGGCGGATAGGCCTAATTTGGATGACTACGATTCCGATGAAGATTCGAGGACCCAAGGCGACTACGACGATTATGAATCTGAGTATTCAGAGTCTGACATCGATGAAACTATAATTACAAATCCAGCCATCCAGTATTTGGAAGAACAACTTGCTAGGATGAAAGTGGAGTTGCAACAATTAAAAAAGCAAGAACTGGAAAAAATAAGAAAAGAGAGGCGCTTAGCACGTGGATCAAAGAAACGCGGCAAAAGATCGAAGGGAAGGAGTGGGTCTAAGAACGCTTCTTCGAAAGGAAGGCGAGATAAAAAGAATAAATTGAAAACAGTAGTGACATATGATATGAAACGTATCATTACAGAGAGGATCAATGATTTACCAACTTCCAAATTAGAAAGAGCAATCGACATAATAAAAAAATCCATGCCCAATATTTCTGAAGACGATGAAGTAGAACTTGACCTCGACACTTTAGATAATCACACCATCTTAACATTGTACAACACTTTCTTTAGACAATATGAAAGCTCATCCGGTGCTTCTAACGGTTTGGACGGTACTTCAGGTGTTACGCGAGATGCTTCGTCCTTGTCGCCTACAAGTGCGGGAAGCAGAAAGAGAAGATCTAAGGCATTAAGCCAAGAGGAGCAGAGTAGGCAGATAGAAAAGATAAAAAATAAACTAGCTATCTTAGACAATGCTTCACCTCTGAGCCAAAACGGCTCCCCAGGCCAAATTCAAAGCGCTGCACACAACGGGTTTTCCTCATCTTCAGATGACGATGTTAGCAGCGAAAGTGAAGAAGAGTGACTGAATTTTGAATTTGATTATCTTCAACGACTGAGAAGAATGAGCACCATTTTGATATTTTGATTAATTAAGTGGTAATCTTAAGCTCATATACAAAAAGGGAAGGAAAAAGAATAAAGATAGAAAAGATCTTAGGAACGGATAGAGGTTTGAAAAAGGAATAACAGGTAATTTTTCATTTTCATATCGGTTGTAACATTATAAAGCTCACAAATTTAAAACAAAAAAAAACATAAACCTAACAAGGTTAATCATTTGCACATGATCTCATCATCTAGATCAATTCATAATCTATATAATAATGAATAATTAGAATAAAAATTTCCTCTTGTCTCAGAACGCCCATCGGATGGCGTAACTTTAGTTAATGATATCACGACGGACGAAGTATTGAAAGACAACCTAACCTGTTCATCAATTTAAAAGTCAACGCAGAAACTATAATACATTGCCATATAGTTCTTTCCGATATGAACAACCTAACTCACAAAATTTACTGTACTAATACTAATTTATATGTCTGAGGGATTCAGTAGCAGTTCCATACAGGAATTATATCAATCGTTAAAAGAAATCACTAACAACGCAGACGTAGAGCTTTTCGAAGATCGCATTACTAAATTAGATTTTGAGAGCACCGATGAACCAAAGCATGCAAATGATATCATAAAGGATAGATTTTTGAGACCTTCTAATGCTCTTCCTTGGAGCCTGTTGGACATGGTCCAAGACGTTCCACATACGTCTTCTCCAGAAGATTGCTCTGGTAAACTAGATTACAAGGAATTGCTGAAAGTCCCGGACCCAATTAATAGAACATCATACCAGTTTAAAAGAACTGGGTTAGAAGGTAAAATTTCAGGCTACAAAGAAGAGGTTGATTTGAAGGAAGTTGCAAATGCCAATGCATCAAATTCACTGTCGATTACGAGAAGTATCAACCATAACCAAAACTCAGTAAGGGGCTCTACAGCGCAATTGCCTTTCACACCAGGCGGAATTCCCATGAAATCTGTCAAGACAGGTTCAGAACAAAATGGATCTTCTACAATGGCCAACGCTACTAAATTGTTACACAAGGATGGTCAAGGTTTATTCGATATTCCAGAGGGTATGAATAGAGGCATTAAGCCGATGGATTCTCCAGCTGAAAATGAGGATCAAAACGGACAGTTCAAAGAATTGAAACAGCTAAATGAGATAGATAATGAATTAGACATAAGGATTGAGGCGAACGAGGCAAAGTTAAAAGAGGAGGAAAAATCTGCCAAGTCAATTTCTGAAGAAATTATGGAGGAAGCCACTGAAGAAACGACTGCTGATAATGCTGATGATGCCGAAATCGATGAACTATTACCAATTGGAATAGACTTTGGCAGAACTAAACCAGTTTCGAAAAGTGTTCCTGTTAAAAAGGAATGGGCCCATGTTGTTGATTTGAACCATAAGATCGAAAATTTCGATGAGTTGATTCCAAACCCCGCTAGGTCGTGGCCTTTTGAATTGGATACATTTCAAAAGGAAGCCGTCTATCATCTCGAACAAGGTGATTCCGTATTTGTTGCCGCCCACACATCTGCTGGTAAAACTGTTGTTGCAGAATACGCAATTGCCATGGCACATAGAAACATGACTAAAACTATATATACATCACCCATTAAAGCCTTATCCAATCAAAAATTCCGAGACTTTAAAGAAACTTTTGACGATGTTAATATTGGGTTGATTACTGGTGATGTGCAAATTAATCCGGATGCTAACTGTTTGATTATGACGACCGAAATTTTAAGATCAATGCTTTATAGAGGTGCTGATTTGATCAGAGATGTAGAGTTTGTCATTTTTGATGAAGTTCACTACGTTAATGATCAAGACCGTGGTGTTGTCTGGGAAGAAGTTATTATTATGCTTCCACAGCATGTCAAGTTTATCTTATTATCTGCCACCGTTCCTAACACTTATGAGTTTGCTAATTGGATTGGAAGAACTAAGCAAAAAAATATTTATGTCATTTCCACACCAAAAAGACCCGTTCCATTGGAAATAAATATATGGGCTAAAAAGGAACTGATACCGGTTATTAATCAAAATTCAGAATTTTTAGAAGCTAATTTCAGAAAACATAAAGAAATTCTAAATGGGGAGAGTGCAAAAGGGGCTCCTTCAAAAACTGACAACGGGAGAGGTGGATCCACAGCAAGAGGGGGCCGTGGTGGATCCAATACTCGAGGTGGAAGAGGAGGCCGTGGTAATTCAACACGTGGAGGTGCCAACCGTGGAGGTTCAAGAGGTGCTGGCGCAATTGGCTCCAACAAGCGTAAGTTTTTCACTCAAGATGGTCCTTCGAAAAAAACATGGCCCGAAATTGTGAATTACCTAAGGAAAAGAGAGCTTCTACCAATGGTTGTTTTCGTATTTAGTAAAAAGAGGTGCGAGGAATATGCTGACTGGTTGGAGGGAATTAACTTCTGCAACAATAAGGAAAAATCACAAATCCACATGTTTATTGAGAAGTCGATTACTCGTTTGAAAAAAGAGGATAGAGATTTGCCTCAAATTCTTAAAACCAGATCATTACTTGAACGTGGTATAGCTGTTCATCATGGGGGGCTATTGCCCATTGTCAAGGAGTTGATCGAAATATTATTTTCCAAGGGTTTTATCAAAGTTTTATTTGCAACAGAAACTTTTGCCATGGGTTTGAACCTTCCCACAAGAACAGTTATCTTTAGCAGCATCCGTAAACATGATGGTAATGGATTAAGAGAACTGACTCCAGGTGAGTTTACCCAAATGGCTGGTAGAGCTGGTAGAAGGGGCTTGGATTCCACTGGTACAGTCATTGTGATGGCATATAATAGTCCTTTATCTATTGCTACGTTCAAAGAAGTAACGATGGGTGTTCCGACGAGGTTGCAGTCTCAGTTTAGATTAACATACAATATGATATTAAATCTTTTAAGAATTGAGGCGTTGAGAGTTGAAGAAATGATCAAGTATTCTTTTAGTGAGAATGCCAAAGAAACTTTACAACCTGAACATGAAAAACAAATCAAAGTATTACAAGAGGAATTACAAACCATAGAGTACAAAAGTTGTGAAATCTGTGATAATGATATCGAAAAGTTTTTGGAATTGATGCTGGCATATAAGGAGGCAACAGTCAACCTAATGCAAGAAATGGTTAAATCGCCTTCAATATTGCATATTTTGAAAGAGGGCAGACTCGTTGCTTTTAGGGACCCCAATGATTGCTTGAAATTAGGATTTGTATTTAAAGTTTCTCTGAAGGATGCTGTTTGTGTCATTATGACGTTCACAAAACCATACAAACTCCCAAATGGTGAGCCAAATCATTTAATATACTTTCCAAAAGCGGATGGATACAGAAGAAGGAACTTCCCTAAATTCCAGAAGACTGATTTTTATATGGAAGAAGTTCCTGTGACGGCTATTGAAGTGATCACTAAACGCAAGTTTGCCGCACCCTTGGGAAAAGTGATTAAAAAGGATGTTGCCGCTTTGAACGAGTTTAACGCTGAAACAAATAACATTTTGGACGGCAAAACGCTAAAAGAAGCAATTAACATTGAAAAGCAAGGTTTAAAAATTCACCAAATATTGTTAGACCGTACAAATATAAGGGATGAGATATTCAAACTAAAAAGCATTAAATGTCCCAACCTAAGCCAACACATTGTTCCCAAGTTTAAGGCGCATGTAATTAAAAAGAAAATTGAAGAATTGTACCATTTGATGTCTGACCAAAATCTGAGCTTACTACCCGATTATGAAAAGAGATTGGCTGTTCTGAAAGACACTGAATTTATCGACCAAAACCACAACGTGCTGTTAAAAGGTAGAGTGGCATGTGAAATTAATTCTGGTTATGAGTTAGTTTTAACTGAATTAATTTTAGACAACTTTTTAGGAAGCTTTGAACCTGAAGAGATTGTAGCCTTATTATCAGTATTTGTTTATGAGGGGAAAACCAGGGAAGAGGAGCCTCCTATTGTCACACCAAGGCTAGCAAAGGGTAAACAAAGAATTGAGGAAATTTACAAGAAAATGCTTAGTGTTTTCAATACGCATCAGATTCCATTAACTCAGGATGAAGCTGAGTTTTTGGACAGAAAAAGGTTTGCCATGATGAATGTGGTGTATGAGTGGGCCCGTGGTTTATCATTCAAAGAAATCATGGAAATGAGCCCCGAGGCTGAAGGTACTGTAGTCAGAGTTATCACTTGGCTAGACGAAATTTGCCGCGAAGTTAAGACTGCCTCTATTATTATTGGTAATTCCACATTACATATGAAGATGAGCAGGGCTCAAGAGTTGATTAAGAGAGATATTGTTTTCGCCGCAAGTTTGTATTTATAGAGAGCTCATTTATTCTCAATGTGAGTCATGTTTATAAAAGTTAATATTTTCGAACTCTTATTGCACACACACACACGTATACATAGCTTTTAAGTCCACTTCGATCCATCTTTATTTTTTTTTTCTTTCATGTAAGCAACGGGCGGACTATTGTAAGAAAATTTTATATTGTCTCATCACATAAACTAATATCCGAACAATATACAATTGAATTCTCAACATTGCCCATTCTCAAAATTGCCCAATCATAGAAAGGAAAATGGCTCCTAAATCTAGTTCTTCCGGTTCCAAAAAGAAATCATCGGCAAGTTCTAATAGTGCTGATGCAAAAGCATCCAAATTTAAATTGCCTGCTGAATTTATTACCAGACCACATCCTTCTAAAGATCATGGCAAGGAAACATGCACAGCATATATTCATCCTAACGTATTATCCTCGCTTGAGATAAATCCGGGATCATTTTGTACTGTCGGTAAGATAGGCGAAAATGGTATTTTAGTAATAGCTAGAGCGGGTGATGAAGAAGTACATCCTGTTAATGTTATCACCCTTTCCACAACTATACGATCTGTTGGGAACCTTATCCTTGGTGATCGTCTAGAATTAAAGAAAGCCCAGGTGCAACCACCTTATGCCACTAAGGTTACCGTGGGGTCCTTACAAGGATATAATATTTTGGAATGTATGGAGGAAAAAGTAATTCAAAAGCTACTGGATGATAGCGGCGTTATAATGCCTGGAATGATTTTTCAAAACTTAAAAACAAAAGCAGGTGATGAAAGCATTGATGTCGTAATTACAGATGCGAGCGATGATTCGCTTCCCGACGTCAGCCAACTAGATCTTAACATGGACGATATGTACGGTGGATTAGATAACCTGTTTTATCTATCTCCACCTTTTATATTCAGAAAAGGCTCCACACATATAACTTTTTCGAAAGAAACCCAGGCAAATCGTAAATACAATCTTCCGGAGCCCTTATCCTATGCAGCAGTGGGCGGCTTAGACAAGGAGATTGAATCACTGAAAAGTGCTATTGAAATACCTCTTCATCAACCGACACTATTTAGTAGCTTTGGTGTTTCTCCCCCTCGAGGTATACTTCTTCACGGACCCCCAGGTACTGGTAAAACTATGCTTTTGAGAGTTGTAGCAAATACGTCCAACGCACACGTCCTAACCATTAATGGCCCCTCAATTGTCTCCAAATATCTTGGTGAAACGGAAGCGGCATTAAGAGACATTTTTAATGAAGCAAGGAAGTACCAGCCTTCCATTATTTTCATTGACGAAATTGATTCAATAGCACCAAATAGAGCAAACGATGACTCCGGTGAAGTTGAGAGTAGAGTCGTGGCTACATTGCTTACCCTAATGGATGGCATGGGCGCTGCAGGTAAAGTGGTGGTAATTGCTGCTACAAACAGGCCTAATTCTGTCGACCCTGCTCTCAGGAGACCTGGTAGGTTTGACCAAGAAGTAGAAATTGGTATACCAGACGTTGATGCCAGATTTGACATTTTAACTAAGCAATTCTCAAGAATGTCCTCGGATCGTCACGTATTAGATTCTGAAGCGATCAAGTACATTGCTTCTAAAACGCATGGCTATGTTGGTGCTGATTTAACTGCTCTCTGCAGAGAATCAGTTATGAAGACGATACAACGAGGACTAGGAACAGACGCCAATATTGACAAGTTTTCCCTAAAAGTTACACTGAAAGATGTGGAGAGCGCCATGGTTGATATCAGACCCAGCGCAATGAGAGAAATCTTCTTAGAAATGCCAAAAGTTTATTGGTCTGATATTGGCGGCCAAGAAGAGCTTAAAACAAAGATGAAAGAAATGATACAGTTGCCTTTGGAGGCTTCGGAGACTTTTGCCAGGCTGGGAATTTCTGCACCAAAAGGTGTATTACTTTACGGGCCACCAGGTTGCTCCAAGACATTAACCGCAAAAGCTCTCGCTACAGAATCGGGTATCAACTTCTTAGCTGTGAAAGGGCCTGAAATTTTTAACAAGTATGTAGGGGAATCCGAAAGAGCTATAAGAGAAATTTTCCGCAAAGCACGCTCTGCAGCTCCAAGTATTATCTTCTTTGATGAAATCGATGCATTATCTCCTGATAGAGACGGGAGTTCCACCTCCGCAGCTAATCACGTGCTAACATCTTTACTCAATGAGATTGATGGTGTTGAAGAGTTAAAGGGTGTAGTTATTGTAGCGGCGACGAATAGACCTGATGAAATAGATGCTGCTCTTCTAAGGCCTGGTAGGTTAGATAGACACATTTACGTTGGCCCTCCAGACGTAAACGCCCGCTTGGAAATCTTAAAGAAGTGCACAAAGAAATTTAATACAGAAGAGTCTGGAGTCGATCTTCATGAATTGGCAGACCGTACAGAAGGTTATTCCGGAGCTGAAGTTGTCCTGCTTTGTCAAGAAGCGGGCTTGGCTGCCATAATGGAAGATTTAGATGTCGCAAAAGTGGAATTACGTCATTTTGAGAAAGCTTTTAAAGGAATTGCTAGGGGCATTACTCCAGAAATGCTCTCTTATTATGAAGAGTTTGCTCTAAGAAGCGGTTCATCTTCGTAAGCTTGTTCATAATCAATTCTTTTCCTTTGTGTGCTCAATAATAGTAGATAGAAATTATACTGAACTCCGGTCATTTTGTATAATATATTAATCACTTCACACGAACATACATAAATAAAATATCATAAAGGTTAGCAAATTGGAACTAGTTATATGTTAATTAGTTAAAAGATAGAAAATTCGAGGAAGGAAGAAAAAACTGATATTGCCCATCTCCAACTTTATCAAATCATTTCACGATGAATAGATTTTGGAATACTAAGAAATTTTCATTAACAAATGCCGATGGACTATGTGCTACCTTAAATGAGATATCTCAAAATGATGAAGTTCTTGTGGTTCAACCAAGTGTATTGCCAGTACTCAATAGTTTGCTAACTTTCCAAGATTTGACTCAATCAACTCCTGTAAGGAAAATTACGTTACTCGATGATCAGCTAAGTGACGATTTACCGAGTGCCTTAGGCAGCGTTCCGCAAATGGATCTTATTTTTCTTATTGATGTCAGAACATCTCTCCGACTCCCTCCACAACTGCTTGATGCTGCTCAAAAGCACAATTTATCATCTTTGCATATAATATACTGTCGATGGAAACCGTCTTTCCAAAATACTTTGGAGGATACAGAGCAATGGCAAAAGGATGGTTTCGATTTGAATTCAAAAAAAACACATTTCCCTAACGTCATTGAATCTCAGTTAAAGGAGCTATCGAACGAATATACCCTTTACCCTTGGGATCTCTTGCCCTTCCCACAGATTGATGAAAATGTTCTATTGACTCATTCCCTTTATAACATGGAAAATGTAAACATGTATTATCCCAACTTACGTTCTTTGCAGAGTGCCACAGAGTCAATACTGGTTGATGATATGGTCAATTCGTTGCAGAGCTTGATTTTTGAAACTAATAGTATCATAACAAATGTTGTGTCGATAGGTAATCTGTCTAAGAGATGTAGCCATCTTTTGAAGAAACGAATCGATGAGCATCAAACAGAGAATGATTTATTCATCAAGGGTACGCTTTATGGTGAACGGACCAACTGCGGACTAGAAATGGACTTGATTATCTTGGAAAGGAATACCGATCCTATAACGCCATTGTTGACACAACTTACGTATGCAGGAATACTAGATGATCTATATGAATTCAATTCTGGAATAAAGATAAAGGAGAAAGACATGAACTTCAATTATAAGGAAGATAAAATATGGAATGATTTGAAATTTTTAAATTTTGGGTCGATTGGGCCGCAGTTAAATAAATTGGCAAAGGAACTACAAACGCAGTATGATACAAGGCATAAAGCCGAGAGCGTACATGAAATCAAAGAATTCGTTGATTCCTTAGGTTCTTTGCAACAAAGGCAAGCTTTTTTGAAAAATCACACAACCTTATCATCCGACGTTTTGAAAGTGGTAGAGACTGAAGAGTACGGATCTTTCAATAAAATCTTAGAGTTAGAGCTGGAAATTTTGATGGGAAATACACTTAATAACGACATTGAAGATATTATACTCGAGTTGCAGTACCAGTACGAGGTTGATCAAAAGAAGATTCTCAGATTAATCTGTTTATTGTCTCTTTGTAAAAATTCACTTCGAGAAAAGGATTATGAATATCTAAGAACCTTTATGATCGACTCTTGGGGCATTGGAAAATGCTTTCAACTTGAATCATTGGCTGAGTTAGGATTTTTCACTAGCAAAACGGGAAAAACTGATTTGCATATTACAACAAGTAAGTCAACAAGATTACAGAAAGAATACCGTTATATTTCACAATGGTTCAATACAGTACCCATAGAAGACGAGCATGCTGCCGATAAAATCACAAATGAGAACGATGACTTCTCGGAAGCCACTTTTGCTTACAGTGGTGTAGTACCCTTGACAACGAGACTGGTTCAGATGTTATATGATAGGTCTATCTTGTTCCATAATTATTCCTCGCAGCAGCCTTTTATACTGTCAAGAGAACCTAGAGTTTCTCAAACGGAGGATTTAATTGAACAGTTATATGGAGACTCTCATGCGATCGAAGAGAGTATATGGGTCCCGGGAACCATTACAAAAAAGATCAATGCAAGCATCAAGAGCAATAATAGACGGTCCACAGACGGATCTAATGGGACATTTCATGCTGCAGAGGATATTGCACTCGTAGTATTTCTCGGAGGTGTAACAATGGGTGAAATAGCTATAATGAAGCATTTGCAAAAAATACTAGGTAAAAAAGGTATCAATAAAAGGTTCATCATCATCGCCGATGGCTTGATCAATGGCACAAGGATCATGAACTCTATATCTTAATTATTATATGATAGATTTGTTAATTTTTTGTATATGCAAATGTGCTTTTTTTCACCAAACGGTTTGCACCAATCATACGAGAGAAGTGTTCGGTGTTTACGGAAAAGCTAGGGGACTAAGAAAAATTGAAAATAAAGGCTGACAACAGTAGAAACCATTGTGCTGGCTTAGTGATTTATAAGAATGGTTAATTAGTTTTGTATCCTTTAATTTTTTAGATAGAGCCACAGAGCAAACTAAACAGAAAATTTATCCATTTCCATTACGCAATGTTGTGCCAACAGATGATTAGAACGACAGCTAAGAGAAGTAGCAATATCATGACCAGACCTATTATCATGAAGAGGTCAGTACACTTCAAAGACGGTGTGTATGAAAATATCCCATTCAAAGTCAAAGGAAGAAAGACACCTTACGCCTTATCTCATTTCGGGTTCTTCGCTATTGGATTTGCTGTTCCATTTGTTGCCTGCTATGTTCAATTGAAAAAGTCAGGTGCTTTTTAAAACACCCCCATAAGTTTGAAGGATAGATGTGTGTACATAGCGTGCTTGGTTGAGACGTTTTAGAGTGTGTTCTTTGCTATTCCTAGGTGCGCATATCATCGTTTTATTTATTTGTACAATTTTCTTTTCATATATTCATAATCCTCTCCTTGTGCCTTCGTATTGAGACGGCGGGAAAGAAGGATCTAAGAAGAACATAATTCGACAAATTTCTTCTAAAATAATACCATATATAGTAACACATAAGAAAATAGAATAACTTTTATAATACAGTAACATACTCTATCTATTCTGAAGGCTGTTTTCGTCACGGGGAATCCTTACACCTATTTACCTAATCCTTCTAAACTTATTGTTTTTCTTGCTACTACCCAACACAGTATTACTTGAGCGAGGTGGCTGATGATTATCACTCTTCAAATGTGTATTAGTCAGTTGCTGAGTTGAATTGGACCGCTTTAGTATATTTGATTTCGGCAGTTTACTTTGTTGCAATGCGTTCGATGAAGATGAAAAGGCAAGACCACTGCTTCTTACGTGTGAGCTCAAGTTGTGTGTTATTCTATTCGAACCGCTGATAGTATTATTTCTCTTCCTTGTTATTTTTAATTTTTCTAAAGCTGAGGGAAACTGCGTCGAGGTACTTGTTAAAGGTGTATTTGAATGATGCAATTCTTTGAGGTTACTATTTGGTAAAATAAGCCTATTTGATGATGAAGATAGAGGCGAAGAGGGTTGGAGAGAAGCTGAAGATAATCTTGATATATTTTTGGAAGATACAGAGCCATTATTCGTGAGAATGTCAAGATTTGGCAACTTTCCATCGAAGCCTTTTGCAACACGCACAGGAGAGAACGAAAATCTGTTCAGATTGGTTGATTCTGCAATAGTCGAAATATTAGGTAGATTACTATTTGCGTTTGGGTTCATTCCAGGAGGAGGAATGCTATCTCTATTAGGATTATTCAATGTCTCCATAAAGAGAGGCTGGTTTTTATTTACACGACCACTTGTAGAGGGAGTGACAGTTCCATTGTTATTTTTTGAAGAATTTCTCAAAGAAGAGTTTTTTTTCAACTTTTTAATAAAGGATTTGGCTTCGAATTCTTCTAAACTATTATCATCAACTGTCAGATCAACGGTTGGAGGGGGCTGGTAATGATTTTGATGGCTATTTCTTGTTGGTAGCACACCAACTGACATCGAAGAAACATTGTTATGATTCAAAACTGACTCTAATTCCTGTATTCTTTTCTTAAGAATCGCCATAGAATCCAACTCTATTTTGGCCTGATATAGCAGCTGCTGTTGTCTTGCACATTTTTCTCTCAACTTTAAACAATGATTTTGATAGTATTGACACTGTTTCGAAAGCCCATTCAGTTGGAATTGGGAAACATTATATAACGACTCCAAAAGTGGGGGCAGTGGCTCAAAAAAAATCCTAATGTCGGTAGGCAGCTGTTTAGATTCCACAAGGTTAATGATGGAGATATCGCTCGAACGGCATATAGGACACACCTTTGATGTTAATGGAGAATGCTGCGAACAGAGGATATGAGCACATGAGGTCAGCCTCAATGGATCTCCATGCGATGTTCTTCTGTGGCAAACACCACAGTAAACAAAGGGCTGTTCAAAAATAGAATCCGGCATTATATATTTCTTTGGTGATATCAATGATAAACGTCTTACCTGTTTTAAGCACTTTTGTTTTTTCTCTCTCATGCTCTTCGTGTTAGTTTGGGGAATGAACACGATCGCCAAATAGCCGCCCATCCCTTGTTGGCCGCCGCACAAAGCGTCAACTTCACAGACATTTGGCAAACTTCCACAATGCTTCCTTTTCAGATGGAGTAGCCTCCCCGCAAGCTGCCCACCTAATTTTTAACTGCTGGTCCACAAGAAAGACGTATCCAGAAAAGACATTATTGCAAAAGAGCTCTTCCCTGACGGAAAATGGCCATTGGCCTCTAGAACATTCGAAATAAAATGGCTGGCGCCAGGATGGAACGCGATTGGCCCAACGAGCAAGCGTTTTCACTAGAGCACTTTTCACAGCGTTTTCTACAAGATTGACCTCGATGATTTGGACGTTACTGTCATTTAAACTTAAACGCGCATCAGCTTCAGTCAAGTAGTCAGTTTTTTTGTTATCGTCTACGATTCCTTGGAAGTATGAACTACTCAACTTATCGCCAGATGCTGTACTAAATAACCTCACTATACTGGTTTTACCCCTTAACATATCCTCGATATTCTGTTGTTTCGTACCATCCATTGCCGTTCCTATCAAATGAGGAAAAAACAAAGCTTTATCTTCTTTCCAATATGAAACTGGAGCTATAAACAATTTCCCCTTTGTCTTTTGGAAGACTTGCACGTCATAAAGTCCAGATTTGCTGAATTCAACGGCCAACTCTTTAACTCTGTGGTTTGTCTTTTCCGAATCAAACATATCCCTCAAAGAGTTCCCCTGGGAGTATTTGGTGCTTTTCCTTGGTGCTTGTGTTAAGCCTATTGGCTTGACCAGTTGTTTGATCTGGTATTCCTTTGGGGAAGCCGTTGCCATCATAGGCTTGAGGAATTTATCCAAGAAGGACATCCGCGTAAGCGTGGGATGGTAAAACCTTTTAAAAGTGCCCTGCATAGCTAGTTTAAGTTACTCTGATATCGGAAATAAACAAATAACCTGACTTTTACTATATGCTGAAATAGTCCTTTTTAAATATGCACTCTTCCATATTTTTCTGAAGGCGAATCAAATAAATGGTAATAAAAATTTAAATTTCAAAAACGATTTCTAGGCAAGGATATTGTGCGTAAGGAACAAAACAAACGTTTATAGTAGTTTTTATATAGCTGCATAGTGATGTGGCGAGAACTATTAAATATTTCTTACTTCGAAGTTTTATGTACATCGCCTCTGCCTTGCCTTTACACTTTTTAAATTCTTGATTCTGCTCTAGTACAATCTTCACCACTGTTACAAGATCAGGCGTCTCTTTACTAATACCAAGAAGAGGGTGAGATACATGATATTTTATTAAACTGATATTGCCTTGGGTCGGCTGTAATGCAATTAGTCAGGTGGAATCTAATATCACCTAGGGCCTTGGTGAAAATTCTCAGCAAAATGCGGGTTGAGGGTGAGAGAGGGTCCTGGGGAAGGTGCACGCCCTTTTCACAAGAGGTGCGTAAGAGAGAAACAAGCCTTCGACTCTACAGCCCTTCTAACACCGCCACTCAATCAATTAAAAGCAGTCGCACCCATCCAAAAGTAGAATTACATAAACTGGAGGAGAAAAAGCAGCCAGTACAAAGGAGAATTACTTCATTGACCAACGGATATTCTGTGAGTGTTTATATTTAAGATTCTGCTTTTGATTAGAAAAGGTTGAGAACCATACAGTTTGTCAAACCATGGCTCCAAAAATTTCAATATCCTTAAACCCACCGTACAACGGGGAGTTTTATAGCTCTAATGATCAAATGTCAGGGATAGTTAGTCTTCAGTTAACAAAAGCGCTATCTATAAGGAAAATTTCCGTCATTCTAAAAGGATTCTCAGAGACCTTAACAAAAATTGATCAAGAGTACATGTTTCAACAGAATGGCATGATGATGCCGGGCCAAGACAACAAATCCTTTCATACATTAATGAAATTCGAACAGAGAGTTTTCCCTCCAGATAATGTATGGAATGCTCTTGATGGCTCCTCCAAGCCGTTCAAAGTTAAACCAGGTTCATATAATTATAGCTTTCAATTTGACAAGTTTCCCAGAAAGCCTGAATGTCTGAAAAATCATACGGCAAAGACAGTAGCGTTTGTGACAAGAAATAATGCCCGACTCCCACCTACGTTCAATAGTCATTGGCAAGAATTTAATAAAATCGATAATCTGGATTTGTATTTTTACTCTTTTGGAAAAGTTATATATATGGTGCAAGTTCAAATAGAGCTAGGGAAATCTTCATCTTGGTTTAAGCCATTCCATAAACTGATAAGGGAAATCGAGACGTTCGAATTTATACCCGAGCCAAAAGATCTTATTGTAGAACCTGATGAAGATGACAATGAAGAACTTAATGCCTTCAGTAACAATAGTAGAGGAAATAGTTTGGTCACCAACAATGAATTTTTCAATAGTTCAAATTTAAAGGTGCCATCAAAGGACGTCAAAGTCGTTAATGGAGTCGGATATATAAAAAGTGACAGAAACTTTTCTCAAGCTAATTCTATATTGATAGAAAACGGCGACATTAGATCGAGACCGGTATCATCAGTCACATCAACAAGACAATCTACTCGCCTAGTAAATGGTATGAAAGTTTTCCCATCTACTTATAAAATGGGGTTGCCTGATGGGGAAAGCAATATGAGAATAGAGGTTAGAAGTCGAGATTTGAAGCAAATATACAGGAAAGACTACTTGTTTAGGTCTGGCAGCCAAAATTTTGACAAGGTCTATGTAGTCATGGAGGGGAATATAGCAAGTTTGAGCAAAATGCAAATTACCCCACTTAAACTACAACTGAACTTGCTAGAGACTACAACATATTTATCTCAGGGAATAGCGAACGGCAATTACTCTTCTTTGAAGCTAATCGAGATTGATTTGAATCAGCTCAAATCCAATAAACCTCTTTTGGACTTAAACGAAATACGAGAAAATTTTGATGGTTCTATGTTTGAATGTGAATTACGGTTAAAGGATCACCCCATTTTAAGAAAGTTGGTATTTAATGAAGAAGACTATAGACATCGCGGCAATAGGTTGTATAGTTTCAAGACATGCACGATAAAAAGAATATTCAGTTTACAGCTACTGATAGAATGGGGAATCAATGGAATTAGGAAGCAATCTGAAGTAAACATTGATCCTGTTCAGATCTTTTGTCAAGTTAGAGAGCACGTTGAAGCTGAAGCTCTGCCCAGATATGTACCGCCACCGACATATACTGAAATGGCGAGTTAAGCGTCGCCAAAAATATTCTGCAAACATATATATTCATGCACATGTGTAACAACGTAAAAAACTTTGAAATGAAAAGAACAAGGAGCTGATCGAAAAAATATTTTTTTGATTTTCATTTAATATAGATTTATATACTTTTATTTGCTCTTTAAGAGAAAAGAAGTCGTAATGAACTGGAACATAACGAAATAAAGAGGAGTTTTAAAATGTTTTTTGAAGAAATAAAATCATCCGCATCATATAAGAAGAGGAAATAAGAAATATAAAAGATAGATACCTTAACCCATTAGAAATAAAGTGATAGATAATTAAATTAACATAGCGGCAACAGCAGCAATGAAAACGGATTTTCCTGCCTCTAGAACATTACCAGAACCTTCAGAGAAAGTAGAAATAACGGCGGTAGAAGTTGGTAGAGCAGAGGAGACTGTTTCTTGGGACACGGTCGAAGAGGCAGCACTGGAAGAGTGAGCCTCGCTAGTGGAGGAAGCTTGCTTGCTCGAAGAGACGTAAGTGGAAGAGGATTCTTCACTGGAAGGAGCCTTGGTGGAAGAAGAAGAGGAAGAAGAGGATTCGGTGGAAGAAGCCTTGCTAGAAGATGGGGCAGCGCTGCTGGAAGAAGCTTTAGTAGAGGAGGAAGCGCTACTGGAAGAAGCCTTGGTAGAGGAGGAAGCGCTACTGGAAGAAGCCTTGGTAGAAGAAGAGGCCTTGCTGGATGAAGAAGCGGATGAGGAGGCACTGCTGCTAGAATCGCCCAATGAAGCATTTTGTTCGGAACAAGAACTCTTGAAGGCAGAATAAGCAGCATCAGCGTCATTGTTTGGGCAGATGGAGTCTAGACATTTCTTGACGGCGGAGTTTTCGTGTTCACAGTAACAGGTGACTTGATTCAAAGAGTCACATGTGGAAGAGGATTTGCCGACTTGCGCAACACAGGCCAATAAACAAGCTGGAGGTGTTGCTAAGACTTCCTTCGACAACAATGCCAAAGAAACGACTGAAGATAATAAAGTGGTGGCACGCATGGTTATATATAACGAGTGTTGAACGAGTGTAGTAGTGCTGTGAGCTTTGACCCTGTGTGTATTAACAACTGGCGAAATCTATTTATCATCCCTTTGTTTATAAGTTCGAGAGTGTTTATAAACGGTGAAAAATTCGTGAAAAATTAACGGAAAAATTGTAAAAAAGAAATAATGGGTCCTAATGCATGTGGTGCATGGGTCCAATGCTTCTATAAATAGTAATTTTCCGGGTAATAGGTTTTTGTAACGTTATAATGGCTTTACTATTGATGCTATATACAGGAAAAGAAAGTATAGAGGTATTTTCTAGTACGCTTCCTTACTGTTGTGGTGGAGTAGGAGGTGTAGGTGGTGTAGGTGGTGCAGCTGGTGTGGATGATAAAGACGGCGTGACCTTTAACAGATTTCCGTCCTCGTCGTATTCTGGGATGGGAATGTCCGTTCTCAAGTTTCCATCCTTACGCAATCTATCGATAACAATGGGCTCGAAAAATCTCGTGCCCGTGTAGACTCCCACAAGGCATGCGATACCTATAGTGACCATATCTAAAGTGTTCTTTCGCATATTGCACTGGACTTGACGTTTCTTGTGTTTGATACTTTTGTCAGTTGAATGACTGAATAACACTACAATTGTTGTATTTTTCAGCCAATCCATTTCTTCATCGCGTTTCCCCTAGTTTATGCGGAAAAGATAGAAGAAGCGCACAGGCAAAATATGATGTAATACAATCAATTGTGGCCAAAAATACAAGAGAAGGGGATGACTGTAGCTTTATTGTCTCTATTCTTTTCAAGGGGTTGTTGATGTACCGTTGCTGAAGGGTTCGCTGTACTATTTAACACCCTTTGGGCTTTCTAGCTTATTGTTTAAGCAGCTTTTATTGGTGGCGTACATACTAAATTGTAAAGGCGCGCGCCGGTCTGTTAATGATGTTGAAATTTTCATTTCGAGGACTTCGTCCTTTTCTTCCTGAATGAATCAGAGAAAGTGAAATCAAATAGTAAGTCAGAACCAACCATTCGGAAGACCTCATTCTTGCTCATTTTGATATTGCTCTGTATGGGCGTATCTCTTTTAGCTTCTTCTTCTGCATTTGTAACTAAGCCACTCCTCACTCAATTGGTTCACTTCTCACCTATCAGTCTCAATTTCACCGTAAGACGCTTCAAGCCATTCACGTGCTTATCACGCTATTACACAACAAATCCTTATAATATGACATCCAATTTTAAGACATTCAATCTGGACTTTTTAAAGCCGGATTTAGACGAAAGATCGTATCGGTTTATTGAGCTACCTAATAAGCTGAAGGCTCTGTTGATCCAGGACCCAAAAGCAGATAAAGCAGCAGCGTCGCTAGACGTCAATATTGGCGCCTTTGAAGATCCAGAGAACCTACCTGGATTGGCGCATTTCTGCGAGCATCTTTTATTCATGGGCTCTGAGAAATTTCCAGACGAAAACGAATACTCGAGCTATTTAAGCAAGCACGGTGGTTCATCCAATGCCTACACAGCATCGCAAAACACAAATTATTTTTTTGAGGTTAATCACCAACATTTATTTGGTGCGCTAGACAGGTTTTCAGGGTTTTTCTCTTGTCCTCTTTTCAACAAGGACTCTACTGATAAAGAGATCAACGCCGTTAACAGCGAAAACAAAAAGAACTTACAGAATGATATTTGGAGAATTTACCAATTAGACAAGTCTTTGACCAATACAAAACATCCATATCACAAATTTTCTACAGGAAACATCGAAACTTTGGGCACATTGCCAAAGGAAAATGGACTAAATGTTAGAGATGAACTGTTAAAATTCCATAAGAATTTTTACTCCGCTAACCTAATGAAGCTATGTATTCTTGGTAGAGAAGACCTTGATACTCTCTCTAATTGGACTTATGATCTTTTCAAGGATGTAGCCAATAACGGTCGTGAAGTACCCCTTTATGCGGAACCTATTATGCAGCCTGAGCATTTGCAAAAAATAATTCAAGTCCGTCCTGTGAAAGATTTGAAAAAACTAGAAATCTCTTTCACTGTCCCTGATATGGAGGAACATTGGGAGTCCAAGCCACCGAGGATATTAAGTCATTTAATCGGCCATGAAGGGTCCGGTTCATTATTAGCACATTTGAAAAAATTGGGCTGGGCCAATGAGCTATCTGCTGGTGGGCATACTGTGTCCAAAGGAAATGCTTTTTTTGCTGTCGATATAGATTTAACAGACAACGGGTTGACACATTATCGCGATGTTATTGTCTTGATCTTCCAGTATATTGAAATGTTGAAAAACTCACTACCTCAAAAATGGATATTCAATGAACTGCAAGATATCTCTAATGCTACCTTCAAGTTTAAGCAAGCTGGTAGCCCATCTTCCACAGTTTCATCATTGGCAAAATGCTTGGAAAAGGATTACATTCCTGTTAGCAGAATTTTAGCCATGGGTTTGTTAACGAAATATGAACCTGATTTGCTTACCCAATATACGGACGCTCTGGTCCCGGAAAATTCTCGTGTTACTCTGATCTCAAGAAGTTTAGAAACAGATTCTGCTGAAAAATGGTATGGTACTGCGTATAAAGTGGTAGATTATCCGGCAGATTTAATAAAAAACATGAAATCGCCAGGTTTGAACCCTGCTCTGACTTTGCCACGTCCAAATGAATTCGTTTCAACAAATTTCAAGGTTCATAAAATTGACGGTATAAAACCATTAGATGAACCTGTTTTGTTATTATCCGATGACGTCAGCAAATTATGGTACAAGAAGGACGACCGATTCTGGCAACCACGAGGCTACATTTACTTGTCTTTTAAACTTCCACACACGCATGCAAGCATCATTAATAGTATGCTTTCTACGCTATACACTCAGCTGGCCAACGATGCCTTGAAAGATCTACAATATGATGCTGCTTGTGCCGATCTTCGTATATCATTCAATAAAACTAATCAAGGCCTCGCCATTACCGCGTCTGGGTTCAACGAAAAATTGATCATTCTATTAACAAGGTTTTTACAAGGCGTTAATTCATTCGAACCTAAGAAGGATCGTTTTGAGATTTTGAAAGATAAGACCATACGTCACTTGAAAAACCTTTTATATGAAGTTCCTTATTCACAAATGTCGAATTACTACAATGCTATAATAAATGAACGTTCTTGGTCAACTGCAGAAAAATTACAAGTCTTTGAAAAATTGACCTTTGAACAATTGATCAACTTCATACCCACCATTTACGAAGGCGTTTATTTTGAAACTTTAATCCACGGAAACATAAAACATGAAGAAGCATTGGAGGTGGATTCTCTGATCAAGTCTTTGATTCCAAACAACATTCATAATCTGCAGGTTTCTAACAACCGGTTGAGATCCTACTTACTTCCTAAAGGCAAAACCTTCAGATATGAAACTGCTTTGAAAGACTCCCGGAATGTTAACTCATGTATTCAACATGTCACCCAGCTAGATGTCTATTCAGAAGACCTATCTGCCCTCAGCGGATTATTTGCGCAATTGATTCACGAGCCATGTTTTGATACCTTAAGAACAAAAGAGCAATTGGGCTACGTTGTTTTTAGTTCGAGTTTGAACAATCACGGTACAGCGAACATTAGGATCTTGATTCAGTCAGAACATACCACGCCATATCTAGAATGGAGAATAAACAATTTTTATGAAACTTTTGGCCAGGTTTTGAGGGATATGCCAGAAGAGGACTTTGAAAAACATAAAGAGGCGTTATGCAACAGTCTGTTGCAAAAATTCAAGAATATGGCCGAGGAAAGCGCCAGATACACAGCAGCAATTTACTTAGGTGATTACAATTTCACACATCGTCAAAAAAAGGCTAAGCTCGTTGCTAACATTACAAAGCAGCAAATGATAGATTTTTATGAGAATTATATAATGAGCGAGAACGCATCGAAGTTGATTCTACATTTGAAATCTCAAGTGGAAAACAAAGAGCTCAATGAAAATGAATTGGACACCGCTAAGTATCCAACTGGCCAGTTGATCGAAGATGTCGGAGCATTCAAGTCGACGCTGTTTGTAGCTCCCGTTCGTCAACCAATGAAAGACTTCGAGATTTCCGCGCCTCCTAAGCTGAATAATAGTTCTGAATCAGACTGAAATAGAAAGTGAAGGGGTTTTGTTGCACGACAACGTACGTACATGTATTTTCATAGCTGATTTTTTTACCATCCTCTAATCTTAGCATACATACCTCGGACTAAGTACAGAAACGAACTAAATTTGTTAGTTTCAATATTGAAACTGATCTTCAAGACTTTTTACCTGCAAGAGACAGTACGTAAATATATGAGTAATGTAGACTTTCTTCGACATCCCAATTCTATCGCCTCGTTTGAGACAACACAGAAATCGGACTTCCTATCCTGTCCAGATAAATTATTCTGGGAAACTCGTATTTCAAATCTTGTTTGAAATACTGGCAATTAACTACTGTTAGAAGACAGGTTCAGTCAACTGTGGCATCGTTTCCGTGTAAAAAATAAATTTTTGATTCACCCTCTTAAAAAAAATCAGAAAAGATGTGGTAAATATACTCAAAATTGTTGTTGACTGCCGAAGTCCTGCCTTTTTATACAACCGGGAAATTTTTTGAAAGGCGAAAATAATGGAATTGATCCGGGTAATGTATTTCGAAAGTAAGAAATCTAGGGTACGGAATATCAGCAAGCGAATACAAGGAAGAGACAAAGCATATCTCGTACCTCGAGTTGACGAATCCTCCAACGATACTCAAGAGCACATATAGGATCTAAAGATTCGGGGAGCAATAGGACCATAAAAAGTACAAAGGCAGTTTGATATATGTATACATATAGTATTTATATATTCGTCATTGTTTATTTATGATGGCTTATCTGAATTTGTTGAAACCAATGTCGTTAGCTTTTTCTCTGAAACATTGACGACAGATGTTTAAGCCGTACTTTCTGATCAAACCGGTGTGGGAAGAACAAACACGACATTGACGGGAGCCTTTACCGTATCTTCTTGGGTGAGAGAACCAGACGTTTTCGTGAGCCATTTTATCTGCAATAATAGGAAACGTTGTTAGTACAAATGAATTCGGTTGATTGGATTCCAATTTTAAAGAGAATGAGGTTGATAACTCGTGGATTTTTTATACCTGTTATTCCGTCCATGCGATATGAGCTAATTCAGTGAAAGGTTCGTTTCAGCCAGCATACGCAATGATAATAAGCGCTATGTTGTTATGTTATTCTGCAGGTTATGCCGTGATTTGTTCGGCAAAGCCGTTGAATTCATTCCTCAGTCCTGGTAAAATGTACAATCCTGTCGACACGACAATTCTTCAATCCGTTGTTCATTGAATGAAATTCTAATATCAAAAAGAAGCGATTTGTCAGCAACACTTCTGTACGTCCTTATGATTTGAATCCAGAGCTACTTGTGTTTTCAGCATTACTTTCGACGTGGATTATTTCATCTCGAAGTTTTCATTCTTTAGCCTTCCTGTACCTCATAACCTTTAAATTCGAATAGAACTTGGTACATACCCTAATTTACACTTTTGTTCGTGGTATTTCAGCTATTATTTGAGTTAGGGAAAATGTTAAATACGCGCATCTAATAACCATTAATTATATGTGTATCGCATAGCACTTTCACATAGCTATTTTCGCGGTGCCCCGTAGGGTGCTCCTGCCTCATGTTCCTGCACCTTCATGCTATGCTATGGCCAAGATCTGTCATCAGTTGTTTTGCGTGAAATTTTTCAGAATGACGAATAGACAAGCGCGAATTACAATTCAGTAAAAACAGAAAAGAAATGGGTTTTTTGGAGGTACAGGTGTTGTAGAATTCTGTCCTTTTTTTTTGGGTCGTTTCTTCAAAATTGCCACTCACGAAAGAGAATAAAACGACTTAGTCATATGCAATAGTCACAAGACGGTGGCAACACAGTTGTACAATTCATCTTACAATCACCTTATCATTATTGGGTTATAGCAGCTTAAAAACAGCAGGATTTACATTTTGAAAGATGAGCTCTACTTTCTTTACATGCAACTGTTGTGTTATTCAGTTCAAGACTAGTGATTTGCAAAGATATCACATGAAGACCGAATGGCACAGGTACAACTTAAAGAGAAGAATTGCCAACCTGCCGCCAATTGGTGCGGAACAGTTTGCTGAGAAATTGCAAATTTCAGAAAAGGAACAAGCTGAAAATCAGGTTGATGAGTTTGGTTTCCCTGTTCTAAAGCCTGTTATGAACCAAAGTAACGCTTTGCCTCAGAAACAGAAGAAACCGATCAAGTCAAAGAGAGGAAGAAAAGTTGGTACGAACTTATTGAAGAGGAAAGACAGGGATATTGCTAAAGAAAAACAGAATAGATCGGTGTCCCCTTCTGGATCAATATCTTCACAATTATCTAATTTGACAGTAGGAACAGAAAACACGAATACAGATTATGGTGAAGATACTGTCTCTGAATACGGTTTCACTAGTGACTCTAATTATGAGTATGCTACTAGTGATGAGGAACTAGATATAGCGGATAAGCCAAGTGATAAAGAAAATGAAAAGATTACCATCACGGAATGTATATATTGCGGGAAAGACAATAAAGAAGTGGAAAGAAATGTCAAACATATGTTTAGCGAGCATGGTCTTTTCATACCTGAAAGGTCATATTTGATTGATCTAAACGGTTTACTAGAGTTTTTAATAAAAATGATTGTTATTGATCATAACTGTCTGTGTTGTAACTTTCATGGCTCCGGTTTGGAAAGTATAAGAGCGCATATGGCTTCTAAGCGTCATTGCAGGCTGCCATATGAAACAAAGGAGGAGCGTCAGCTTTTCGCCCCATTTTACGATTTTACTTACGATGATCACTCTATTAGCAAAAATCTTCAGAATGACAGAGCAATTACTTCCAAGCTTTCATCTGTCTATGGGGCCAAAAATGATGAAGAAGATGGGGAGGTAGATATCACGTTGGTCTCATCCGAAAATGACATTAATGCAAACTATACCACCGTATCTATTGATGAATCTGGTTTAGAACTTACCTTGCCAACAGGCGCTAGGCTAGGTCATCGTGCGGGCCAGAGGTACTATAGACAAAATTTACCTTCGCAGCCAAACCCTAACGAAAGCAGAAGAACGATTACAGCTGCTGATAGAAGGATGGTCAGTGGTGTTACCGAGAAGCAATATAAGAAGGGTATGAAGAAAATGCAACAATTGGAGAAAAATGCCATTAATACGCAGATCCGTCGCGAAATTAAAAGGGTTAACTTTCAAACACATTACAGGGATGAGTTGTTGCAATAGGTCATCTTATGTGTCTCGGTTAAATATCTGTTTACGTATCTATTTATGTAGCATGTCAGGTCCATTTCTTAACCAAAGATGCTTTCAATCAGGTAATGGGTAGTTATTTTTTTAATTTATCGGATACATTGCGGTTGAATGGCAGACTGCCACTATCTTTTAATATGACAGAACTACTATCGTTAGGAGATTCCATCTCCTCGTTAATAGCTTCATTCATGGGCGAGATTGGTGTGACAATTTCTTGTTTATCTTCGTCAATACCGTCCAAAAAACTTCCAAGCAGAAGTGATTTATTGTTAGCACCATGGTCAAGCCTTATCATATCTGATGAATATTCATCTTCTTCTGAAACGGCCTTAAAATGATTAATTAGTTCCTGGAAATGTAGTTTACTTTGGCTAACGGACCTTTGCGAGATATCAGAATTGGAATCACAAAAGTTACTATTCTCCCTTTGTCTTATATAGTTGTTCATGACATAAGATTGGGATGTCCATATGTTCAAACTATTCAATCTGCGGTTCAATGTTTCAAATGCCTTTGACTGTGGTATAATCATCAGTATACCAAATAGACACTTATGCAGAAACGGATGTTTCTGTTGTTCTAAAAGTTGCAACCGCATCCTTGTGAAAACGGGTGATTCGAACAACTGAATCAAAATATCCAACTGCACTAGATCATTTAACTTCAACTCGTAGTTCGCGTAAGTTTGTAACACTGTGTAAGCTAACTCATAATTTTCTGCTACAAAACATAAGGATATCACGGACACGGGGTTGGGACACCAAGATTTGAATAAACTATTGAAAAACATACCGTCTTCACAAGTTCTAAGTTTGTTTCTTAACGACGACATCTCCGGTGAAGTTATTAAGTTTGTACTTAAAATCTGAATCATCATTTTCACAAACGTTGTATCGTTATAATTGTCCAATATCGAAGAAATTACTTTATAAACACGTTCTGGTGATAAACGGGAAGATATCTGTCTCATGATAAAGTTTGCTCTAGTTTTCACCAATTTGGTATCTCTCTTGAATAAAGTTAATAAATCTTGAAGAAACTGACGTAAATAATTATCATTTGAGTCAGAACATAAACTCTGTAAGAGACTTAAAGCTTTCTCGATTAGCACCGAGTCTCTATTTGATAATGACTTCAACAAAGTTAGGAACATGCTGTCGTTATGTTTCAAGATTTGGTTTGGAGCCTTGTGATAAATTAAGATGAGCCAATCCAAGCAGGCAATCTTGGCATCAATCCTACTATCGAAAAACTGTAGAGTTAAGCTATTAACGATTGGCCCATATGCAATTTTCCCGTCTGTCTCTTTTCCCACATATGAGCTGCACAATGAGAGTAATTGACCGTTCACCAGCTGAGCAATTTCAGTAATATGCGGATCCGAATCGCTTAATAGCTTTAAAAGCACAGAAAGAATTTTTGAAAGGAAGGGGATAAACACATTTGGAGAAATGGATAAAATAACCTGAATCCAGTGTAATGCAATCAATTGAATCTCTGCCTCAGATGATGCCAAATTGTTCACAAGAACGGTAATAACCTCTGGGAAATTCAGGTTGATATCTTGACCAGGTATATATTCTTCGCCATCGCGAAGAGGTTCTTGGCTAGTTGCCTCGCTATCTAGCAGCTGCTCCTGGCTTGTCAAGTGTCTTTCATCATCCGTCTCATTAGTATTAGATAATTTGGTATCATCAGTCTCCATACTCAGAGGTTTGGATAACCCACCTAATGCAGTCATTAAAGTTTTCTTCTTTTCAGCAATAAGTGCACCATCGGCCTTTTTCGTTGGAGTAGAACTGTTATTGTATTTATCTTCCAGCATTTTCAGTCTTTCCAGTCTCTTCATTTTAATTTCAGTTTGTAATTTTGAAATGCGGTCGACTTCGTGGAGTAGTGAGTCCATAAGGGTGTGTGTAACTGTTCTGACATCTTTATGAGAATCGCCCAAGAACGTGAATAACCCGCCAAGAAATGATGGTAGATACGATATGAGCTCTAGTCCTGGGGTATTGAGCAAGACTTTAAGCCAGTCAACTAAAAAAACACGCGTATCAGGGTTAATGGCGTAAATTCTCTCTGTTAATAAAGGAATAAATTTTGGTAAAGAGAACGCCAATTGATTATCTTGCTCATATTCTTCTTGGTAGACATCCCCGCTGATTGGATCCGTTTTTATGGCTGGAAGCAAACCATGCGATCCATTATTTACAATGCTTATGTAATTGGATGCTCTTTCTGCAACAATATCTTTTATCAACCGATCTAATAGTTCAGCTGCTCCTCGGACCGAGTTTTCTGTATCAGCACTAATTTTACAGAGTACGTCAAATATTTCATTGAAATAGACCAGTATTTCACCCTTCGCAATCTTTGCAATATTGTACAAACTCTCACACGCATAAAACCTTACTTGGTCATTCTGGTCGCCAAAACATGCGAGAACTGGAGGAAGAATATTCCTCAAGTAACGGCCAACATCGTTTATTCCTAAAGCAATTGCTGTGGCAGCCAAGCCCATTAATCCTGCATTTCTAGCCATGGGCTGATGCAAAGCGTATGCATAGTCTCTGCATAGTTCGTCTATTATCTTGTCAATACGATCATAGTCCCCTTCTAGAACGCATTGTTTGACCAACTTTTCCAACTCCAAGGCGGCAGCCTTCCGTTTTTCGTATAGTTTGTCGCTTAAGCCTTTGGCAATCGATTTTTCCATGTTCCAGTTCCTGTTGTAGCCTGAGCAGATAAGCACAGCAGCATCAAAAGGTTCCTCCTTCTGCTTCTCTATGAACCTTCCTCTCGTGTTCTTTTTCGAGCATCGCGGAAACGCGATTTAAGACAAACAAAGGGAACGTGCTATTTCATCAAATCACGGTGTATTCCTGCTTTGATTCTGCATTTACTGTTAATTCTCTACTTCGTTAGCTGCTGATAGGACTTCAAGATTTGTACGATGGATTGTCCCTCAAACATTGTGTTATTGTTGCTGCAATTAGTTTTGCAGCGCCAACAAACTCTAGCTCATCGAGATAAGTCGGTTGATTTGCAAACGCTGTTAAAAGATCCCGTCATTGATAATGACGTACTAGTAGAGTTCAAGACACACAAGTTGGTGCAATTATATGGCCCTCAATACTGCCGCGACATATCTCTGAGAGGGCTCAAAACAATGGTTACAGATATCTTCGCAAACGGAATCCCAAGAAATGCGCAATCTTCAGGGAATGATCAACCAGTGACTGTAGTGGACCTGGCCAATTACTACTACATGCAGAGAATCAATGAGCTACAGAATACAGAACTTCCTCAATTGAAAGAGGCATTGCTGACAAGGCTGGAGCACATGATCTAATACGTATAACACGATGATCAAATTTTTTTTTTCTTTCCATAGTAATGAAAAGCGATGCCTAGGCAAGAAACAGTACAAATGCCTAATGGCTTATGGTTGAACATGACAAGAGTGGGTCAAAGAGGCAGGAGCTAAGATCAAATATGCGTAATCTTATTACCTTGAATAAGGGTAAATTTAAGCCAACGGCGTCTACTGCAGAAGGCGATGAAGATGACTTATCTTTCACTTTGTTAGACTCGGTATTTGATACATTATCCGACAGTATAACATGTGTACTCGGTTCTACGGATATTGGTGCTATTGAAGTGCAACAATTCATGAAGGATGGTTCCAGGAATGTGTTGGCTTCATTCAACATTCAGACTTTTGACGACAAATTATTATCTTTTGTTCATTTTGCGGATATTAACCAATTAGTCTTTGTCTTTGAACAAGGTGATATCATTACAGCCACTTATGATCCTGTCAGTTTGGACCCAGCCGAAACTTTAATCGAAATTATGGGTACTATAGACAACGGAATTGCAGCCGCGCAGTGGTCCTATGACGAAGAAACGCTGGCCATGGTGACTAAAGATCGTAACGTGGTAGTTCTAAGTAAACTGTACGAACCCATATCGGAATACCATTTAGAGGTAGATGATCTTAAGATTTCAAAGCACGTCACCGTTGGTTGGGGTAAAAAGGAAACACAATTCAGAGGTAAAGGTGCACGTGCCATGGAAAGAGAAGCATTAGCCAGCTTAAAGGCATCAGGTTTGGTAGGTAACCAATTAAGAGATCCGACCATGCCCTATATGGTAGATACTGGTGATGTTACCGCATTGGACAGTCATGAAATCACAATTTCTTGGAGAGGGGATTGTGATTATTTTGCTGTTTCTTCTGTAGAGGAGGTACCAGACGAAGATGATGAAACAAAATCAATAAAAAGAAGAGCTTTCAGAGTTTTTTCCCGTGAAGGCCAATTGGATAGTGCTTCTGAGCCAGTAACTGGGATGGAACACCAGTTAAGCTGGAAACCACAAGGTTCTTTGATTGCGTCCATTCAAAGAAAAACCGACCTTGGTGAGGAGGATTCAGTGGATGTGATTTTCTTCGAACGTAATGGTTTGAGGCATGGTGAATTTGATACAAGATTACCTCTAGATGAGAAGGTAGAAAGTGTATGCTGGAATAGTAACTCAGAGGCACTAGCCGTAGTATTGGCAAACCGCATTCAGTTGTGGACGTCCAAGAATTACCATTGGTATTTAAAACAAGAATTGTACGCTAGCGACATTTCCTACGTTAAATGGCACCCAGAAAAGGACTTCACGTTGATGTTTTCTGATGCTGGATTTATCAATATCGTTGATTTCGCTTATAAGATGGCGCAGGGTCCGACATTAGAGCCGTTCGATAACGGTACCTCTCTTGTTGTTGATGGAAGGACAGTGAATATCACTCCTCTAGCTCTTGCTAATGTCCCTCCTCCAATGTACTATCGTGATTTTGAAACTCCAGGAAATGTATTGGATGTAGCGTGCAGTTTTTCAAATGAAATATATGCAGCAATCAACAAAGATGTTCTAATTTTCGCAGCCGTCCCAAGTATCGAAGAAATGAAAAAAGGCAAACATCCAAGTATAGTCTGCGAATTCCCCAAATCTGAGTTCACAAGTGAAGTCGACTCTTTAAGGCAAGTTGCCTTTATTAACGATTCCATTGTCGGTGTGTTGCTTGACACAGATAACCTTTCTAGAATAGCGCTTTTGGATATCCAGGATATTACGCAACCAACTTTAATAACCATTGTGGAGGTCTATGATAAAATCGTTTTACTAAGAAGTGACTTTGATTATAACCACTTGGTGTATGAAACTCGCGATGGTACAGTTTGCCAATTGGATGCGGAAGGCCAGTTAATGGAAATTACCAAGTTTCCTCAATTGGTACGTGATTTTAGAGTAAAAAGAGTCCATAACACATCAGCAGAAGATGATGGCAACTGGTCTGCAGAAAGTTCTGAGTTAGTTGCATTTGGTATCACAAATAACGGTAAGTTATTTGCTAATCAAGTTCTTTTGGCTTCGGCAGTTACTTCCTTGGAGATTACCGATTCCTTTCTGTTGTTCACCACGGCACAACACAATTTACAGTTTGTGCATTTAAATTCCACCGATTTCAAGCCATTGCCTTTGGTAGAGGAGGGTGTGGAAGATGAAAGAGTGCGTGCCATTGAAAGAGGTTCCATTTTAGTGTCCGTTATTCCATCTAAGTCTTCCGTTGTTTTGCAAGCCACACGTGGTAATCTAGAAACAATTTATCCAAGAATTATGGTACTGGCAGAGGTAAGAAAGAATATCATGGCAAAACGTTATAAAGAGGCGTTTATTGTTTGTCGTACACACAGAATCAACCTTGATATTTTGCATGACTATGCGCCAGAGTTATTTATTAAAAACTTAGAAGTATTTATCAACCAAATCGGAAGGGTTGATTATCTCAATTTATTTATTTCCTGTTTGTCGGAAGATGACGTTACCAAAACAAAATATAAGGAAACCCTTTATTCAGGTATCTCGAAGTCATTTGGAATGGAACCAGCACCACTGACTGAAATGCAAATATATATGAAAAAGAAAATGTTTGATCCGAAAACCTCTAAAGTCAACAAAATATGCGATGCTGTGCTAAATGTTTTATTAAGCAATCCTGAATACAAGAAGAAATACTTGCAAACGATCATTACAGCATATGCATCCCAAAACCCTCAAAACTTACCGGCTGCACTAAAACTAATTAGTGAACTAGAAAATTCTGAAGAAAAAGACTCTTGTGTAACTTACCTGTGTTTTTTGCAAGACGTCAACGTGGTTTATAAATCTGCCCTATCTTTGTATGATGTCAGTTTAGCATTATTAGTCGCCCAAAAATCACAAATGGATCCTCGTGAATATCTGCCATTTTTACAAGAATTACAAGATAATGAGCCTTTACGCCGTAAGTTTTTGATTGATGATTACTTAGGGAACTATGAAAAAGCTTTGGAACACTTGTCCGAAATTGATAAAGATGGTAATGTTTCAGAGGAAGTCATAGACTATGTTGAATCTCATGATTTGTATAAGCATGGTTTAGCACTTTACCGTTATGATTCTGAGAAGCAGAATGTTATTTATAACATTTACGCAAAGCATTTGTCATCAAATCAAATGTATACGGATGCGGCGGTGGCGTACGAGATGCTAGGAAAGTTCAAAGAAGCAATGGGGGCATACCAATCAGCGAAAAGATGGCGTGAGGCCATGTCCATCGCTGTTCAGAAATTCCCAGAGGAAGTTGAGTCAGTCGCAGAAGAGTTGATATCTTCTTTGACTTTTGAACATAGATATGTTGATGCTGCTGATATTCAATTGGAATATTTGGACAATGTTAAAGAAGCCGTAGCTTTGTACTGTAAGGCCTATAGATATGATATTGCTTCTCTTGTGGCGATAAAGGCCAAGAAAGATGAACTCTTGGAAGAAGTTGTCGATCCCGGTTTAGGCGAAGGTTTTGGTATAATTGCAGAATTACTTGCCGATTGTAAGGGCCAGATTAATTCACAGTTAAGAAGGTTGAGAGAGCTACGCGCGAAGAAGGAAGAGAACCCATACGCCTTTTATGGCCAGGAAACTGAGCAAGCGGATGACGTTTCTGTTGCTCCTTCTGAGACTTCAACACAAGAATCATTCTTCACCAGATACACAGGCAAAACTGGGGGTACTGCAAAGACTGGTGCTTCCAGACGTACAGCTAAAAACAAGCGTAGGGAAGAGCGTAAGCGTGCTCGTGGTAAGAAGGGAACTATTTATGAAGAAGAATATTTGGTTCAGTCAGTCGGAAGATTGATTGAGAGATTAAACCAAACAAAACCAGACGCTGTGAGAGTTGTTGAGGGTCTTTGTAGACGAAACATGAGAGAGCAAGCTCACCAAATTCAAAAGAACTTTGTTGAAGTACTTGATTTATTGAAGGCTAACGTTAAAGAAATTTATTCTATTAGCGAAAAGGATAGAGAAAGGGTTAATGAAAATGGGGAAGTATATTATATCCCAGAAATACCTGTTCCAGAGATTCATGATTTCCCCAAGAGTCATATTGTTGATTTTTGAGCATACCATTTTCTTAGTTATATAAATTACTGTCTATAGTGCTCGTAAAGAAAGGAAAATATTCGTACTAATAAATGTCTCTATAACAGCATGGAAAGAAAACGATTAGGTTATTTATGTTTAGATGTTAAAATTTACTTTTTTTTCAAATATGCTGCCGTGAAAACGAATTCATATAGACGATTACACAATATTTTAAATAATTACATGAAGAAACATTAATTATAAAAATTGGAATTATTCTGTCTCTCAGGGTCTCTCATTCTGTGGATACTAACACCAGAACTATCGATATCTGCAATTTTCCCGATATCTTGAGGAGTAATGATAATAGTTTGAGTTCTGGCAATATCCTTTAGTTTTTTCACTATGAGAGTAGTACCAATCTTCCTGTTAACCTGGTCCATGAAAACGTCGAATTCGTCCAACGCAATAATCCTTGACCGCATCGGCTTCCATGTAGCCAATAACAGCGCCATTTGGGAAAAGGATTTTTCACCACCAGACAAGGTGTCAACGTTTCTTGCCTTCTCATCGTTAGTAGTCAAGATGTATATTTCTAAACTTTTGGTATCCTTAATAAAGGAAAGATTTCCCGAGAACTTCCTTACTTTCAATGATGCGCGAAAATCCATATCTGCATCAAAACAAGTCCCTTTTTCCGCATTCTTATAGTTTTGATCACGAGCTTTGAGGGAATTATGTAACCTGTTTAGTGCTTCGTCTATCTCCATGTACTTCTTTTGACCTTCTTTATATTTATTCCTACACTTCTCAAATAATGCGATGACTTCCTCTTGCGATAATCCTAGGCTTTTTTCAGCTTTTTGAATCATTCTCGAGACTTTATCCAATTCACGCTTAATCTCCTCTTGTGTATCTGGTAAATCAACATTCTCAATTCGCTCTTTTGAACAAAATGCACAAGCATTTTGAATTTGCCTCTGTATACCTTCTTTTAAAGCTGCTACGTTAACTTCAATTTTCTTTATATTTTCTAAGTAGACTTTTTTTTTATCCTCGTAGTAAATGGTATCATCTTTGTATTTTTGAATTTTAGATTGACGACTGTTGATGTCCTCTTTTAATTGTTGCAGTTCATCTTGTGCTTCCACCAATGCTAATTTCGTAGAATCGTATTGCTCTTTAATTGGCTGAGCTTCCTGTGCAATTTGCTCGATTTTCAGCCCTAATTCTTCTTTAGCGGCTTCGTAACTGGCGATGGCTTGTTCTTGATTTTTCCTCTCATTTATTTTCGAATTTAATATACCAGTATCAACTACTTTGCCAACATTCATTTTTAATTCTGTCATCCTAAAATTAGTTTTTCTCATTTCATTTTTGGTACTCTTGAGTCTGCCATCTATTTCCTTTAATCTTGACCTCACTTCACTTAGCTTTTCCTCGTAACGGTCCCGTATATTTTGTAATTCTTTGGTCTCTTGTTCAATCAAGTCCTTTAAATATTGAGTCCCATTGTCGGATGAAGAGTTGACCTTTAATCTAATTTTATCTTGATAAGTAACCGTATCTAGTCGATATCCACCAGAAAGCTGGAACCCACTACGTCTATCTCTTAGCGATAAAGCCATATTCACGTTCACGGGATTTCGTTGCAAGAAATTTCTGGCTTCGTTTTTATCTTCAATTAACACTATTCTTTCAATTCTACTTAAATCAACGAATAAGCATTCAATTTCAGGCTTTGAAAATTCTAGTGCATCCACAATAGTTGGATAATTTCCATGCGCTCTACCTTTCGAATAATCAAATTGACTCAAGCGATAAGTAACAATGGGTATATTACTTCTTATGCCACACGACCTCATAATGTCTCTAAATAACCTGTTATCCTTTGGATTCGACACAACAAATGCATTTAGCGAAGATGAAATAGCCCTTTGAATAGAACGTGTCCACTTCTCAAAACCTTTTCTAATTGTTACAAAGGAACCCAGAGGTCCAATTGGCGGAGTTTCGAACTCGTTTTTTCTTTGCTCTATTGTTCTTAAAAGCCGATCCATGTTACGATCAAAATTCATTAAGAAAGTATCATTACCCTTAGCAATATTCTGCAACTCCACTTTTTTGTTTTGAATGCTGCGTGAAATTGTCCTCAATTCAGACTCACGTTCATGTTGGATGTCTCTTTCCTCATTCTTCACATCTTGCAAACTTACAACTAAAGAATTGTTTACCTCCCTCAATTTTTCATTAGCTTTTTCTAACTGTTCAAGCTCCTGTCTCATCTGATCTTTATCTCCGCCCATTTCCTTCGTGAGTTCTTCTTCTAAATGCGCAATTGTTTTATTCAAAGCATCTACTTTTTTTCTACCTTGATCGATATTGCTTTGTGCTTCTGCTTGGTTGCTTTTCTCCTTTTCAAACCTGCTTTTGACATCTCTTAACAGTTCCCTTGCATTTTGATGCTCACTATCTTTTTCATTAACATAAATGACCTTTGCATCAATTTGCGCTTCAATAGTAGTACCACCAGATGTATATCTTTCAATCTTTTCTTGCCTATTCCTAATTTTCTCAGTAACTTCATCAACTTTCTGTTGAATGCCACTGATTTCATTCTCTAAATTTTTACAAGCATCTGTATTATGGGCAACATCGATCCATAACGATTTCGCTTGCAAAAGCATTTTCCTTTCGTTCAAGTCTGAAGTCTGATTTAATTCCCTTAACAGTTTTTTGGCATCTTCGTATTCAGCTTTCAAAGACTTCAAATTCTCCAGGTGCAGAGCCATATTTTCTTGTGCACTATCGTGAATAGCACTGGCGTAAAGCAAATTCTCGGTAATTTCTTGAAGTAAAGTACCCTTCATAAAATGGCTATACTTATCCTGTGAGGTACTAGCAGTTAAGAAAGACCTAGCAGCGTCTTGTGATAGGAAACACATGGGGTTGCTTACAGGAACAGAAAAATAGTCCACTACCGTCTGAATATCCTTTTTCTTATTGCTAATTTCCTTGCCGTTTTCCGACCTTAAACTAAAAGAAGCGGGCCCATCTCTCTTAATTATCCTTTCTACTATAATTTCGTTACCAAAAATACCTTGCTGATAAGCACCATACTTGCTATTATCCAGATGAAGGGTGATTTTAGCAGAATAACAACCTTCACGAATCAAATCCTTCAAAGAGGAACCTCTGTTAGTCTCGCTCGCCTTGGCTCCCAAACCAATAGTAATGGCGGTCAAAATTGCACTTTTACCACTACCATTATTACCAACAATAAAATTCAGCCTAGAACCAAGCTCAAGTTCAAAATGTTCATGGCACATAAAGTTTCGCAAGATCACTTTTTTAATATATCCGGAAGGTGACTCTTCCAAAAAGTTATCTTGATCCACCGTGGCCACGTCAGAGGAGCTCCTAAACCCACTGTCTTCATCTAGTGTATTGCTGTTAAACTGTGTCATGGGGGCAAATTGATGACGCCTGCGTTTTCTCTGCTGCTGCTGCTCTTCGTTTTCCTGCTGCGCAGTCAGTGAAAGTAGCTCATCATCAACCTGCTCTATAGGTCTTTTACCACTAACCGTAGTCGAAATCATACCATTTAGCAATCTAACAGGAATATGCTCTTTATTATTTTTAACAGCAGCTACTTATCTCTTGCGAACCTGTATGCCTCTTGTCTTTTTTTCTTATAATGAACTTCACTACATGAAATATAAATATTCATGTTGATAGATACAAACATTGAAATTTAGTATACGCGACGCGTTTTTGGCAAGTTTAACTTAGAATTTTCACTATAAAACAGAAAATTTTAATAAAACTTGGATGAAAATGTTCCTTTGCGTAACTATCAAATACCACAGAAAAATCTTTAATACCATGCCATACTACTCCTGGTCTGTTCGTGAACTTGCTTGACATTTCCCTACCTCTGACACACTTTTTGATCCAAGAATCTCATTTCTTATCTCCGCGAAGAATCAAAGAAACCGAAGAAAGTCGTTTTGTTGCTCCGGTGGAGAATCAAGAACTTGGAGGAAGGGGCACAGCAGAGTGTTAAACAAGGCGCTAGTACTCTATATTGTAGAGTCTGTACGTGAATAAATCGACGTGTGTGTACGGTGGAAAAATGCTGTCTCGACCTTCAAGCCGATTCCTATCCACTAAAAGGGGCCCTGGACCTGCAGTGAAAAAATTAATTGCAATTGGGGAGAAATGGAAACAAAAGACAACCCGTGGCTTGCCTAAGCAGGATACTCCGAATAGCGGGTCGAAATATATTCTGTGCCAGTTTCCATATCCTTCTGGGGCGCTTCACATAGGACATCTCCGAGTTTATGTCATTAGCGACTCTTTGAATAGGTTTTACAAACAAAAAGGGTACAACGTGATACATCCGATGGGATGGGATGCTTTTGGGTTACCTGCCGAGAACGCTGCTATAGAAAGAAGCATTAATCCGGCCATATGGACTAGGGACAATATTGCAAAAATGAAACAACAAATGCAAAGTATGCTGGCAAATTTTGATTGGGACAGAGAAATAACTACATGTGATCCCGAATACTATAAATTCACCCAATGGATTTTCTTAAAACTTTTTGAAAATGGCTTAGCTTATCGTAAAGAAGCAGAAATTAATTGGGATCCCGTTGATATGACAGTTTTGGCTAATGAACAAGTGGATGCCCAGGGCCGTTCTTGGAGATCAGGGGCTATTGTGGAAAAGAAGCAGCTAAAACAGTGGTTTTTGGGAATAACGAAATTCGCTCCTAAATTGAAAAAGCACTTGAACCAACTGAAGGACTGGCCTTCCAACGTGAAGCAAATGCAAAAAAATTGGATAGGCGAATCTGTGGGTGCAGAATTAGTGTTCAAAGTTGCGGACCCCAAATTTGAAAACTTGATTGTCTTTACAACAAGACCGGAAACTCTTTTTGCTGTACAGTATGTTGCTCTCGCATTAGACCACCCAATTGTACAAAAATACTGCGAGGAAATGCCGGATTTAAAAGAGTTTATACAGAAAAGTGATCAATTACCAAACGATACGAAGGAAGGATTTCAGTTACCTAACATAAAGGCCGTAAATCCCTTAACTAAAGAGGAAGTCCCCATATTTGCAGCTCCATATGTGGTCAGCAGCTATGGTTCAGCACCTAGTGCAGTAATGGGTTGTCCAGGACACGATAACCGAGATTTTGAGTTTTGGCAAACAAATTGTCCTGGTGAACATATCAAGACGTGCATAGCACCTTTTTTTGACGATGCTTCAAAAGTAACTGAACAGGAAAGACAAAGAATAATTGATACTGTCCCGTTCACATCTACTGACGGTGTCCTAACCAAAGAATGCGGAGAACACTCAGGAGTTCTCACTGCAGTGGCAAGGAAATCGATAATGGGGATGTTGAATAGCGAAGGACTGTCTAAGAGCGTCGTTAGATACAAGATTAGAGATTGGCTGATAAGTAGACAAAGATACTGGGGTACTCCAATACCCATCATTCACTGCGACAACTGTGGACCTGTCCCCGTTCCAGAAAGTGATCTACCTGTCAAGCTACCAGAACTTGAAGGCTTGGATACAAAAGGGAATCCGCTGTCCACAATCGATGAATTTGTAAATGTTGCCTGTCCTTCATGCGGGAGCCCTGCGAAAAGAGAAACTGACACCATGGATACTTTTATCGATAGTTCTTGGTATTATTTCAGATTCTTGGATCCCAAAAACACTTCAAAACCATTTGATCGTGAAATTGCAAGTAAAAATATGCCGGTTGATATTTATATTGGTGGAGTAGAACATGCTATCTTACACTTGTTATACTCAAGGTTTATTGCTAAATTTCTCGGATCTATCAATGCATGGAGCGACCCTGCTGGCATCTTCGAACCATTCAAGAAACTGGTGACACAAGGAATGGTTCAAGGGAAAACCTATGTTGACCCCGATTCTGGTAAATTTTTGAAGCCTGATGAGTTAACCTTTGTAAATGACTCTCCAGATGGCAACACAGTGATTATTAAATCAAATGGCAAGGTTCCGGTAGTCTCTTATGAAAAAATGTCGAAATCTAAATACAATGGTGCAGATCCAAATGAATGTATTTTAAGACATGGACCTGATGCTACGAGAGCACATATCCTCTTCCAAAGTCCAATTGCAGATGCCCTGAATTGGGATGAATCCAAGATTGTTGGTATAGAACGTTGGTTGCAGAAGGTTCTTCATTTGACCAAAAATATTCTCAGTCTCGAGAAGGATTTGGCAATAAGTAAAGACTACAAGACCCCGACCGACTTAAATGATGCAGAAGTGAAATTTCACAACGATTTCCAACGCTTCTTGAAATCGATTACGGAATCATTTGAAGTTAATCTATCGTTAAACACTGTAATATCTGATTATATGAAGCTAACCAATATTTTAGAAAGTGCATTGAAAAAGGGTGAAGTAAGGAATGAAATGATAGTACAGAATTTACAAAAGTTGGTAACCGTTATATATCCTGCTGTCCCGTCAATTTCAGAAGAAGCTGCAGAGATGATCAACTCCCAAATGGAATGGAACCAATACCGCTGGCCAGAAGTTGAGCGCACTACTGAGTCCAAATTCAAAAAGTTTCAAATTGTGGTAAATGGCAGAGTCAAATTCATGTACACGGCTGACAAAAACTTTTTGAAATTAGGTAGGGATGCTGTTATTGAAACTTTGATGAACTTACCGGAAGGGAGAATGTATTTGATGAATAAAAAAATCAAAAAATTTGTCATGAAATTCAATGTGATTAGCTTCTTATTCCACAAGTAATCATATGACGCCATGAATTTACCACTAGTGCTTGTAAATAGTTAAATATTAATGCCTTATAGATATAAATTGTCCAATCTCCTTTTTGGAAGTTATAATATATACATATATATATATATATATGTATATAAATGTGGATGCATATTCTAAGAATTTTGAACGCTATACTTTGAAAGACTCTTCAAATATGTAAACAAGAATGCTGCAATGTCTCTATATGGATTAGCAGTGTTACTCAAATGCATTAAAATCTTTACTCTCAAGTCGTGAATGTTATTAACTCCCTTTATCCAACCATGCTGGCCAATCTCATCATGATGAACTCGAAAGAAATTGTTAAACGTCTCTTCATTTATGATCCCACTGGTGAATTTTATTTTGGTATTTTCGGCCGTTTCCAGTCGTCTTAGAATAATAATACATATATAAAATAGCGCTGGTATACCAGTTATCGTGAAAAATTTAGCGTTCTTGAAGTCTGCAGTTGGGACATAAAGATTCTCCAAAATCTGCTTAAAGAAATCTGGTGGGACTCCAAACAAACTTTTGGATGACAGAACTTTATTCCTGTAAAGATAATTTGTCAAATCCATGATATATTGGTTCTGCATCCGAACGAATTTGTTTGTTGACGGGTATTGCATCAATTTATTTTTCGTAGCAACCAAGTACCTGCACGCAGCTGATAATAGCAAAGGATCGTCCGAACTGAACACTTTATTCATGATGTCAGGGCCCACAATCAAATATTGGATCGCATAATCCGACTTCGTTTGTTTCGACAGTTGAGTTAAAATATCTAACGAGCTGATGAAAGCCATCGTAGAAAATCTGTTTGAAGTAGCATTGTTAAAGATTTTGTCCAAAGTTAGCAGGCTTTGCATGTCATGCAGTAGTGTCAACCCGAGTGCTATCAATTTATCATCTAAAACCCAGTTTGTAATCATTTGTAAAACGTAAAAACAAGTTTCAGAAAATGTGCAATTATTGTCGTGACCATCTCGTGTACTCCACATAAAAATACTGGCCATAAACTTAACGAAAAATTCCCTTGTACCACTGATTAGTTCAGGCTTCCATAATGGCAAGATTCCGCCACAAACCTTTTTCAACGTAAGCTCATCGAGTTTTAAATATTTCAAATTACAAAACGTTTGAATAATGCGAGAAGATAGTTTATTATCCATTGAGGACACCGAAATAATAATGGGAATAACTTCTTGCGGAGTCTCTATCTGATGTGCAAAGCATCGCTTCAATTGCCAAATGCACCATTCGTATGGTGATGACGACTCATCGCGGCTATTTTTAATGAGAATGATACTAGAGTACAAGTGTTTGAGAGAATCCCTAGACATGACTTTTCGCGGCAGTAAAACATTGCTGTTTAAAGATGGCTTCATCATGTAATCTACATCATTGGGAATATGCAATTGTGGCCAGTTTTGAGCTAATTGTTCCAATGAAGTGACATCCCAAAGAGAGACCGTACTGTCAGAGGGAACATATTCTGGAAGTGATTGAAGTCGAAGTGGGTATATAGAATCAGCACCTAATTGATGAATTTCACTCAAGTACATGTCAATTGTGTTTTGGACAGTGTCAGCGGGAAAATTAGCGGGATGTGCTCTGGATAATATTCTTTTCAAAATGGATAGGAAATGCGCATCCAATTTTAAGTTTCGATGACTTTTCAAAGTCTTTCTATTGCAATTGATGGTAATTATTGATTCAGTAATCTGACTGGATGCACCCACGAGACATTGAAATCGTTGCAAAATAAGCGTCGCACTAGCGGGAGCGTCCCGGTAACCTGGATTCATAGCGCATCTCTTGATAATAGACAACTTCCAAGGTTTGACATCAACGGGCGTCGTGGCTTGCCAAATAACCAGGGGAGTTATCCACTTCTGTAAGAACGAGAATTGCCATAAATGTAACCAGATAGAACTGGATATATTGTGTTCTCGTTCTGAATGTACAGGAAATAGGAAATAAACATGCACTAACCATTTGCACAACGCAGATTGTAGGATCGGAGGCGTTTGTATGCGATATCTAGAGAATACCGTTGGCGTACCGAGATGGTTAATAATCTCCAAAAGAAGTTCCTTCGTCAAGTAGCCATCAGGTAAAAAGCAATTTTCGACGATGTACACTTTTGTAACTGTGTCTATTATGGAAGTTTCACAGAGTAACCTTACAAGTGCTTGTAGTTGCGGCGAAGAAAGACCATATTGTTTTGATTTTTCGTATAGCAGGCTTAAAGTGGTTTTAAGGGCCTGTGGTGGCGTTCGTTCGTTAGCATTCGTTAATGAGAGGATGATATCATCTAGTATAAGACTCATTCATGTAAAAAAAACAAAAATTGAAGGGCGAACCGTATTAGCAGGCGTATTGTTTTTCATTTCATAGTTGATTGTTTTTGATAATAAATGATTCTATAATTTTTCGCGTATTATACAAATAAAAGTAAAAGAAAAATAAGATAGAGGGACATATAAAGAAATAGATGTTTTTATAATAAAGGTCTATACAGTATGGAGCGTCGCGTGGCTTGGCTCAAACTTTTAGAGAACCATTGTAGTCATAAACGGATCTTGATCTGATGTACGGATCTAACTTGGAGTAGTTTTCACAAAGAGCGGTGGAAAGTTGTACTCTTTTCTCCTGCAGTTGAATGTACGCTGGATCGTTCAATGGCTGGTGTTCAATCCATTGGGCAGTGACAGTCAAGAATTGTTCGACCAATTCTTCTCTCTCCTTTTCGATCATAGCGCGAGTCTCGGTGTCTTTCAGATGGACGTCCAAAGAGCCATCTGGTGGAGTGTAATGATCCAAATCATTGTCATTTTCTCCGCCCAGATACCTAGGGATGTATTGGGGTTGGATAAACTTGTGCAATTCGTCGATATTCTTAGTGAAAACAATCTTGGACGCGACGACCGGATCCAGCCAATTCTTGATGATGTTCCAAATCGGGTTAAAGATCCAAGGGGCCTTATGGATAAGTAGATGGCCCAAAGATTCCGGGTAGTGAGCCTCAAAACAAGTGATTAGAAACTTGACGGGGGCATAGTCCATATTGGACATGGAGAACCCGTTCAGATCGAACAAGATGGTGGTGGATGCGGGGTAGTTTTCTTTGAAGAAAAGCTTTGATTGCTCGATGACCAACAGGGAGAATTTTTCCAGTTCCTGTTCAGTTTGGTCGGAAGAATGATGTAACCTAGGTCTCACAAGGATGACTGGCCTCATGTCATTGTCGTAACCCTGGATGGTGGCCTTTTGCAATTCCAGGTTCTTAATGACACCGGTCTCGTTATTCTCATACACAGCTCTTTCGCCACCGTTTATGATCTTGTTAATAGTGTCCTTGCGCCAGTACAAATCGTGACCCAACATGGCGATGGTCTTGTCTGCGTTCCACTTTCTGGCTCTGATAAACTTCAAAATGGTGGCGTCTGGAGTTTCATTCTTGATATCGTGCCAGAACTGCTTCTTGGTCGTTTGCGGGTCTAGATTGGCTAGTGCCTTGTGTATCTTGCCCTTTTCATAGAGGTGTGCCGCTTCAGCGGCTTCGCTGGAGTCCTGTGTATGGTCTGAGGACTGAAGCTTGCTAAACCAGGATGATTTCTTCTTCTTAGCAGGGGTGGACGAGGAGTGGAGGGAGTTATTAGGGAAAATATGAGTTCCATCCACGGGAACTTGCCACAGATGGAAAAGGTGTGTCCAAATTTGCTTAAGGACGACCTCCTGGTCTTCGGTCAACTGTCTATCAAAGGACATAATCTAGTTTATATGTGGTCTTCTTATGTGCTTTTGTGCTTTTGTGCTTCTGTGTGCGTACGTATCCGTATATTTGTATGTTTGATTTTGTTTGAAGGAGCGTAAGTGACAAGTGCCAAGATTTAAAGAGCGTACCAAACGCTATTGTTTTCACCATGTGAACAAAGCTGTAACGATTTTATGTACGTACGCAAGAGGACGATGCCGATTGAAGGCAGGAGCTCAACAAACACGAAACAAAACAACGAAGAAAGAAAAGAAATATATCAGAGGACAGAGACCGCCTCGTTTAGGGCCGCACGTATACCGCGCACACTTGGGACGCAGGGACGCGATGACCTTGCCATGTGCAAGATAAACAAGCTGTCAACGGCACAAGTAGCGTTTATTTGAGACCTGCTTGCTTTAGCTTGCATCATCTCTTGTTCTTCTTACAGTGGTCGCCTTAGACCATCCCATTAGCCAGTTCATGGCCAACTCTCCGTGTGACATGATGAGTAGTTTCCGAGTGGAAAGGTTCAGAAATGCATCTGGATTCCGTTGACATACGGTAATTGCCGGCATTATAACACTGTACTACCGAATCCGTCGTTCGTCACCATATTAATTTTCACTCTTGTTGCAGTTATACCACTATAAGCAATTGAGCCTGCTAAAAGCTTGCTATAAGCTTTAATGTATTGAATATATTCATCTTCCTTACATCTCTCTCTCTTCCCACTTGTTACCCGGCGCGGCAGCGCTCCAGATTTTTCGCTTTACGTGTTCTCTCTCATTCTCTTTGTCGTTCTCTCTCATTCTTTCTTTCGGCAACTTTTGCCAAACAACAAGCATAATTCCTGCCTTGAATTGGCGTTACGGTGGTAACGTAGTTTAGTGTAAAAACAACAAATCAAGGACCTCACTTTGCACCCTCCATCCTCAATTCCTGCTCCCAATCGGAAACTTCAGCGGCCTCCGAACTAACCTTTTTTTCAGTCCTCAATTCAACCTCACTCCATTTACTACAAGGTTCAGTTGGTGAAAGCAAAAGAAAAAAACATAGTTAAATATAGTAGCAAGTAGAAAAACTGACACTGGTTCACGCTTTACTTTGAAAATGTCCTCCAACCGTGTTCTAGACTTGTTTAAGCCATTTGAATCTTTCCTGCCGGAAGTGATTGCTCCAGAAAGGAAGGTTCCATACAACCAGAAACTTATCTGGACAGGCGTTTCTCTACTGATCTTTTTGATTCTGGGCCAGATTCCGCTGTACGGGATCGTGTCCAGTGAGACTTCCGACCCTCTGTACTGGCTACGTGCCATGCTGGCCTCCAACCGTGGTACTTTACTGGAATTGGGTGTTTCGCCCATCATCACTTCATCTATGATTTTCCAATTTTTGCAGGGTACTCAGCTTTTACAAATCAGACCTGAGAGCAAGCAGGACAGAGAGCTGTTCCAAATTGCTCAAAAGGTGTGCGCTATTATTCTGATCTTGGGCCAAGCCCTTGTGGTCGTCATGACAGGTAACTACGGTGCCCCTTCGGACCTCGGATTGCCCATCTGTTTGTTGTTAATCTTCCAATTGATGTTTGCATCGCTGATTGTGATGTTATTAGACGAATTGCTATCTAAGGGTTACGGCTTGGGTTCCGGTATTTCTCTGTTCACGGCAACCAATATTGCCGAACAAATTTTCTGGAGAGCGTTTGCTCCTACTACAGTCAATTCCGGTCGTGGTAAGGAGTTCGAAGGTGCTGTGATTGCCTTTTTCCATCTTTTGGCTGTCAGAAAGGACAAGAAAAGAGCCCTTGTCGAGGCCTTTTACCGTACCAATCTACCTAATATGTTCCAAGTGTTGATGACCGTGGCCATCTTCCTCTTTGTTTTATATTTACAAGGCTTCCGTTACGAATTGCCCATCAGGTCAACCAAAGTGAGAGGTCAAATTGGTATCTACCCCATCAAACTCTTTTATACTTCCAACACCCCAATCATGTTGCAGAGTGCATTGACTTCTAACATTTTCTTGATCTCTCAAATCCTTTTCCAGAAATACCCAACCAATCCATTGATTCGTTTGATCGGTGTTTGGGGTATCAGGCCGGGCACCCAGGGCCCTCAAATGGCCTTGAGCGGGTTGGCCTACTACATCCAACCATTAATGTCTTTATCTGAAGCTCTTCTGGACCCTATCAAGACCATCGTCTACATCACATTTGTTCTTGGTTCATGCGCAGTATTTTCCAAGACATGGATCGAAATCTCCGGCACTTCCCCACGTGACATTGCCAAACAATTCAAAGATCAAGGCATGGTCATTAACGGTAAGAGAGAAACCTCCATTTACAGAGAATTGAAGAAGATCATTCCAACTGCTGCTGCTTTCGGCGGTGCTACCATCGGTGCTCTTTCTGTTGGCTCCGACCTACTAGGTACTTTAGGTTCTGGGGCATCCATTTTGATGGCTACTACCACCATCTACGGCTACTACGAAGCTGCCGCCAAGGAAGGTGGGTTTACTAAGAACCTCGTTCCAGGATTTTCTGATTTGATGTGAATATAAAATGAAAATAATATCCAAAGAAAAAAAAAATCGCATTTAGCCACACCCCTCCCTCTATTTTTTTATTTTGTTACCATAGTTTTATCAACGCCTTCTTACACCTGTATAGAGCTAAATAACTATATATGTGTATGCGCAAATAATTCCTAGAAAATCGTCGATTTTTATAAATTCCAACCGCCGATTAACAATATCATACGCGATCTAAATTTATAATAGGCGTGAAGCAAAGGAAGTTGAAAAAAAAAAGTAAAGAACTCCTCATAGGGGGCTCGAACCCCTGACATTTCGGTATCCTTGCTTAAGCAAATGCGCTTAAAAGCCGAACGCTCTACCAACTGAGCTAACAAGGATGAGTTCTTCGAGTTTTCCAGTCTAAGATAGACAACCCATCAAACTGCATGGTCCCGGGCTAACTTCTGCTCTCTTTTCCGGACGGATGGAATCGCCGCTTTTGAATTCACCTCCGGGGTATTATTATTATTCTTAGTAGTCGCGGTCGTGCGGACACCCGGAGTTATGCGGGCCCGAAAGCTCATTATGTAGTAAAGCTAGGTAATGTTAAGGGCGTAAGAGCCAACGCAAGGCAGCAATAGCCTGGTATTCCCACATATCAAGAAAGCTTAAAAAGTTGAGACAGGGAATTTGAAGGCGAAGATTGCGGAACTGGCCAATACCCACTACTTTTTTTTTGGTTTGCTTGGTTTCTTCCTGTCGCTTGCCAACTTGTGGCATCTTCCCCACACTATATTATAAGGATCGTCCTATGTATAGGCAATATTATCCATTTCACTCGCTAACAAATGTACGTATATATATGGAGCAACAAGTAGTGCAATTACAGACGTGTATTTTGTCTTGATCTTGCTTTTTGTATGATAGGCCTAAGAATAACAGTGCGAACATATAAGAAACACCCCTCATACTACCACACATATGCCAACTCTAGTAAATGGACCAAGAAGAGACTCTACCGAAGGGTTTGATACCGATATCATCACTCTTCCTAGATTTATAATCGAGCACCAGAAGCAATTTAAGAACGCTACTGGTGATTTCACATTAGTACTGAATGCCTTGCAATTCGCGTTCAAATTTGTATCTCACACCATCAGACGTGCTGAATTGGTTAACTTGGTTGGGTTAGCAGGCGCTTCCAACTTCACTGGTGACCAGCAAAAGAAGTTGGACGTTCTAGGTGATGAAATATTTATCAATGCCATGAGGGCTAGTGGGATCATCAAGGTCCTTGTATCTGAAGAACAGGAAGACTTAATCGTTTTTCCCACAAACACAGGCTCGTACGCAGTGTGTTGTGATCCTATTGATGGTTCCTCAAATTTGGACGCTGGTGTTTCCGTTGGAACTATCGCGTCTATATTCAGGCTGCTACCAGACTCATCAGGTACTATAAACGACGTACTGAGATGTGGTAAAGAAATGGTAGCCGCTTGCTATGCCATGTACGGTTCCTCTACGCACCTAGTATTGACATTGGGTGATGGAGTTGATGGGTTTACCTTAGACACAAACTTGGGCGAATTCATCTTGACTCATCCTAACTTAAGAATTCCGCCTCAAAAGGCCATCTACTCAATTAATGAAGGTAACACCCTCTACTGGAACGAGACTATAAGAACATTTATTGAGAAAGTCAAACAACCCCAAGCAGACAACAACAACAAGCCTTTCTCGGCTAGGTATGTTGGATCCATGGTTGCTGATGTTCACAGGACGTTTCTTTACGGTGGCCTTTTCGCATACCCTTGCGACAAGAAGAGCCCCAACGGAAAACTGAGGTTGCTTTATGAGGCCTTCCCAATGGCTTTCTTAATGGAACAAGCAGGGGGAAAAGCCGTCAACGATCGCGGAGAGAGAATCTTGGATTTGGTGCCAAGTCATATCCATGACAAATCTTCTATTTGGTTGGGTTCTTCAGGTGAAATTGACAAATTTTTAGACCATATTGGCAAGTCACAGTAGTTCAATGATCGCCTTCTTTTGTTATTTTCTTTGTTCTGTACTTTAGTACGCGAAAAAAAAAAAATCTGTATATGTCCTTATATATATATATATATATTTATATATATATATGTGTATGTATGTGTACCGTAAGCATTACTCCTTCTAATAATGAAAATTCTTAGGAAAAGAGAAAGGAAGTAGCGAATGGAATGGGATGGAAGTTTTAAAGAACATTAGAATTTATCCTTTGTCAAACTTCATCACATCAACCAAGAACTATATAAACCTACCAAATGAATTAAGAAACCTAATTAGTGAAGAGCAGGAGAGTAAACTAGGGTTCTTGCACATCATTGAAAGTGATTTTAAACCTTCGGTAGCGCTGCAAAAGTTGGTGAATTGTACTACGGGGGACGAAAAGATCCTAATCATAGATATAGTATCAATATGGTCCCAACAAAAGCAAAGGCAGCATGGCGCGATCTACATGAATTCGCTATCTTGCATAAACATCACGGGATTAATCGTATTTCTAGAGTTACTGTATGACTCTCCCATGGATGCGTTAAGGAGGTGCCAGGTTGATAATTTCAACTTTCAATTACGAGGAATATTAATCGACAATTTGTCTTTCTTGAATTTTGAAAGCGACAAAAACTATGATGTAATAAATTTATCGAAATTTGAAAAACTGTTTAAGATTCTAAGGAAACTAAGAGAATTTTTGGGCTGCTGGATCATCACCAAAAGTTTTCCCACAGACTTCTATAATGGTATCGAAAACACCTTAGTTGATAAGTGGTCAATCAAGAGGAAAAGCGGCGTTACACTGTACCCCACAAAACTACCTGATTCATACATGAAGGGAATGGATCTGATAATCTACAGAGAAGTTGTTGACGGCAGGCCACAGTACAGAAGGATAGCCGCACTTGAAGAATGATAAGAGAAGGAAAAAAAAAACATTAAAAACTCAGATACATAAATTAAATATCTACTAGTACTAATAAAAACAGGGGAAAAGTCGTTATGCTGCCGGGAATCAATGGTATTTATAGCCGCACTGTTTACCTACGTGTTCGTTGAGCCAAACGTCAACGTTCTCGAACTTCAGGCCGCAATGCTTACATCTACCAGGAACAACATTTCTATCCTTTTTCTTCGTGCCTGGCGGGTATTCAAAATGCAAAGCCTTTAAATGGTTTTTGAAGGTGTCGCAACGTGAGAACACCCCCGTCTGGTGACAATTGGAAGTCTCAAAATTTAAAGGTTTCAGTTTATACGGGTACATATCCATGTCCAATTGTATTAAGGTGGAATTGAATGGGCACTTGAATGTGCCCTTGATTTGATGCAACGATTTCAATTGCGCATAATCTGTGACAGAATTCATCGGTGTCATTTTTTCATGGGTATCATCATCATTGGGAGAAACGGATCCTCCCTTACCATCATTATGGTTCGAAAGTACTCCCGATTGGGACAGTATCTCATCCTTCCAATGTCTTTTCTTATGCCTCAATAAGTCATTGTTCCTGGCGAACCCGCGGTGGCAGATGGGACACTTGTGAGGCCGATCCTCTGGCGTCAGGTGCGTTGCCTTGTGCGTGGTCAGATTGGCATAAAAATTACGACAAATTGGACATTGCTTCTTTTTCCTTGGCTTATTGATTTTGGTGCTATGGGGGGTACTCACCCCGGCACCACCAACAGATGAAGGACCAGCCACTTTTAAAATTGGTGAAATGGAACGTGAAGGTGATGCAGATGAAGAAGTTTCCGATGCAGAAGCGGAACCTTCCGTAGGCTGCTGCACGGAGGGAAGGAAGCTCGAGCTGGAGTTCGACCGGGACACATCATTGGAGTGCGGAAGCAACTGATAGCTCAGCATCGACGATGATGCGCCCGCACTGCCACTGCCGTTACTAATGTTCATATTAGGCAGGGTCGGATGTGTCGAGGCGGACGAAGCCTCGCCATTATATTGTCTCTCGGCTGCCTTGATAAGGTTGTCAAATGACGAGATGGGAGGCAACGTGATGTGGTTCATAGCACTATTGTTTGCATTACTCATCGCTCGCTGCACATGCCACACAAAAAACACCCACCCTGATTTCTCGAAACAAACTTTTTGTCACCAACATGCAGCGCTTACCAACAGTCTGTCTTCTTTATACCGTTGCTTTGTTCCAGATGGTACTGCCATGCTTCCAACGGCTACAAAAAAAACACCGCAACGGCGAAAAAATGGCGCAATTATTCACCGCGTAGTCATTTACCACGGCCAGGAAAGCGCGAATGGGATCAGCAAACAATAAACAACACATAACATGAACCATCAAGAGATGGGAAAGAGAGAGTTTGCTGGCAGCATCCACAGGATAAACAAGCACGAGAGCACATATGAGAGCGATGGACACACAGGTACAGAGTGCTGAAAGAGGATTGGTGTTGCCTCCCATGAATTCAACTGTATCGTCGGCGACGGCGGCTACGACGGCCACAAATACGGATACAGATACAGATGGAGATAGAGATGAGGAAAGGGAGTCGTTAGCAGAGGATGGTAGCGAATGGGTGCCCGCATATATGCTTACCAGAGACAGGTCACGCTACTTAGGCCATTTTCTGGGTGTAGACAAGATGCTGGAGGCAGTAAAATGCAAGTACTGCGGTGTGATAATAAGACGGCAAGGAAACAGCATAAACATGGCGGAAGCCTCGCAAACTCATTTGTGGAGCACGCATAAGATAGACCCGAATGCCAATTACTATAGTGGATGGACGGGCGTAGAAGCAGGTTCTACTTTTATGGTCAGACCACCTTTGAAGAACCATCAAGGCGGTAGCGCCACAACGAACAGCATTGCTAACCTGCTGGAAATAGACGAGGACTTTTTGAAGAGAACTAGGGAAAAAGAAATGGCCTTGCCTCTTGTGCAGTCGCTTGCGATCATAATTGCATCAGAAAACTTGCCTCTGTCGTTCGTAGACAACACTGCCGTACGCCTTTTGATCAATCAGAACGCCAACTCACTAAGCTTCATTGACCATGACTTAATTCTGAATGCTATCAGGTCCATCGCATATAATCTCGATAGAATCATTCAAAGGACAGCTTTGCGTAACAATTCCGACTTGTCGTTGATTATCGACAAAAACTACTTACTAATGGACCCAACCGATAGATCTAATCAGTTATCAAACAGGTTGAAGAACCAATTATTTGAAATGCAAAAAATCAATTTTTTCTCTCTAAGCCACTCCGTTTGGAATAACACGATATCTATATTGAGTATTCAGTACTATGATGATTTTCATTCCCAAGTAAAGACTTTACCCCTTATCATCCAAAACTTACATGAATATAACAATGACCCCAAACTATCTATTCCAGCTCAACTGCTCAAAATCTCACAAGAATTACCTGGTTTACAAAATACTGTGATTTCTATCACTCTACCAAGATCTCAAATAGTAGATCTACTAAACGTAATGGATAGCCAACCCTTTTTCCCGAATACGTATACGAATGCTAAAAACTATTATCACAATTGTATTATTTCCATAATAAATTCTGCGATATTGCCATTGTTCGGTACGGCTAAATCCGCCGATATTACGCATCCGAGACAATCATCATTCTCCAAAGAACCTTTGACTTTATTGGACTCTCTAATTGATTTGTCAAATATAGATATTTCGAATTCCATTTTTTCCAGAATCAATTCTTTTTTGGATGATTTACAATCTAATTCGTGGCAGTTAGATAAATTCCGTTCATTGTGTGAAAAATTTGGCTTCGAATTCGTTTGTTCGAAATTCGATTTATCCCGTTACTCTACCGCCACCGTTTCACTGCAAACTTTTTTGAACCTTCGTCCCATAATAGAAGAATATCAATCTTCTATCCAAATTGAAAAATTCAACGAAATCGACTTTCAAATAATAGACTATTTATTAATTACTTTGAATTCCATCAATAGAATACTAAAGTTCTTTACTTCTTCCAAAAGCTTAAACTTTACCTATGTTTTGTTCGCCATAATGTCTATTGAAAAGCATCTGTTGTCCACCTTGGGCAGCCTACAATTTCAACGGTTAATTGCACCATTTGAAACATTTTTGTCTAAAATTCAAGAATTCAAAACCATTTTATTTTCAGACGATATGAACCTTTTAGCAATGTTCTTGTGTCCTGCGATTTTATTCGAAAGAGAAGTCCTGGAATATTCTTTTCATACCATTTCACTTTCTGAAATAGTCGACAAACTTTCTACATCAATTTTCAGTTTATTGAAAAGGTTTTTGAATTTACACACAATAGGCAACGTTAACAACAGTCATAATACTTCCAATCATAGCAACATGAACATTCACACTGATAATCAGACGAACAATATCAACAATAGAAGCGGCAATAACAGCGACAATAATGATAACGAACATGATAACGACAACGTCAACCACTCGAATTCAAATACGCCCGCATCAAGAATAGATATAGATCCTACTGGTGGAGAAAATTCTGTATTACCGGAACAACAACCACAGAATAGCAATAATAACCTATCATTTGGCTCTCTTAGCGATACCCATCATTTATCGGACTCTACCATATCAAAGGAAATAGATAGTATCTTTTTACAAATCATTCAAGAGGACTTATATGATTACTTGAGTACAGTAAACTCCATCGTACCCATATCTTACAGGTCGTATTGTGAACAAAGCAATTTCATTAGAGATAGTGGCCGTTTCAAGAAGAGAATAATAACAGAGGACTCTATTATTGGAGAGCTAGAACAACCAATGAACTTCATTGAAGAGTTACTTGATATCCATGTTCCTGTGTGTAACGCGTTCTGGTCCCAATACTTAGATAATGATGCTGGGCCGATAATTAGAATTTTGTTCAAGATAATGCAATGTCAGTCATCTTCCTCCATTAGGGGAGAGTACTCATTTTTAAATGACTTCATTCCCAGAGTACATCCCGATTTAACTCAAGAGATTATTAAAATTAAATTATTTAATGATCAATTCGTGGCAAGTAAAGTGGATTACGACTTGGACACTTTACAAACTGCAAGTCAGTATCTTTCATAGGACATACAAAGGAACAAAGTCTGTTTGTTTTAAATTTTAGCTGTTATATAATTTTATTTTATAATTGTAATGTATCACTACTCCTCACTGTAAGCGTGCAATTCTTTGGGCAGCTAAGGAAATGATTAATCAAAATGGGAAATACACCAAGCCAATAATCTATCATTTCTATAATAATGATTTCATTTATCGTACATATTTAATATAAAGAAAATGTTAACATTTAATTTTTTTCTTTTTCATTCGCTGTCAAAAATTCTCGCTTCCTATTTAAGCTTTCCTGGAAGAGACCTTGGTGTTAGAGGTCTTGACACCAGTAGAAGAACCGGATGCAACGGAGCCGGAAACTTCAGATTCCTTCTTGACTGTCTTTTTACCACCTTTCTTGTAAGATTGGATGTAGAAGGAAATAAACAAAAGCAAATAAGATGTTAGAATCAAATACCCATAAGCAGCAGCAGCCTGAGTACCATAACAAGTACCCTTGTTTGGTAAAATACCGTCCAAGTATTTGTGAGCATAGAATGTATAGGTAGCAAAGTAAACAAATACCAAGTCAATCAAAAATTGAATAATTTGGAATCTAGTGACCCATTGCTTCCACCAAACTCTAATACCACATGAACTCAAGAAGTAGTACCAGTACATGATAACGTGAACACCCAAGTTTAGTAGGATAACTACCCATTCAACAGAAGTACGACCAATTAATTGAGTGTAGCACAACAAAGCGGTGGCACCGTGATGGTAAGTGTGCAAAAACAATAACTTCTTTCTTCTCAAAACTAAAAACACAGTGTCAATCAATTCTACGAATTTGGTCAAATAGTTCAAATAGTAAAGAGTAACTAATTTTGGTGCGAAGGCTTCCTTAGAGCAGATAGACCAGAATAGACCGTTGTGATAAACCATAGGAACCAACTGTTCTAACATCAGCAACCATAAAACTAGAGAAATAGAAGTCAAAAACAAGTTGTGTATCTCGAAAAGCAATTTAAACTTTAATGGAGAGGCGTTCAAGGCGCGTAAGATAGCTTGGCCACCAAAGATAATAATGTAATAAACGATAATAATACTAACAGCATGATACCCGTTAGCCAAGAAAGTCTTATTGTGAATAAACTCGAATTGCTCAGCTGGATAGCCACTAAAGTATTCAAACACTTTGGAGAAAATTGGCCATAATTCAATACCGAATGGGTTCTCAATGGAAGGAACATGAACCTTCAAGAAACATGAAGAAGAAGAGTTCAAAGACTGGAACTGGTCGGCAACTGCTGCTATAACAGTAGATGTGGTAGTGTTCATGACTGTTTATGTTTCGTAAACAAACGGAAAAAAGCCGAATAAATAAACTAGAAGTAAGCTTGAAGCGAGTGAAGAGCTGTCAAAAACCAATCAATGACCAAATAAAAAGACACCAGATATGCGGAAAATACACAGTACCTAACTGGGGTAATAAGTTAAATAAAACTTCAAACAAGGCTAAACAACAAACAGAAGACTCCAGATAAATATTTTATACAATTATTTACTAAGAACCAGTGAAAAAAAAAAAAGACAAGCCAAATGCGTAAGCCAACCTTTTGTTTATTCACAGTCTGGAAAATTTTCTGAAAATTTTTCACTTTGTGGACGGAATAAAAACTTCGAAGCTTTGGGAAGAAAAATTTCGCGTTTTTTTTTCTCGCGTCATCAATTATTTGCATACAAATCCCTCTGACGGTGAATTATCATTATTATATTATAAAATTATTATTTATGTCGTTTTCCACTATTGTCATCAATGTTTATTATTCATAATTCTGCTCCTTTTACAACTTTAGTTATGCTTTTTATTCTAAAGAAAATAAGGAAAGTCTATATACGTTGCTATCTTAACCCCAGAAATCTAACGACGCAACTGTATCATACCCGCGATAATCCTCGTAGCAGTACAGGATTTCTTGAGTACTTGTTTGTAGAAGTCGAATCTTATCAGCAAGGACGCAACGAATTAATTCGCCAGTTTCAATCTTTCTGATCTCAATGAAGTTGCTGTCGAATGCCAAGATGTACGGGTACCAAATTGCAAATTTTTGGGGCTCTCCCTCCCAATGAATGATATGCGATTCTTTCTTTCTCCAACCCTGATTATTGACAAAGAAGGCAAATTCTGTGTAACACAGCAAAAACATATTTCCCACACGATAGATTGCCATTGGTTTCAAAGTATCCCTTAGTGCAAACTCTAATGATGTATCGGCCGGATCTAACAAGGATTCATGAGCATTCTGTGAAATGCTAACGATCTGAAAACCCTTTTTACAGCCAATGCATAGGTTGGCCTTGAGAAATGAAATAGAGACAGGTTCAGAATCAAAAATAACCTCGGTTATTTTTTTCTTGAGACTTTTTTTGTTACCACTACCACTACCATTTTTTTCGGCCAATAATGGATGTTCATGCTCGAAGTACTTAATTGAATGCGATGAACTGTGTGCAGTCACGATTAATCTCTTACCATTGCAATCTCCTTCTGCGAAGAAACTCACATGATTGATTAGTTCCTTGTGATGCTTTTTGAAGAAAGATGTCCCGTTACCTTCTGCTTCGATTAATGACAGCGGACAACTGTATAATTTTTTATCAATTAAAAGTATGATTGATTTGAATTCTTCTAATACAGCAATTTGAGTGATATTATTTCTTTGTACTAGTTGGATTGGAGTTGAAAAAAAAGCAGAGCTTTTATGTCTATGATCTTTATTCTGCTGTCTTTTAATGTTGCTCATATACAATCCAGAGTTCGTTGCAATCAGAAGTTTTCTACCGCCATCACAGGAAGTAACACTATTAATTTTGTTGGTGTAATCGAAGAACCTATCGCTCATTTTCGTTACATTGAACATCTCCGTTTTGCTTATAATAGCTGCTTGTCCTTGCCTTATTTTTTCCAAAAGCGTTTGCAATCCAGCGTATTGCGCAGCATATAATGTAACTTGATATCTCTGCTTGGCACCGTAGTATAAGAAAGTTATTGCGTTTTTAGGATTACTCGTGTTGTATTCTGGTTGAATTACAGTTCCTGAACAATCTGGGTGGTCTCCAATATATTTCCTCAATGCAGGCATATCTTCACCTGGACATGCAAATAACAATGGCAATGGAATGGGCCTTTGGAATACCTTATGCTGGTGCCATTTATTAACTGCTTTGGCCTTTAAGAATAAGAGCATATTATCTAGAAGATAAAATTGTATGTCACCAACAACTGTTCCGTCCGATTTTGACAACTCCTTCCGTGATAGTATACCTTCATGTTTAATTTTTCTCCTTTCGTCATTTAATCCTAAATTAACGTATTCGTTTTTGAAAAGAATCTTTTGTTTCAACAATTTTACATCATGTCTATCTTGTGCAGCACCACTTGCTTGATCAATCCTTTTCATAAAATCCCTTAATGCATCCATGGCTTTGCTTAAATCTTCATAATCACTTTTGTCCTTCTCGGGGTCAGTAGATTTCATGATTTCTTTGACCAATAGCATATATCGACCTGGTCTTGAAACACCTTGAGATAAAAACGAATCAATGCCATGACGTAAGGAGGAGCTCATCATATCGTCATCAAATCTAGCAAAATAGGGATTGACTGATCTTTGGGTTTCAATCAAGTACTTAGCATATGGTCTTGAAGCGACATATGAAACAAATGGTTCAAAAAATGGAATGAATCTTAAAACAATGTCCCCAATTCCTCTCACAACTGGTGAACTTCTTTGCCTATCAGTTAAAGCCTTCAAAAAACGTCTATTCACTGAATAGATATCGTTTATATGTGCAAAAACATGCTTGATGAAATTTTTTCTAATATCTGCTGAAATAATATTTGTTTCAGCCAAAGTCTTCATAAATGTGTCTCTTGTAATTTCTAATGATTTTACAAAGTTCTTCTCTGTGATATAAACTTCATAAATAGCCTCTTGTCTTTTTATTTCCTTTTTTGGTAAGTTTTCCCAATCCTCTTTAGATACGGAACTTGTCCAAGATGGCTTTTCTTCGTCATCATCATCTAATGCCATTGATATATTACGTTTCAGGCCGCCATTTGGTTTCAGATTCAACCTTGCTTGTTGCTCAAGACGTCTTGGACACGAAATAGAGTAACACAAAGCGTCTCTTGTGCACGTAGGGGAATAGCATTCCGCCAGTAATGTAAACACACCATTGACGTTATGAATGGCTGCAGGGTTCTTTTGCTGGGACAATGAACTACTCATATGTAGCCTCGACCCTGTCAAAGTTGCCTGATCACTATTCAAAGATGAAGTTGAACTTGATGGAACCATTCCGGAATTCGGATAAGAGTGGTTCCCGGAATTAAAAGACGATGAGTTTGGGAGTAGCATCAGTGGATCATGGGCGTTTGTGGAACCTGTTCCTGTAAATCTTGAGTTATCTGTAAATTCGTAAACTTCATGTGGTGAATCTCTTAACCTGTGCTCGTATACCACATCATGAAACAGCTTTTGTGCATCTAGTGATCTACCAAATAACAAGGCTAAGTTTCTATCAGAAGTTCTAATGATAGCACAGATGACATCGACTGCCTGCTGCCCTGTAAATGCGTCACGGTAAACTAATCCATCCTTCTTATGTTCCCCGAGTTGTATCGAACTTTTAAATTTTGTGGCGACTCTTGACAACAAAGCTGGATATACCTGAGGTTTTTTTGATGAAGCGCTCATAACAGGTCTAGATGCCGACAAAGGTGTCATACTACTTCTACGTGGAGAAGATAGAGAAGTTCCTGAAACCGAAGTGTATCTTTTTAAAGCTAATGAGGTGGAAGAAACTCTCGTTTTAAGACCCAACCCAATATTAGACGAGCTTCCCATAACACTTGAGGAGTTTCCAGACCCGTGGACATTATTTAGGCTACTGTGACTGTTTGAAGAGTGATGATGATGATGATGATGAGGATCTGAAAATGGGTTGGAAGTTATATCATATTTTTGCGTAGCTTTCCTGCTGTTAGAAGTCTTCGATTGAAAAGATGATGCAATATTTTTTAGAGTAGATGAGTTCAACGACATCGATCTAGATGATATAGAATGTGAATGTTGAGGGTAATTACTGTTACTACTACCCACTTGATAATGTGCGCCATTATTATTAGTATTATTATTATTATGATTGTTAATATTATTATGCTGAATATGCTGGTGATGTTGGTGCTGTTCGTGCAAGTCTTTGGAACTTGGTCTCGAAAAGAAACCAAACCCTTGCAAAGGCGATTTTCTAGCCTGTGTAGGAGTGGTTGATGCACTGCCGGTGGAAAAACTGCTCTGCTTCTTAAGACCAGCAAGTGCTAGTTGCGGGAGCGAAGGTTTCCTCTTAGGCACAAAAGCTGTAGTACTTTTATTCTTCTGGTAAACTTCATTTCTTGGAGACATTGGAGGCAAAGGGTGGTCATTATAGTGCTTGGCTTGTCTACTAGCACTATTACTCGTTGAATATATATGGGACATCGATTTAGCATGAACAATGGGATGGGAAGATGTGGCATCTCTTGCCTTCTTTGGACTGCTCACAGGTGTATTATCAGCACTAGACAAACTTTGTGTATCTGGAACTTCCTTAATATTAGTCTGCTGCGATAAAATGTAATTTGAGCTTTTCCCCTTCATTTCGTTATTTGGTATATCAGAATCATCGATGGCGGCTTCAACTCCAGAACGTCTCCTCTGCTTGGCAATAATGATGTCATTAGCAATGTCTTCAGAAAGCAGAACATTTAGATTCTGGATATTTTCGATTCTATTAGGCAGCAGCTGAGAACTTATGTCTCCGTGCGAGTCACTATCAAAAGTAGCGAAGGAATCTGGCCTCCTTTCTACACCAAATATTTGGGAGTATATGTCATTTCTGTCCCCTAAGCTGTCAACGTTGGTTTCGCTCATAACCGCAGGAAAAGAGATGAATTGTCCAATTAAGTCAGCAGTAATAGAGCACTGTAATCGATTACACTAACAGAGCGAATGAATATATTAATGACCACAAACAACAAATAAAAAAATAGCTATAAAACAGCAAAAAAAAAATCCAGGAAAACCTAATCGGCTCAATACTGTTATTAAATTAGGTCGTCAGTACTCACTGGTCATAATGCCCTTTAAAAACTTTCTTCAAGCCTTAGGACCTCGGACTTCCATACCATTGTTTTCACTATCATTCTCTCTCAGTTTCACAGACTCGGCCGTTGCGCGGATCATCCACCACGAACCCCTATCCTTTCCGTTGCGGTTTGGTTTAGTATAACAATGAATAACAATAAATTAAACACTTGGTGCGCAGTAACAAACATCAATAAAGGAAGATTATTGGTATTATCAGTCTCTCCACTCCCAGTATATTAATAAATGCCTGCGTATCACTCCACTTTCCCTGTAGATCCTAACACTGACCGCATGGTAGGGAACTTTGCGCTTCTGCCCTTGAACACTAAGTTCAGGGGTCCTGCATACCCCAGCAATTCCGATTACGATATTATCGACGAGTGCTTGGACCTATTTCGTGCCAATTCCTTCTTCAAGAATTTTGAAATTAAATCACCCGCCGACAGAGTGCTCATCTACGGAATTCTCTTTATCAATGATTGTCTAGCCCATTTGAAAATAACAACGTCATTTAACGAAGCCGTCAAAGTGTTAACCAATGTGGCCTTGGACAACTTTACTTTACCAGGTACACCGGGTTTCCCTCTGAATAATGTTTACCAAGTTCCAGTACAAGATCATAATTCGATGGACTTGTTGAAGACTTATATTCAGCAGTTCCGTCAAGAATTGGCAATGAGACTATTAGAAAGAGTCTATAGCTCTACAGATTCTAAGGAATATCCCTCAAAGTTTTGGTTGGCGTTCACAAGAAGAAGATTCATGAACAAATCTCTATAAAGGTATACGGTGCAAGGAAAATAATAAAAACTAGAATTTATGAGAACATAATAATCCACATGCAACTTTATTTGAACCGAAAATTTGAAACGGGAAAGAAATATATAAATGTATAAAGTATAAAATACGTCAAAATATGCTTTAATGAACGATATACACGTTAATATACAAGTCTTATTTGTGTTTTGTTCACTTATTTACCTTGATTCTGCTGGTTTTTTGTTGCGCTTTGGAATAATTTTAATGCCCTACCCTGTAGCGCATCCGTAGCTTTTTTTATTCCGTTTACATCAATTGACATGTCATTTTCGTTAGCCTTAAAATTCTTTATAGCTTGTCTCAGAGCTTTGATGTCCTCTACGATATTAGAATACTCTTTTTCGCTAGAAATCAGTTTTTCATATCTTTTAAATAAACTCTCAGTATCACTTATCATAATGTCAGCCTTAGAGATAAGCTCTAACCTTTGCCTGATCAAGTTATCTTGTGCCCTATTTGCATTTGCTTCTTCAATAAGTTTTGCAATTTCCTCTTCGCTTAACCCAGAATTTGGTATTACAGTAATGGATTGTTGTTTCCCACTACTTTTCTCAGCGGCAGATACGTTGATGATACCATCCGCATCGATATCAAAAGTAACATATATTTGGGGAATGCCTTTAGGCAAAGGGGTGATTCCTGTAAGTTTCAAATCACCAATCAACTTGTTGTTACGCACTAACCCTCTTTCACCCTGAAAAACTTTGATATCAACACCCGTTTGCCCATCAACACCAGTACTAAATATCTCTGTTTTTTTTACTGGAACTGTCGTATTTCTAGGTATCAAGGGTGAGAACGCTCCTCCAAATGTTTCAATCCCTAATGTCAATGGTGTCACATCCAAAAGTAAGACATTCTTTATTTCACCGGATAGAATACCACCTTGAATAGCTGCTCCTAAAGCAACTGTTTCATCTGGGTTAACACTAGAATTTGGAGACTTACCAAAAAGATCTTTTACAACAGATCTAATCTTTGGCATACGGGTCATACCACCAACAAGGATTACTTCATCTATATCCTCCGGTTCGATATCGGCATCTTTCAATGCTTGCTTCACAGGTGGGATAGTCCTGTTGATTAATGACAAAGTCATATTATCCAGCTCTTCCTCTGTCATTGGCACTCGTAGATGTTTGCTTTTGTATACAAATGGAAGTTCGATAAAAGTTTTCTTCACATGGGATAAATCTATCTTAGCTCTTTCAGAAACATCTTTTAACCTTTGCATTGTCTCCCTGTTCTTCGTAATTTCTTCCCGTGTAATTTCAGGGTTTTCATGAATGAAGGTATCTATAATATAGTTTACAATGACGTTGTCAAAATCTTCTCCACCTAAATGCGTGTCACCATTAGTAGCACGAACCTCAAACACGCCATCTTCAATGTCCAAGATGGATATGTCAAATGTACCACCACCCAAATCGTAAACTGCAATTAATCCATTATTCCTCTTATCATCAATCCCAAAGCTTAAGGCGGCCGCAGTTGGTTCGTTAATAACTCTCAAAACATTTAGGCCAGCTAACTTGCCGGCATCTTTCGTGGCTTGCCTTTGAGAATCATTAAAATATGCTGGAACTGTAATAACTGCCAAATTAACCTTTTCGCCTAAGTATTCTTCTGAAGTTTGTTTCAAGTATTTTAGTAATATAGATGCTATCTGGCTTGGTGATTGAATGAGACCATTAGACGTGCTGAGATAGGCTTGCCCATTTGACTCACATTTGACAATCTTATATGGCATAACAGCCATATCTCGCTGAACTTCCTTGTCGTTGAATGCACGGCCAATAAGTCTCTTTGTAGCAAAGAAAGTGTTTTCAGAATTAATAGCATTTTGCCTTTTAGCTGCCATCCCTACAAGAGTTTTCATTTGATCTTTATTCTGTGGCGAGCTTTTGACATCAAAGGCAACTATAGATGGTGTGGTTCGTTGTCCTTCATCATTTTCTATGATTGTAGCTGATTTTTTGTCGTTAGAATCACGGATATATGCAACAGCACTATTCGTGGTACCCAGGTCGATACCAATGACCTTCTTAGCCAGTTGAGGGTTCGTTGAGTATAGTAATCGTGAATTGATATTCAACTTGAGAAAGTTGAGTCTACCAGATTTAAGCATGATTTTTGGATTTTTATTCCGTTGATTTTCTTCTTCTATGTGAAGTAAATATCTAAAGAAATCTTGTAAAAGTAGTCGTACTTTTGATGCTGCTGTTTTTGACTTAATACTGTTAGAAAATGTATACACCGTTAAGGAAAGGCCGCTCGGGCTGATAAAAAAAGGTGTAATAGAATGTGTCAGGATGCTACTTTTGAAAAACTCCTTAAATATGACTATAAATTATGTAAAGGCTGTTCATCATTCGCTAGATTGGAAAGCTTTTCCTCTATGTAAGGGTTTAATTGCATTCTACGCCTTTCTTTGTCGTAGCCTTTGAAAAAAAGTCCCCAGTCAGTTCGTGGAACAACGGAAGAAAAGCTCTCCCACAACTTATCATTATCTCCCTGAAAAGGCGTTAGTCCTTCAGCCAGGCGTACTCTTATATCACCCAAGATATCTATTGTTGTTATAAAAACTTTGCCGTCCACTTCATATTGGTTTAAGGCACATAAAGTATCCTCAGTTTCAATATCCGTATAGAAATATCCAATCTTATTATTGTCATCAAGAAGAACATAATCCCTCTTGTTGGACCAGCAGTCATTTGGTTCCTTAAGAGCATTTTGTCCAATGATGATATTCAAATCACCAAAATTATTAGCGTTAACGTAGTTCAGTAAATCTCTCAACATCTGGCCCCGTAAACTTGTCATTCCAGATTCAAACATGCCATCGAAAAGATCGTATATAAATGCAAAATACATCGTTACATCTCTGGGAACTTCCACTTTTCCGTATGGAAACATATCGCGTAATCCGTGTGCTCTGTTTGGATATCCCTCAAATGGCCTGGGCTTGCATCGCAGCAGTTCTCGAAAGAACTCCGTCAGAAGATGTTGTATCGATATTGGTTCTAATAATGCTGGTAAAACTGCACTTTCAAAATTTTCTGCGTTATGGAAGTCGTTCGACCAAACGCTCAAAAGGTCCTCTTTATCAAAAATGTATGGCTGGAAATCCTCATTCACGGTAACAAATGCCCGTCCATCTGGAAAGTCTGGTTCAGACACCACCAAATGATCTCGAGCAAGATATGAATCAACGTTATATCTCTTAGTGATAGCCTGTATTATTGCTAGAATGATAGTTTTATAACCTCGTCCTTCTCGGGAATATACTCTTAGTAACATGAAATCTTCTCTATGTAGCTCCCTTCCTGTGGCCCTATCATTTGTTTGACCCACTGAATCATGAGGTTGTGTGAAGCAGTCCAGATAGTCAGTACTGATTGAGATTAACTTGGAAACCCTAGTCACCGGTCGTAATTTCAAAAACTCTTCAATTTTTTTATACTTTTGTAGTAGATCGGAACATATTCCATTTAATATGAATTCTCTAGCATCTAGTAAGTCATCAAAAGACGTATCAATGGCAGATAATCTTAAATATATCATTTCAGCATCCCTTGAGGCCATATTATTAAGATTTTTCAATTCAGCGGCATTTGTGGGATAAAATAAAGGAAATACGTACTTATGTCGCACATTTTTCAACAGATAGTTTGCATACGTGATTAAATCAAGTGGTCTTTTATCAGGTATGTAGCCTTGTTTTATAATCCTATGCAGAAATGTAGCCAGTTTGTAATGTCTAAATTGGAGGATATGCAAATATTTCTCTCTGAAATGTTGGGGATTTGTTTCTTCAGTTAACCCCCATAGTAGACAAAAAATTTTATTCTCCCATTTTGCTCTTCTTAAATAGTAAGAATACCATTGAGAGACGGGTATAGAATCGTAATCATTACCAGTTAAAATATCTAAGTTTTCTCGATTTATCCATCGGTCATAGCATCTTCTTTTCCAAATTTCATCACTTGTAATTGTCAAATACAATCTTCTGTTAATTAAACACAAGTTATGCAGGTCAGACGTCCCGAGCAGCTTAGAAATACAAAGCCATATTTCTGGAGGTAAATGATCTATTGTGAAGGAAGAACCAACCATAAAGAGGTTTCTCCTCTTTGTCATGTATATGTGAGCCTTTTAGTAACTAATACCGAAAAATTGTTCAGGTTTCTCTTCGATTCTATGCATATGCTCCTCCAGCTTTCACTTATTATGTAACATAAACAATTTTTCGCTATTACGCAAAAATACGGTTCCTTGAATATCTGAAGCTGAGAAAATAACCAAAGAGAAAAGACGGATATAAGAATTAATATTATATATGTACCACTACTAAAAACTTACTTAATAGACAAAACCCAAGATTTTACCGGAAACGTGCTTTCTTCTAGCTTCCTCATGGTCCATAATACCCGCAGAAGTAGTCAAAATAACGTAACCGAATTGTCTGGCTGGCAATAAGTTGGCGGTCCATTTTTCAATGTCACCAATCTTAACGTTAAATCTTGGGGAAATAACACCACATTTGTTCAATCTACCGTTCAGTTGGACGACAATCTTACCAGATCTGTGGTCGTCAATGTATTCGAATTCGCCAATGTAACCTAAATAAGGAGTAAATGTTAGTATTGAAGAATCTCATAGAGCGTTGTTGATTCGAATTTTTTGCTTACTTCATAAAAAACAAGAAAATGTTGTCTAAGTTGTGCGGAAGAATTTTGCCATTGAAAATTTTAAGAGTGAGATTTTGAGGAAAAGTAAACGGTAATGGATATAGTAGCTACACATGAGGTGTAATCCATAACCGTGTAAGAAGCATTTCCACATGGGATTAAATATCCCGGACACTTAAAAAACAGTATGGGACTAAGCACAAAGAACATCTTTTACGAGTCTTTGTCCAGTATAAATTAGTATACTGCCCGATCACACCATCTAGTTATCAGCCCGGAGTAAAAAACAATGGCAATAATTATTTCTTCGTTAGAGTTGCGCAACATTGAACTTGGACAAACCTCGTGGTAACATTTAAAAATAAGCAGAAATTGAAACACATGTGAAAATATTGAAAAATAGTTGGAACATACCATGCTTTTGCATAACTTGTAAAAACTTGATGATAACCTTGGAAGAAGGTCTCAATAGAACCTGACGTTTACCGGTCTTTTCGGCGTTATTAATGGCATTCAAAGCATCAGCTAAAACGGAAGAGCGAGTCATTTTTTACCTAATTACTATGTTTTGAAACGTTAGTATTATACTCATGCTTCGAGCTCTCGCATTTGATCTTCTGAAGAAATAGTGGGTTAAAATGTGTCCTCCGGTTTATTATCGGTTACAGGGTCTTGAAAACAGTACAAAATTGTAAGTATCCTAAAGATATAGGAGTTACAATCCTACGCACTTCGCCTTTGAATCACCATAGTTCTTTCGTAACAGAATAAACTGAACCGTAAAACTGAAGATGAAAAGGTAAATAATGCGGTTGTAATTGCGTAAAAATGGTATCAAAGACTAGAACTCTTGTAACAATATCCAAGTTCAACCGAACTTAAGAACATTTACATTTCAATATATTCCTTCCCTCCAACACATGGGCCCACAACTGAGGAAAATATTACTTTAGAGTTAAGCTACTTTGATTCTTAAGCAATCCCTGTTTACTTGTCCAGCGCAATTTTAAAACGAAAGACAAACGACCAGCAGCAGACAAAAAGTACAAATTTACCCAATACTTTTCAATCAATCTCAGCGGAGATCTTACCACACCTCGTCCACATACTTGTTGTTAATGTGGTATCTTATAATTTATTTGTTCACCTTAAATGTGTGGAAATTGACTTTGAACGTCTCCATATTTCAAAGGGAAGAGAACAATTTATCCAGCATAGAAAACTTTTTAAGAGAAATGAAAAAAAAAAATTTCTGAGAAAAGTTGCGTCGGTCATTTTTGACGGTAATTTTATAAAAAGTTAGGGTTCTAGGATTACTGCGAAACGTAATGCATAAAGAATAATGATAAGAGTGTTCATTGGAAGTCTTCCAATGCTGGACTTGAAAAATAGGGTGTCGTCTTACTGGCATTTCTCGAGCACTCCGGTTGCGAGAAGAATAACGGGTCATACTTGTTTAATGTAAATAATCATGAAATAGAATGAAATTTTGAGCAGCAACACTTCTTGAGCCATGTAAATGAGAGATTGTAAGAATAGTTGCAGTTCCAAAGGATTGATGAAGCTCAAGAATCTTGGTCTTTTTTTTGGTATAGTTTAATTTCGGGCTAAATACGATACACAAGAGAAGGAGTTTTGCAAACGAAAGTAAAACGCATGGCTGACGGCGACTTTCGAGCAACGATCCAGTTGACCTTGATTTGTCAAGTTTCTGTCTTTGTAACAGCGAAGCATTACGTAAAATAATGTGGAAATTCCCTTTGCGTTTTGAATGACGTCCTTTGACCATTCATCGGCCTTTCAGATGGTTAGCTTGCAAAGAGATGTCCTTTGGAAAGAAGTACTGCAAAGGCACATGTTCATTCGGTCTGATTACTTTTAAGTATGCAACCGAATTGCATATAAGAAAAGAAAACTAGTTATATGTGGCAGAAACTTTCCTTTTAAAATTATTTTAAGTTTTCCATTACGTATAAGTAGGAAAGTCCGGCATAAACGAATAAAGTTGTTGTGTGACATAAAATCGCTAAGAGCGAAGTGGGAGGTAAATGTGCATAAACGGAACAGATGAGTATGAATTCACCGTCAAAAGAAACACAAAATTGTCTATGCGGCAGTGAAATTCTGCATCGCAATGACATAGCTTAGAGCAGTCAGAAAAGTGATTGTACATTCATGTGATAATTTGACGCGGAGACTGTGTAAAGTCTTTGACATTTTGTAAATAAAAGGTATACATTAAATTACATTTTTCACCTAAATTTTTAGTCATATATTTGACTTTCATCTTCTATGATATTGGTATTTTTAAACTATCATAGATAGTCATTATTTAACCATTCCAAAATGAAAGAAAACGGAAATGGTGCTTGGAGCGCTGTCTTTCTATATGACACTGATGAAGGTGCTTAGCGTCAACGTTTTATGGGAACAATCTCTTGGATATCTTTACATATGGACTGCTAAAGAAGAGGTTAATGAGGAAGCGCTCACGCTTCTATAGAAGGAAGAATGAGAGGCCTTTATTTGCTTACCCGTGTTTTCGAAATATTCCAGACATATTACGTACATATTAATATAAAAATATCCAACCTGTTCAAGGCAGAAGCCCGATTTTAGTCAATTCCTCCTCAAGAGTGCCTTTTGCTTCAAATCTATGCAATTGACTCTCAGTACCCCAGAATTTACCATTGACAACTATCGTTGGTAGGTTTCTGCTACCAACAACTTTTTGGAACGCAATTCTCCATTTTTCCTGTTCGTTTCTTGGAAGTGAACCAATATCAAAAACGAAAACTTTGTCCTGTACATTCAACTTATTCCAAATGGAATTAGCATAGACGCAGTCGGGGCACCAGCTGGCGGATAACTGGAAATATGGATGAGATTTGATCATCTCTTCAGCTTTAGTAACAAAGGCAGACATTATTTGATGTTGTACTTATTCTATAAATATGCGATATTTACTCCTCTTCTGGCCAAACTGGGAATACATAATTTTACAACACTTACGTCTGCTTAAATAGCAAACCTGTGTCGATTTTTTTTACAAACTGTGGCATCAACACTTAATTCACCATATTGTTAAATTTCTCGCGGGAAACAAAAAAGCAACGCATTTTTTCTATTGGATAACTTAGAAGTTACAAAGCTAATATACAAACACTAGGATCAAATTGGACTATAAAAAATTTGATGAGATGTACCTAGATAGTCCTTACCCGAAAATAAATACCTTTCAATGATGGGCGAATCTTATTCACTTGAAATCATTTAGAGTTCTTCTTACCTTTTTCCAACTCCTTTCTAGTACCTCTCAACAACTCCAAATGCCCGACTTTACTCGCAACTAATCTTTCAGTGGTTTCGGTAAGGGAAGAGCTCTTTTTCAATTTCTTCAGATGTTGCAAAGATTTCTTTTTTGATTTCAACTGCAATGGGGCAGCTTTTCTCAAATTTTTTTGTTTCTTTGTGACCCTACGGGGGTCCTTGGCTTTCTTAGTAACTTTAAGTGGTTTTTGAGGCATATTGTAGCTTATGGACTTTATGAATACTAGTTATCTTTACAAAAGGTGCAAGTAATAATACCATCTCATCGTTAATAAACTGATGTATACTACTATTTTCCAAAAGAACCTGAAAAATTCAATACCTTCGTAAAACGTGACGACTTTCATAATCTCAGAAATTGATTTGAAGTAACAATGAAGAGCGCTTTAATTTAAAAGTTAGTGTAGTGGTGTTATAGAAGAATATTACACCTGCTAATATCATTCATTCGTGAAATATAAGCACCTTCTTTCTTTCCAATTTTGGTCTCCTCAAAAAGCAGGTTAATGACACAATATAATTTCATTATAGATGCTTCAGCTTTTGAAAAGGGTTTAGGCAACATCAAGAGGTGGTGCTCGGACTGTACAGAAGCTGTGACTTTGAACTTTTATATTCCAACATTCACATTAAATGAATTGGATTTCCTTCAACAAAGGCGTAAAAGTTTTGCAGCTCGAGAATCCTTGAAGTTTATCGATAGATTAGATGATTCTAAATTTGCTAATTTGAAAGTTTTTATCGAATTTCCCGAAGTTTTAGACATTATTTTATGGTCAGATGTAATGGAACATAATGATAGTTCTGGAAAGATGAATATTGCAAAATTGCCTAAGAGATTAAAGAATTTGTTGAAAAGTTGTATTTACAAATGCTACCTAGAAGGAAATGAGGGGCTACATTGGTTTTTAATTAGTGAAGATCCTCAAATCCGGGAAATGGCCATGCAATGCAATATTCCTTCCTGTTCAATTGTTGATGTAGATTCAATCTTGTCCAAGGACATGAATGATAAATCATTTAGAGAAAGTGAAAAATTCAATAATATGATGCTAAAAAATGGCACTAAGGAAGAAAGCGAAAACGGTAGAGAAATTATCAGGACTAACTTCAATAAAACAGTTTACGCTTCTAGAGGTACAGGCGAATTGTGGTCCCCATAAAAACAAGCATTTTTTCAAATATTTCAATATCATTTTGATAGATGGCTTTATCTTATGAGAAAAATTGGTAACAGATTATTCATGTGAATGAAACTCTATGGATTATTTCCTTGCTTTTGTCTATCTACCTCCTTTTCCTAGAGCAGGTTATTGAGAAGATATCAATGGTTTGATATCACCTCGCAAAGAAAGGCCTGTTTCTTCGTGCTTCCATCTGTGCAGTCGGATTTTTTTATCAGAATTATCTTACTTGATTTTATTCCAGGGGTATGAGAATCAAATACCGTCATCTAGTTTGGTCTTTTTTTCACAATTGTGATTTATGATTACTTAATCAGCGTAATTGAAAAAAAAAACCGGTAAATAGCAGATATATTCAATAAATGTCACTAAATATGATATATATGTATTATTTGATAAAAAATCGGCCAGAGCACTTTAGTGCCATAAAAAGAATTAATAAGTAGCCCTTTTTCAAATTATGTGCGCATCCAGCCATGGATGCTGCAGCAATTCAAGGGCACCAGGCCTGTATTGATAATCCAACTCAAATGCCTTTCTTAAGAAATTCTTTCCTTCTGACGTAGCCCAGGAAGGTATCTCGGGGGTCGTGTTTGTGCCTATTTTGAAGATCGCTTGCATTTGAGAAAAATCTGGGAAAGGATGCTTACCGGTAAACATTTCAATGACAACACATCCTGTAGACCATATATCCGCTTTAGCAGTAGTAGCGCTCTGTTTGACCACCTCTGGTGACATCCAGAATACGGAACCTTGCAAAGAAGCTCTCTTATTTTGTTTTTTATTCAAAGGTGATAATTTTTTTGAAATACCAAAATCAGTAATTTTTACGCAACCTTTGATATCAATCAAAATATTTGCACCCTTGATATCTCTGTGAATAATTTTCTTCTTATGCAAATACGCAACCCCAATCAGTATTTGCCTAGTGAAATTAGTAATCAGTGATTCCTCAAATGGTCCGTAATTATTCAGCATGGAGGAAACCGAACCCCCAGGAACGTATTCAAGAAAAATATTTAAATTTCCGCCTTCTTGAGAAGCACCATAATAAGTAACAATGTTCTCATGATGTAACTCCTTCAATAAATTCATTTCATGCTGTAAAGCATCAACCATCTTTCTGTGAATATTTTGATTGGTTTTTGGATGACTTACCGCCCCAACATCTTCTATTTTCTCTTGTTGTTCCTCCTGCTCATTATTCTCATCAGAATTGGCTTGTTTATTGTTGTCTGTGGAAACACCAATGTTATTATTTTTTATCTCCACTTGCTTTACTGCCATTAGTTCACCAGTGTGGGCATTCATGCCCAAGTAAACACTCCCAAAACTGCCTGATCCAATGCAAGCACCTTTTAACCAATTCTTGGGCGTGGCAATCTTCGTCGGTAATGAAACAATGTCACTGTCCTCCCCAAAGAAATCGTGATCTTCTTCTTCACCAGACTCTACACTTAATAGTTCTAACTGGTTAGATATGGCATCATTATCTTCTGGCCTTTTATGGGCAAGTTTCGGAATTTTAGTTGTGTCAAGTTTACTGCTTAATCTTGTCTGATCTAATCCTTGTAACAGGGCCATATCAACAGCGTTTGAGTGTTTCAATAGTATGTCACCGATATTATTTGATTCTGCACTTAAAGGTCTTCTTTGAGCAATGCTTAGCCTTGCTGAATGGCGAAATGACTCTCTCATCGTCTTTTGCAACCGCTTCATGTCTGTATGAGGAAAATATCCGGCCAAATTGGTAGAAATAAATTCGCTAGGAGGCCTCTGATTAAAAATCTGTCTAATTCTGTCCTTTTCTGTGTTGTCGATCCGGAGTTTCCCTTCAGCATTGTTATGCGAAATCCCCTTGTTCTGTGCCAACAAATTTGACGAGGATGGCCCAACCTGGCTCAATGCACTCAATGTTCTTAGATATAGTTTTTTGGATGTGGATATAGCTTTATCACTTGGTGTTTGGTCTTTGGAAACAAAAATTAGCCTATTTTTCTCAACACGATCATTTGCGTGGCAAATAGTGACTAATTCCACGTCATATAGCAAATGCAGTACGTTCTTGGTATAATCTAAGACAAACACATCATAATCTTGAACCATTTTAGTTACTTCTCCATTGGAGTTTGTGGCTAATAATTCATGTGGCAATCTTCTGATTAGCCTTTTCTTAATAGAATCTGCATTAAAGCAACCATTTACATTAACTTTCTTAGCGGAACCATCGTTTAAGATAAATATAACACAGTGCTTTTCAGGAATCAATTCTGAATTCATCGATAGCGTAGCAGTGGATAGAGAGCTTACTTTTTCCATCAGGTTCTTCAATCTATTCACCTGTTCAATCCGTTTATCTCTCTGGAACGATTTTGACTTCCTTAAAATTTTGAGTCTGTCTCCTATTTTGTTTACACCCAAAGCAATGAGAATATCCTTGTCGAGATACTTAATTTCTTCTTCTGTGACAAGGTTGCACTGAATAAAGCTATCCAGGTATTGAGTGCATCCTATTTCCTCCAGAAATAACTGCACAAAAGGTAAATCGTTGGTCTTTTCGTCACCAATTAGTAAGTCAGTGCCCTCTGCTGTTTGTGTCTGTTCCATGTATATTTCGTCTACCGGTGATCTTATCATACTAGCTTTATTAAGTGGTCTCTCTTTATGCATGTGTGTAAATATGAATATTTTCTACTGTTTAAAGCCATCGCGGCGAAAGCTTTACACCTTAAAAGGCTTTTAATGCTAGCCTGATAACGAAAGGCATGGTGAGGACAGCATAAAGAAACTATAATGGCAGTTAGTAATAATAATAATAGTAATAGTAAAGAACGCACCCAAAATATAAAAGAAGTGGAGCAAAAATTGGGCGAGAATCCAAAGATTACTTTAAAAGGGGGAGGGAAAACTAAAATCATGGATTTTGAACAGTTACGCAAGCCCCATTGCGTAAGGCCCAGTGCAAGATTTCCAGTTGAGGATACTGCCGGTGGTTTATTGAGAACGGGTGGCCACAGGCCTCAGCTAAGTGATGAAGAAGTCTCTAAAAGGCACCATGAACAGTCTCATGGACAAGAAGATCATTAATAGTATTGTATATAGGACTTGCTCAGTTATATTTCATTTCTATTTCATAAGCTAGAAGGCTAACTTGTATAAAGCTGCGCAGAAAGTGTTTCCATTTTACGTATATTTAGATTTATATTTTGCCTTAGGTGCTTTTTGAATTTCAAATGGTTTAGTGTTGATCTTTTTCAAAAATTAATCTTTTTAGATCGCAGATACCTCTGATACAAGTTTTATACTTAATTATCGAAGACCAGCACCGTGGTTAAAAATCTTAACATGATCCGGTTACCGAGGCTGTATCAAAGGTACCTATTATACTTGGTAGTTTTTGTAGTGATTGCCCTATTTTACTTCCTACAGGCGCCAAGAGTTGAAGAGCACATCGGTTTCGACCTTGCACTCCCGATATCACACGTTGATAATCTATGGTTCCAAAATAAAGGTCTAGAGGGATTCTCAAATGACGATAAGCTAGTTGTAAATATAGGCTATCACGAATGTTTTCATATTGGTCGTTTTTATGAAGGATGTTTTAATCGGCATGAACTTAAATCAACTCTAACTGATGGGCACCAATACTTACAAAGGAAAAGAATTCATAAAGACTTGAGAGGTTCCTTTGGACGCAGGTGGTTTGGAAAGTCAGAATACCTTTACTATGATGTGTTATACCCTGCTTTGATGGACTACTTTGGATCCAACCTAGAAAAGCTAAATGTTGAGGCAGTAACTGGAATTTCCAAATATCCTAAAGACAAATCGCTACCCTTTATGGATGTATCCATCACATTCGAGCCTATTAGCATAGAACTATTGCAGAAAAGGAGCTACATAAGCGATATTAACATTCTCTTTGGTGTTGATTGCATCCAGCCGATAGCAAATTGGACTCTTCAAAAAGAATTTCCCTTAGTAAAATACCGCTACAGCGAACCTGCTTATTTGACTTACAAATTCATTGGTACTCGTCCTGTAGACACAGGAGCTCAACGGCTGCAAGAAACTGATGAAGGAAAGTTCAAAATTGTTCAGTTGGCGGATCTCCACTTGGGTGTGGGGGAGTCTGAATGTATCGATGAGTATCCAAAGCATGAAGCTTGCAAGGCAGATCCAAAAACGGAAACTTTCGTTCAACAAGTTCTTGACATTGAAAAACCGCAGTTGGTTGTTTTTACTGGTGACCAAATCATGGGTGATAGATCTATACAAGACTCTGAAACCGTATTATTAAAGGCGGTAGCACCCGTCATTGCAAGAAAAATTCCGTGGGCAATGGTATGGGGAAATCACGATGACGAGGGAAGCTTAACGCGCTGGCAGTTATCCGAAATAGCTTCAGTACTACCATATTCCCTTTTCAAGTTTAGTCCCCATGATACACACGATAATACGTTTGGCGTTGGTAATTATATTTATCAGATTTTTTCGGACAATGATACAGAACTCCCAGTAGGTACACTTTATTTTCTGGACTCACATAAATATTCTACGGTTGGTAAAATTTATCCTGGATATGATTGGATTAAGGAATCACAGTGGAAATACATTGAAGATTATCATGATGTGAACTTGAAGTTCAAAACAGGTCTTTCAATGGCATTTTTTCACATCCCACTGCCAGAATACTTGAATATTGAATCCAAGACACATCCCGGAGAGAAAAATCCCCTCATTGGAATGTACAAAGAAGGTGTTACCGCACCTAAGTATAATTCTGAGGGGATAACAACTTTGGATAGGTTAAGTGTGGATGTCGTCAGTTGCGGACATGACCATTGTAACGATTACTGTCTTCGAGATGACTCTACGCCGAACAAAATCTGGCTATGCTATGGCGGTGGAGGTGGAGAAGGTGGTTATGCTGGCTATGGAGGTACAGAAAGACGTATCCGTATTTATGAAATTAATGTAAATGAGAACAATATACACACATGGAAAAGATTAAATGGCAGTCCAAAAGAGATTTTTGATTTTCAGTCTATGTTGGACGGTAATTCTCCAGAATCTGTTTAAATTGCAATATATCAGCATTAAAATAATGTATGGCTTTAATCAGCTTTGCTTGATGCTTAGAAATCATTTGATCAGTGAAATACAACGGATATTGACTGTCGATCACTGATGTACTACCATAATACATTAGTCTATAGGGTAAAGGAGCCTTGAAAATTTGGATGGCTGTCAAATGGAGAAATAAAAGGTAATAACCCAATTGGCTGTTTACATATTCTCTGTGCTTTGTGGATTCGCCGGCTTGTCTAAGTAATATCTCTATATTCAAAGGTTTTAGCTTGAGCCTATTAATAACATCATTTACGCTAGAAGGTTTTTCAAAGTAAATATAGCCTCTATCTGAATTAAATAAATCCGTTGAATGGAAGATCCCTATCAGCTGATACAGTTTCTTAAACCTCAGTTGGTCCAACCTATCTTTTATTTGCACAAATCTAGAATATATGCTTCCATAGTCATCATTTATAGACTCGTCCTGCGACATCAGAGACAGTTCTGTTTTAGAATGGTTGATAGTATCATTACTCTCGAGTTGCGCCATTTCTATATTTTTCTTGCTTTTTTTCCTTTGTAGGGCTTCCTTTTCTAGCGTTTCTATGGACTTCTGTACTGTTCTCATATACCAATGATTTTGATTCTTGAGTGACAAAAAGTCATCTTCTATTTTGCTGGAAATTTCATTGATTTCCTCATGGACTTGGGAAGAATACTCCAATAGTTTGTTTAATTTTAGTAAAGAGCTATATGCCAACGAAAATTTGATCTTGACTTGACTTATATTCCTTTTGTGAGAACTAACAAGGCCCTTTAGTGGCTTAATTTTTTCTGCAGCCAATGTGTAGGATCCATCTATTAAATCAAGTACTGGTGCGTTGGTGCCTGTAATTAGAACTGTGTCTTCATTTATGGGTTGTAACTTGTTAAGATCTATCGTGTAGGTACATAAAACGCACCATTTATCGTCAATGATACCATTTTTATCTGAACTTATGGTACACAAAATATCACTCGGAACTAGTCCTACCAATTTTAGTACAATCATAGTAGATGCACCAGTTAGTTTTGGTAATTCCTGGAAAGAGAGTTTACGCAAAGAACCTGATTGTACCTCGCTCACATAAAGCAGCTCCCCTCTTATGGATTCCAAGATAAAGAAACATGGTATAAATCCATCACCATATTCCTTGATCAATTTGGAGTCACCATTAGCTCTAAAGAGACTTATATTGTGAAAGCAAATCATACGAAGGTGTCTCTGTCTTCGACTGAGTAAGAACCGTTTCATATTTTTAAATTATGATTACTATCTCTAATAGATAAAACCATCAATTCAATATACTCTTTCAAACAGCTGACTTCAGTGTCTTATTACAAAAATAAACTACGATCTTTCCGTATGGTTTTTCAAGTATGCCAGCATTATGAGTTTCCTTTTTTTCTAAAGTATAAACATTGCCAAAATCCGTAAGCCAAAAAAACAAGAAAAATGAAAGGAGTATGAAGGAAGAAGATGAAAAATATATCCCAGTAAAATAAAAATAGTTAACTTCTATTTAGGGAATTCTACTTGCATTGTACATAAATAAAGAATTGTTATTTTTTTCATTAGTAACATATAATAGGGTAATAAACATATTATTTGTACATGTAAAGGCTTCTAAATTACATGTAAAGGCTTCTAAACATTTAACTTGACTTGTTCATCGTTTAGGTACTTTTGGAAAGGTTGTAAAGCATTGTTAACGTCTTTTTGAACAAATTTCTCAACTTGTTGTGGAGCTCTACCAACAAAAGTGGATGGTTCCAGTAAAGAATCTAATTCTTCCCAGATAGGCTTGAAAAATTCATCCCTCTTTACTCGTTCAATTAAATCATTTTCCCCACCTTCTTCCTTGACTACTGCTGCGGCTTGATGAGAGAGCACTCTAATACGCTCATGTACTTCTTGTCTGGAGGCATTCTTTTCTACCATGGCCATGATGATATTTTCAGTAGCCATAAAAGGTAGTTCACCCTTAATTCTCCTTTCGATAACCTTTGGATACACAACTAAACCGGATGAGATGTTCAACAAAGTAGATAATAGAATATCTGCGGTTAAAAATGCACTTGGTAAAGAAATTCTTCTAATAGCAGAATCATCCAGAGTTCTTTCGAACCATTGAACGGATGCAGTTTGAACGGCGTCACTAAACAAGGAACCTAAGTGTCTAGCCAAGGAGCACACTCTCTCACAACGCATTGGGTTTCTCTTGTAAGCCATAGCAGAGGATCCGATTTGTGATTTCTCAAAAGGTTCCTCAACTTCCTTCAGGTTGGCTAATAATCTTATGTCAGTAGCCATTTTGTGTGCAGTAGCAGCAAAAGAAGACAAAGGAGCCAACACGTCAATGTCAATTTTTCTTGAGTAGGTTTGACCAGTGACTGGATATACCTTATCGAAACCTAATAATTCAGTTACTCTTTCGTCAAGGGCTTCAACTTTATCATGATTACCATGGAATAAGGCCAAGAATGATGCCTGAGTACCAGTAGTACCCTTAACACCACGTAGACCGATATCGTTTCTAGCTCTTTCAAAGTTTCTCAAATCCCACAATAGCTCTTGTATCCATAAAGTAGCTCTCTTACCCAAGGTCGTTAATTGTGCTGGTTGAAAGTGAGTCCAACCCAATACAGGCAAATCCTTGTATTCCATAGCAAACTTAGCCAATCTGTTGATGACGTTAACAAGTTTTGGAATAATAATATCGTAGGCGTCCCTAATGAAGATTAGATCAGCATTGTCTGTAACGAAACAGGAAGTAGCACCTAAGTGAATGATACCCGCAGCAGCCGGACAAGTTTCACCAAATGTATGAACATGTGCCATAACATCATGTCTTACAATGGCTTCTTGAGCAGAAGCTTTTGCGATTTCATCATCAGTGATTTCGACGTGTTTGCGCATTTGCTCAATTGCTTCATCTGTAACAACAGTTAAACCCAATTCCTTCTCAGCAATAGCCAAATTTAACCATAGTTTTCTCCATGTGGAAAATCTGTTTCTCAAAGAAAACGTTGCTGACATTTCCTTGGAGGCATATCTAGAAGACAATGGCGTAGTGTAATTGTCGTAGTCAGGCATCTTTTATATAATTCGGATAGTTTATTTCACTTTAGTTGTAGCAACTTACTGGAAAAGCTTTGGTCCTTGGGGAAGAAATTTTGAGAGGTTTGTGATGAAGTATAATTGTTTTATATGGCTACTATTAATACAACGATAATATATCTATAGATGACTTTCTTCTATATAATAACTTCTGTTTTATTTCATTTTCCTGCTTTGTTTGAAGTTTGACTCTGCTCGCGGAGGGTAATGCGCAATGGGGAGATATTATGCTGCCATTGCTTTTACAATAAAGGTGATCATGAAGACGACGAAGGAGGCCGCAGCATAGAGAGTCTGTGCGCCGTGAACTTAGCCGAGGGTCTTAATCCAAGGACAAATGGGCCTGGCAAGGACTCTTTCTCATTTTCAACATCCGGTTCTAAGCCATCATCATCTTTGTCCTTTCCAGTCACATCTTCCATGGTTTCTTCAACTTCTTCGTATTCTAGTTTTCTTTTCTTGTTAGTGGTAAACCACCTATTCAGTGGCAGGCTTAGGTGTGGGTCACCTGAATTTATTATTCGTTCATTTACTATCACACTAGGTCCTCTGAACCATAATATTTCACCCTTCGTTTTTTTCCATGGAAACATCTCTTCTCTTCCAGATCTCTTGGTTTGGCTGTGCAGATCAGTACGCTGCAAAACATCTACGTTTTTGGTTATAGAGATAGGTAAGACAAACGAGGAGGCTGCATCGATCATTATATTACCCAAATTACCTCTTGATGCCTGCGATGTTAAATCATCGATTATTGTTGGGATATTATAACGTGATGCTTGGGATCTTTTCTGTTGTTGGTATTGATGTTGCTGCTGTTGTAACCTTTGCAATTGGTGTTGCTTTAAACCTTGTACGGTAAGCGCGCCTCCCGCGCCAGGGGAACCAACTCTTGACAGTGGTATTTGTTGCTGGCCAATAGCATTTTGGTTTTCTAAAGACATAGATGACCTGTTATATCTTAAACTGGATAGTTTACTACTTGAGTATCCTGTTTTAGGAAGAGCATTTGCTGTTGGCGTGTTTGTGGTGATCGTACCTGTTTCTATATCCACTTGTCCCTCTTCGGGAGAATCGTTGGGTCTGATAATATACCTGGGACAGTCATCAGAGGTTGCATATTCCCCCAAATCGTCACGCTGCATTTTAGGTCTCATATAAACGGCACCGACCAATGGTGGCGCGTCCGGGGATCCCATCGTTGGTTCAGGAACGCGATCATGCGGCGTTGCATTAGCTGGTAGTAGATGTCTTATGGGGGAAGGATATTTGAAGAACTTTCTACCATTTACCGGAATGGTACCTTCGTCCAAATCACGAATTTCCTCTGGTAAGCAAGCCTTCCAGGTTCTAATCTTGTTAAAAATTTTATCGGATTCATTATAACGGAATTCGCAAACGAACAAGGGACCCTCCAATTTCATATCGGGATTACCACGTTGATATCTAGTAAAGTGAATCACATAGCATTTCCCAACTAAGTTTGATACTAAATGATCACGGTACTGACCTGTTTTCATAACTTCGTTTTTGTAAAACAATCTATCCACTCTATGCACAGTTTGTTCGGGTCTGTAATACCAACAAGCGTTTAACCATTGTTTCCCATCTGGTGTCTTCCATAGCCTGAATATTTGGCCCACTATAGGTTTTTGAGGATCATTTTGATTTCGAAGAAGTGCCCAATCTCCCACGTGGTATGATATATTATTTACAATGACTTCATCTAGAGGGTATCTTAGCTCGCCTTCTGGAATGAAACTTCTATCAGGTTTGGATAGTTCGAATCTTGCCAGACTAGTAAAGGTCTTTTCTAAGATATTTGAAATTTTTATGCTTTCAGGATCACCTCTGTGTGAAATTCTAAAGTTGGTTAACATAAGATTAAAATCATTCTGGAACTCCTGGAACGTTTTATAACGACGAGTCTTTACCTTTTTATTTATGTCTTGAAGACTAATTGGATTAGCAATCATGATGTAGTAATTTGCATCTCTGTGTCTATCGGGCAATCTTTCAAAAAGATCAGTTAGACCAATTCCACTATCTAGCACCTCTTTTTTTAGTACTTTCATAACATTTTTCATTCTTTGAATATACGGTAAGTCGATGATTGGGGGTCTCCCACGCTTTACCTGAGTTCTGGATACCTGTCTATGCCTTGGGCCTAACGGCTGAGGGGTGCCTGAGTGAGATGGAGTAGTGGACCTGTTGTCTCTTAATGGTTTCCGAGTATATGGATTAATATTTATTAGTGGCTTTCTTATCAAATCAGGAAAATCAGCATCCTTAGGGTTATCGATATCCATATCCGTCGCCTCATAGTCCTCATCATTATTTGTATCGGTTCCTGGTTCTGATTCTCTTTTGACGGAAGTACGAGTCTTTCTTAATCTTCTGGCTGCTTCTGTTGAATTCATTGAAGAGCTCGACTCGGCTCTGGCTGCATTAGCTCTCGCTACTTCCTCAGCTTTTTCTCTTAATTTCTGTTGAAACTCTTCATAACCTGGTTCATCGGGTAGAGGACCCAAATCAGGATACACTAATTGAGGATATTTTTCTTTTAAATTTGGATAGATTGTGTCCTTTATATATTTCTCAAGGACTAAGGCGTATTTATAAATTCCTGAATCTCTTGTATTGTAAGTCTTGGCATTCCATGGAATCTGGACAACATCGTTCATAAACTGTTGAGCATCTGTATAATGTGGAATACGCTTTTTTAAAGTATTGAAAGATACAGGGTTCTTGATCACTGCGTAGTAGTCAGGATAATCCTTTTTAGGTGGAAGGACATTGAATATTGGTGAAATCTCTAACCCAGAATCTTCCTTTAAAGTGAAAAGAGATTCATATTCTTTCCTCAGGTCCTTGTATAATGCGCTTGAGTTTTGAGTGGACGAATTTGAATTGTCATCAGGCATCATGCACTGTCAATGTAGAATATTCTCCGCTTCGTCTGGTTCTGCGCGACGTGCTGTATATTTGATCACGTATTGAACTGTTACCAATACTTTTTTCAGCTGTGTTGTTTTCTCTATTTTCTCACTTTAACATGCGAATTTTCGCACGACTCTCGGCCGGGTGAGAAAAGTCAGTGACAGTAATAAACCAAGTGCAAGAGCACCTACAAATGTGCTTATTACAGTGTATTATTATGTATATATGTGCATACGTGTGTGTACGCACAATTTTTGAACATACTGTCTTTTGAACGTTTGAAAACTCGTAGGAATATATAAAAAAACTGCAAATTACTACACACTTTATTTTTGGAGAGAGAGAGGAGCCGAGTTCAGGCAGCTACAAATTCTTGTAGAGATAAATACGTGAACGAGAAACACTAGATAAATTGTCCTTCCCCATAAACGCCAATAACGGCTTGTACAAAGCCAACAATAGCAATAGCAGTTGCTGCGATTAGATTTTTAGTATGGATTGGGGGACCGGTGTGCAATGCCTCTGCCGGCTTTGATACTGTGGTTGCTGCAGGCTTCCCGTCTCGAGGTGTATTTTCTGAAGCATGGTTGTCTTCACCTAAATCAATAATAGAATCGCTCAGTTCGGAAGCAGCGGGTTTGCTGTCTTCGGGAAATAAAGAAGATTCCTTAGAGACTTTACTGTACTTTCTAGACTGATAGTTGGAGGCACACCCTAGAACAAATGAAGATAATGGAGCTGCAAGCATACCATAGAGTAAGTAGGGGTGTCTCAATGAGGGAGGAGCGCCGAAAAAGCTCACACAAAAGAAAGTTGACGCAAACGCTCCCAAGGCGGTGGCCGCATTTTTCAAAGTGGTTAAAGTGGGAGTAAGGGATCCTGTTAAAACCTCTAGTGGAGTAGTAGATGTAATCAATGAAGCGGAAGCCAAAAGACCAGAGTAGAGGCCTATAGAAGAAACTGCGATACCTTTTGTGATGGCTAAACAAACAGACATCTTTTTATATGTTTTTACTTCTGTATATCGTGAGGTAGTAAGTGATAAGCGAATTTGGCTAAGAACGTTGTAAGTGAACAAGGGACCTCTTTTGCCTTTCAAAGAAGGATTAAATGGAGTTAATCATTGAGATTTAGTTTTCGTTAGATTCTGTATCCCTAAATAACTCCCTTACCCGACGGGAAGGCACAAAAGACTTGAATAATAGCAAACGGCCAGTAGCCAAGACCAAATAATACTAAAGATAGCTGACGGTCTTAAACAGGCATTACGTGGTGAACTCCAAGACCAATATACAAAATATCGATAAGTTATTCTTGCCCACCAATTTAAGGAGCCTACATCAGGACAGTAGTACCATTCCTCAGAGAAGAGGTATACATAACAAGAAAATCGCGTGAACACCTTATATAACTTAGCCCGTTATTGAGCTAAAAAAATCTTGCAAAATTTCCTATGAATAAGAATACTTCAGACGTGATAAAAATTTACTTTCTAACTCTTCTCACGCTGCCCCTATCTGTTCTTCCGCTCTACCCTGAGAAATAAAGCATCGAGTACGGCAGTTCGCTGTCACTGAACTAAAACAATAAGGCTAGCTCGAATGATGAACTTGCTTGCTGTCAAACTTCTGAGTTGCCGCTGATGTGACACTGTGACAATAAATCCAAACCGGTTATAGCGGTCTCCTCCGGTACCGGTTCTGCCACCTCCAATAGAGCTCAGTAGGAGTCAGAACCTCTGCGGTCGCTGCCAGTGACTCATCCGCGTTTCGTAAGTTGTGCGCGTGCACATTTCGCCCGTTCCCGCTCATCTTGCAGCAGGCGAAATTTTCATCACGCTGTAGGACGCAAAAAAAAAATAATTAATCGTACAAGAATCTTGGAAAAAAAATTGAAAAATTTTGTATAAAAGGGATGACCTAACTTGACTCAATGGCTTTTACACCCAGTATTTTCCCTTTCCTTGTTTGTTACAATTATAGAAGCAAGACAAAAACATATAGACAACCTATTCCTAGGAGTTATATTTTTTTACCCTACCAGCAATATAAGTAAAAAATAAAACATGTTGAGAACTCAAGCCGCCAGATTGATCTGCAACTCCCGTGTCATCACTGCTAAGAGAACCTTTGCTTTGGCCACCCGTGCTGCTGCTTACAGCAGACCAGCTGCCCGTTTCGTTAAGCCAATGATCACTACCCGTGGTTTGAAGCAAATCAACTTCGGTGGTACTGTTGAAACCGTCTACGAAAGAGCTGACTGGCCAAGAGAAAAGTTGTTGGACTACTTCAAGAACGACACTTTTGCTTTGATCGGTTACGGTTCCCAAGGTTACGGTCAAGGTTTGAACTTGAGAGACAACGGTTTGAACGTTATCATTGGTGTCCGTAAAGATGGTGCTTCTTGGAAGGCTGCCATCGAAGACGGTTGGGTTCCAGGCAAGAACTTGTTCACTGTTGAAGATGCTATCAAGAGAGGTAGTTACGTTATGAACTTGTTGTCCGATGCCGCTCAATCAGAAACCTGGCCTGCTATCAAGCCATTGTTGACCAAGGGTAAGACTTTGTACTTCTCCCACGGTTTCTCCCCAGTCTTCAAGGACTTGACTCACGTTGAACCACCAAAGGACTTAGATGTTATCTTGGTTGCTCCAAAGGGTTCCGGTAGAACTGTCAGATCTTTGTTCAAGGAAGGTCGTGGTATTAACTCTTCTTACGCCGTCTGGAACGATGTCACCGGTAAGGCTCACGAAAAGGCCCAAGCTTTGGCCGTTGCCATTGGTTCCGGTTACGTTTACCAAACCACTTTCGAAAGAGAAGTCAACTCTGACTTGTACGGTGAAAGAGGTTGTTTAATGGGTGGTATCCACGGTATGTTCTTGGCTCAATACGACGTCTTGAGAGAAAACGGTCACTCCCCATCTGAAGCTTTCAACGAAACCGTCGAAGAAGCTACCCAATCTCTATACCCATTGATCGGTAAGTACGGTATGGATTACATGTACGATGCTTGTTCCACCACCGCCAGAAGAGGTGCTTTGGACTGGTACCCAATCTTCAAGAATGCTTTGAAGCCTGTTTTCCAAGACTTGTACGAATCTACCAAGAACGGTACCGAAACCAAGAGATCTTTGGAATTCAACTCTCAACCTGACTACAGAGAAAAGCTAGAAAAGGAATTAGACACCATCAGAAACATGGAAATCTGGAAGGTTGGTAAGGAAGTCAGAAAGTTGAGACCAGAAAACCAATAAAGAGGAAAATAATATCAAGTGCTGGAAACTTTTTCTCTTGGAATTTTTGCAACATCAAGTCATAGTCAATTGAATTGACCCAATTTCACATTTAAGATTTTTTTTTTTTCATCCGACATACATCTGTACACTAGGAAGCCCTGTTTCTCTGAAGCAGCTTCAAATATATATATTTTTTACATATTTATTATGATTCAATGAACAATCTAATTAAATCGAAAACAAGAACCGAAACGCGAATAAATAATTTATTTAGATGGTGACAAGTGTATAAGTCCTCATCGGGACAGCTACGATTTCTCTTTCGGTTTTGGCTGAGCTACTGGTTGCTGTGACGCAGCGGCATTAGCGCGGCGTTATGAGCTACCCTCGTGGCCTGAAAGATGGCGGGAATAAAGCGGAACTAAAAATTACTGACTGAGCCATATTGAGGTCAATTTGTCAACTCGTCAAGTCACGTTTGGTGGACGACCCCTTTCCAACGAATCGTATATACTAACATGCGCGCGCTTCCTATATACATATATACATATATACATATATATATATATATATATATGTGTGCGTGTATGTGTACACCTGTATTTAATTTCTTTACTCGCGGATTTTTCTTTTTTCTCAATTCTTGGCTTCCTCTTTCTCGAGTATATAATTTTTCAGGTAAAATTTAGTACGATAGTAAAATACTTCTCGAACTCGTCACATATACGTGTACATAATGTCTGAACCAGCTCAAAAGAAACAAAAGGTTGCTAACAACTCTCTAGAACAATTGAAAGCCTCCGGCACTGTCGTTGTTGCCGACACTGGTGATTTCGGCTCTATTGCCAAGTTTCAACCTCAAGACTCCACAACTAACCCATCATTGATCTTGGCTGCTGCCAAGCAACCAACTTACGCCAAGTTGATCGATGTTGCCGTGGAATACGGTAAGAAGCATGGTAAGACCACCGAAGAGCAAGTCGAAAATGCTGTGGACAGATTGTTAGTCGAATTCGGTAAGGAGATCTTAAAGATTGTTCCAGGCAGAGTCTCCACCGAAGTTGATGCTAGATTGTCTTTTGACACTCAAGCTACCATTGAAAAGGCTAGACATATCATTAAATTGTTTGAACAAGAAGGTGTCTCCAAGGAAAGAGTCCTTATTAAAATTGCTTCCACTTGGGAAGGTATTCAAGCTGCCAAAGAATTGGAAGAAAAGGACGGTATCCACTGTAATTTGACTCTATTATTCTCCTTCGTTCAAGCAGTTGCCTGTGCCGAGGCCCAAGTTACTTTGATTTCCCCATTTGTTGGTAGAATTCTAGACTGGTACAAATCCAGCACTGGTAAAGATTACAAGGGTGAAGCCGACCCAGGTGTTATTTCCGTCAAGAAAATCTACAACTACTACAAGAAGTACGGTTACAAGACTATTGTTATGGGTGCTTCTTTCAGAAGCACTGACGAAATCAAAAACTTGGCTGGTGTTGACTATCTAACAATTTCTCCAGCTTTATTGGACAAGTTGATGAACAGTACTGAACCTTTCCCAAGAGTTTTGGACCCTGTCTCCGCTAAGAAGGAAGCCGGCGACAAGATTTCTTACATCAGCGACGAATCTAAATTCAGATTCGACTTGAATGAAGACGCTATGGCCACTGAAAAATTGTCCGAAGGTATCAGAAAATTCTCTGCCGATATTGTTACTCTATTCGACTTGATTGAAAAGAAAGTTACCGCTTAAGGAAGTATCTCGGAAATATTAATTTAGGCCATGTCCTTATGCACGTTTCTTTTGATACTTACGGGTACATGTACACAAGTATATCTATATATATAAATTAATGAAAATCCCCTATTTATATATATGACTTTAACGAGACAGAACAGTTTTTTATTTTTTATCCTATTTGATGAATGATACAGTTTCTTATTCACGTGTTATACCCACACCAAATCCAATAGCAATACCGGCCATCACAATCACTGTTTCGGCAGCCCCTAAGATCAGACAAAACATCCGGAACCACCTTAAATCAACGTCCCATATGAATCCTTGCAGCAAAGCCGCTCGGTGTTCTTTATTCATAAGCAACCTCATTAATCTATAGTCTGAAACTAATTTCCTTCTTGAGCTGCAGCCAATAATAAAAAATAATGGCGGCACTATACTACAACATAGGAGGATCACAATGATGTTTTCGATGCTGTAAACGTCCCTGAATCCATTTTGACCTGAATCAAACGAATGAATGGAAGCGGTATCGATATGTTGAATTGGCATTCTCGCCTCAAGGTCTATGTTTTCAGCATCGTGCCTGTCTTCTTTCCTATTATCAGTTTTTTCTTGTTGCTTTCGTCGTATGCTTCGAGCTGGCTTTTCTATAATGGAGTTCTGTCCTGTATCTGACTCCGAGCTTTGAGATTTAATTGGAGCTAGCACGAGGGGTTGTCCATGTTCTGGCAACGTTTTATTTTTCTTGTTCATCTTGGTCAATGGAGAGGGCGTCTTGTGTCCTTCATAGCGTGAAAATGGATCAGACTTAGTTGAATTTCCAGATTCTAAGCGTAAAGGTGTCTTCGTCCATTTGCTTGATCCGGACACACTTCTTAATACGGGAATTGAAGGCAGTCCAATTGGTGGACCTTCTTCTTCTAGGGATGTGGAGGGCTTGCGCATAGATTTTGAATTGAATTGTTCTTCATTATTATGCCCTATATGGTCTTTAGGAGAACTTTCGTTACTACTGTCACTATTGTGTGAAGGAATCAATATGTTACCAATTAACGATGGACTCTGAGGAATTTTAATCCTCCTTGCCGACGTACCTGGTGCACCTGGCGAATGCGAATCATCACTTGTCGACGACTTTATTGATCCAGCCTTCTCTGGAATTTTTAGTTTGTGCGGTATAAATTTTGATTCATTCACAGGTTCGTATTGATCTATGACTTCATCCTCGGTCTCGCCTTCACCTTTGCTGCCAGTTGAGCTTATAAAATTAACATTAGAAGTTTTATTCTTCGTTAGTCTCACTGCCTCTTCAACATCTGGTTCTAAGGTGTCATCGTAATGGTATGAGAAAAATGAGTGTTCCGTTGTTTCATTAGGTTCAATTGAGGTAGGACGTGGAGGTGTTCCATTCTTTGACTCGTCGTTCCCGCGATTCGCCAAAGATGAGTATAATGAAGATACGACCCTACTATGCTCTTGCTCTATAGGGCTTCCTTCAACATCTTCTCCCATAAGAACTGAAGTTGATATTGTCAGTGCGCAACTTAATCTCTGCGAAGATGGTGAATTCACTGCTCTTTCTGGCCGTACCGCCGCGTTTTGTGAAGGAGTTACGTTCCTTAACGGTACCGTATCCTCGTTGTCTCGTCGAAGTGAAGTTGGCCTTACAGTAGTGTTGCTTGGTATATTATTATCTTGGGTATCGTGAAATTGTGTAATAGAGGACGAGTTGCTACTAGAGCTAGAGCTTGTGGATGCTCCCATTATTTGAGAAAACCTTTCATTGTTGATGTATACAGCAAACCCTTGACCTCTACTTGTGGTTTCATAGGCAACAGTAGCCATCTCTGTCTCCGCATCGGGGTTCCCATGTGCTCCATTAAGATTTTCAAAAAACAAGGATGTTCTTAGTTGTAGTCTGGATGATACAGAGGAAGTAACACTATATGAAGTTGATGCTGTCGTTTCGGAAGAGTCCAAATTATCTTCGTCTGATTGTATCATACTTCATGTAGAATCGAAAAAATTCTCAAGTAGAAAGAGGATATTGGGTATTGTCAAAAATGCTTTGATTTAAGAAAGAAACTCCTAGAGTTAAGAGAAAGTTATAGTCTAAATTGAATTAAAATAAGCGAATGGAATTGGATTTATTATCTTATCAAAAGAATGAAAAGTATACCGGTAATCGCCTAGAAATAAAAATCGTCAATAATGAATATTAAAAAAGCAATTGAATGGTCTTTCCTTCGTTAACTAGAAGTTCGAACAAAACAGAGGTCGTGACTGGAAAGCTTCCAGTTGTCTTTGGATATCTTTATTATTTTTCTTCCTAAACCAATTGCCTGTTCTTAGTATGGGGTATTGATAATTGAAGGAAGGTGATTGAAAATTATAATGAATTTTGCAGGTATCGCTTACGCGCAATGAAAAAACACACCACAATGAACTTAATCCTACTCTTATTATCGTCAGGACTATCCGGTTTGGCCTTTCTAGCAAGCGGATGAGTAAATCATTTTCTAATTGTTTTTTTATTCTCTCTTTTGGATCATTTTTCGCAATGTTTACCTTTTTCGGAGGAAAGAGGCTTCCCTTCTGAAAAAAAAAAAAATGGAAACTTAAAAATCACATTGCGTTTCGAGGCATTCTTCAATCAGTTGATAGGGGAAGGGAATTTGCTGCAATCATTAAATTCGTTTCCGAAAAGCCTGGCTAAATGGTAGACGATGTATGCAATATTTTACCATATATAGAAATCATATACAAGACACAAGACGAGAGCGGAGGAAGGGTAAGGAAGTAAAGAGAAAAATATCTATGCTTTTAAACTGTAGTATCTATACATTCCACGCTCGATGCACCCAAAAACTTGATATTCGTTGACTATTTCAAAATGTAATCTATATCTCTGAGTCGTCAGAGGATCCTTTGGATCATAGACAAATTCATCGGGATGCGTGAAATAATAATTCTTACGCTTGTGAAGGTGGTTGAAGTGGGAGAAGGATAGAAACGATGCCGAGGACGAATGTTCACCAGTTAAACTTGGTCTTGTTTTATTTCCTGAACGTGAGCGCGAACTTTCAAATAAGTGGAGTTGGGACCTTCTCCGTTGCAAGTCGGGATCGTGCAAATATTCGTCGTCAGTCTCTTCAAAGTTTGCGATTGTTCTTAGTTCCTGCTGCTCATCAGCTAACTCCTGAATTCTTTGTTCTTGCAATGATAGCTCACGTAAATCATGGACCGACCTATCCCAGTACAAACCATCCCTGATTTGAGATGCAGGAGAAACATTGATAGCAAAGGGGTTGGCAGAGGAAGAACCATTGTTGCTTCTTAAAGTGGGTCTGCTCAACAGAGAATTCCTTCTTGGGATGGCATTCACGTGATTTTGGCTATCTTCCACATGACTGTTGTTGTCGTCCTCATTATGGATGATTCTCCACCCACCACGAGGTAATGTTGGGGTAATTATTGGTAGTGGAGTATCACCAAGGCTGATCGCACCTTTTCTATTTAAAAATTGAGAAACTGGTGGCTTTAAATCTCTGTAACATAGTTTACGTCTAATACCACTTTGAGGAACTAGACCACATCCAAGCATGATTTTACTTTGGGCAAACTTTAGGAAATCCGGCTGGTTTATAATTTCTATGATTTTGTGACCCTCAAAATCATACCTAGTTAAATTTGACTTAGAATCCAAGTCATCACGATTCAGGAAAGGATCAGTCTTATATAACCAATATCTCCTACCATAAGAAGAATCAATGTAACATTTCCACTTTACTTGTTCTGCTGTTGAAATATCTTTAATTACCGAATTTGGGTTTTTATATCTGTATGCAATAATTTCATGTCTATCATTTAGTTTTTCAATCTGTTGCCACGAGTCAAAGGAAACTTCTAACGCGACTAAACTTGGAGAACAAGTGTACAATAATGAGTCCTGAATAGTCCATTTATTCACATAAGAGTTACCAGAAATATTCAAAAACTTCAATTTTTGAGCACAATTAGGATGGTCTTGATCAATTGGTGTCAAAAATTCTACGAGCGTAGATATCGGGATATTATTACCTTTTATACTCAAACTTTTTAACTTCGGAAAATTCCACTTTATGAACTGTAAGCTATCGCGGCATTGGTAATAATAAGTGGATTCGCTAATAGGGTCCTCGCCGAAAGAAGGTGCAACATGAAGCGGTAAACCGCCGATATTTAGATATTGCAAAGTTTTGTTATGGCCATGTTGACAAAGTTTTTTTAGTAAAAACATTGTGTGCACCTCATTCCAAGAGGAGGAATGGGCAATGACACTAACATTCAGCCATTCTAATGTAGAAGTGTTGTCAGGGTCTGTAATTGTTGGGTGATGACTAAAAAACTCCAGAACCGCTCTTGGAGTAACTTGAAGACAAGTAGCGAGGGAAAGATGAGTTAAATTTTTCCAGTGAGGTATGCCGTGATATAAGGTACTATCATCAATGGAGGTATGAGATAAATCAAGTTTTTGTAGTTCTGGTAACATTTTTAAGATCTTCCAAAGAACGTGTGATGGCAGATCAATACAATCATTTAGGCCTAAGCAGGTAATCTGATAATTTTGTTGAATAGGTTCTAGCCGGTACTGATCAATCGATTTATTAGGGTAGTATTTATCCAGGGCCTTAATAAAACTTTCAGTGAAAGTGGTGCCTGAACAGCCACAGAAATCCACTACACTCAAGACTTTTCCTGGAGATAGAATATACTTTATGATATTATCGTCTAAATCGTCTTGAATATTTTCACATGCTAAGAATTCCCTTAAGTTTGCTTTTGTGAGCATTAGAAACTCAAGAAGAGTTTCGTTAGTTAGATTTTTAATCATTTTATTCATCTCACTGGACCTCCCCAGTCCAATAGACGTTAATTCTTGGAAATCTGCTACTTCAATCTTATTGCAAAGGCATCTATTTCCCTTTAAAGTCTGTAAAAGACCGTGAAATCTCTTTGCGGTAGTTAAATTACAATATCTATAAATGAGAACTTGACAAATATGGGAGAATGTCTTATTAACAGTTAAATTACTTTTGACAAATGTAGTTAAGTTTTCGTTAAACTTTTCTGCTGTACCTGGATGGTCATTTCTTAACAAATCCCTAAACTGGTATGTAAGTATTTGGTACACAATTTCTGGAGGAATAGCCGCTCCCAAAGATTGGCTTGACAAGGTCTTGGACTTCAAATCTGGCATTTGGCTTCTTCCGACTCTGTTGTTTCCTATTGTTTCTAATAGGGTACGTACTGCCACGTATTTAATGAGCTGAATAAGATCACAGTTTTAGTATTGCCCCAACCTTATAAGCGCTAGTTAGATATAAAAGGATAGGGGTAGCAATATAAATACAACTTAGTGGGTGGTAAAAGTAATGTCTACAACTTTTAAGAATTGTCGGATCACTACTTCATCAGATGAGGAGGGGAGGGTACACCAAATTCCACCTCTAATTCAATGAGCCATGTGAAATAGCGCGGGTAACATACCTCCATGAGGCATCCTTTTATTTGACTCTAATGGAGAATTGTACAAATTGGCTTCAAGAATTGAGTAAACGGGGAAGGAATAGTACAAAGTTGGCGCCATAGTATGTGTGATGGAAAAAAACTATCGCTGAACAGGTACTTAAGTAGATATAGCGGCTATTTTATACGCTCGAACGCAAAAATTGATAAAAATTCTTGACTGTAGACTGTGTATTGATAAAACAAATCCACGAGCTGAAGGTAACACAATTGACATGCAAAGCACAAGGCCACTAATTTGGAATCGTCCTGCTCTGCTTTCCGAAACCATGCGATCCTTATCAATGCACAGATACGTCATCAGGTACGAACACGATATTAAAATTATCAATAATGTTGTATGATATCTTGCTAACTTAATTTGATTCTTGTAAAAACACAGCTTTTGTAGTAGCAGGAGGGCGTGAAGATTGCCAGTATGAGTGCTTCGAAGATTCTTTCACAAAAAATTAAAGTTGCGTTGGTCCAACTGTCAGGCTCGAGTCCTGACAAAATGGCCAATCTTCAAAGGGCTGCAACGTTCATTGAAAGGGCTATGAAGGAACAGCCGGATACCAAGTTGGTCGTATTGCCAGAATGCTTCAATTCTCCGTACTCCACTGATCAGTTTAGAAAGTATTCAGAAGTTATCAATCCGAAAGAGCCTTCGACGTCAGTTCAATTTCTGTCTAATTTAGCCAATAAGTTTAAAATCATCTTGGTAGGAGGAACAATTCCGGAATTGGATCCAAAGACAGACAAAATCTACAACACCTCTATAATTTTCAACGAGGATGGCAAGTTGATTGACAAGCATCGGAAGGTCCATCTTTTCGATGTAGACATTCCTAACGGTATATCGTTCCATGAAAGTGAAACCTTGAGCGCTGGAGAGAAGTCTACTACCATTGACACGAAATATGGTAAGTTTGGCGTAGGTATATGCTATGACATGAGGTTTCCGGAACTCGCAATGCTAAGTGCACGCAAGGGGGCTTTTGCCATGATCTACCCTAGTGCATTCAACACTGTCACAGGGCCCTTGCATTGGCATTTACTGGCAAGAAGCAGGGCAGTTGACAACCAAGTGTACGTAATGTTATGTTCTCCAGCAAGGAATCTACAGAGTTCTTACCATGCATATGGCCACTCTATAGTGGTGGACCCCAGAGGCAAGATTGTAGCTGAAGCTGGCGAGGGAGAAGAGATTATTTATGCTGAATTAGATCCCGAAGTCATTGAGTCATTTAGACAAGCGGTACCCTTAACCAAACAAAGAAGATTTGACGTATACTCCGATGTAAATGCGCATTAGAGGGAATATAAAGAAAGATGATGATGTAAGGTATACGTACATATACATATACATATACATATATATATATACATATATATATATACATATATGCGTATAGGCAGAGCCAACTAACTAATTTGAGCACGGCCCGTAATACCAGGGATGGATATTCTTAGTCTATGCGTAATTCCCAGCTTAGGAACGACACCAATAAGCACCGTCACGGCGAGGTTGGAGAGAAATAGTGTCATGTCGTTGCGGTAGTACTGGTTGCTAATCAGGAACAACACAATGGGTACAATCAGCAGAAATTTTCTAGTGGGTGTGTACAAAGTCTCATCGTTAATCTGCTCCCACATGGTCAGGTTGTCGTACGCACCACCGTTAAAGTCGAAGGGCGTACCTTTGACAAGGTGGAACATGATATAGAATCCGATGATGTAGGTCATGTTTGTTAAAGTCCACGTCCATTTAGGCGTCGACCCGAACAAGGAGTAGAAGAGCCTCAAGAGTACTATTACGACGATATGAATCAACCACGCGCCTCGCTGGTCGACCCACGTAGCGTTCATGTTGGGAAGCATCTGCTGGTCATTTTCGTCTTCAAAGGTTTCCTGTTCCACATGTGATATTACGCTGGATGACCGTCTTCTCCTATGGTCGGTCACTGGAGTGGATATTTTGTTGCTTTGAGAAGGGAATGGTTTCAGGTTAGACACATTGGGGGTAAGCGGAGACTCTTCAAAAGCTGGAGATTCGTTTTTAGTGCGGTCAATCATGATGAAACTGTTTCTTATGCGTTTTTATAATGGTATAGTCTTGCGTTAATTCTCTAATTCTACGTGCGGAAGAGAGAAGCTGACCTAATGATACGAAGATATATTTGCGTATACGTATGTATATATATGTTTACGTCTGTGTATGTGTGTCATTACAAGGAGTGCCTCTCGGTTTTGTTTCATGCCATCGCAATCCTTTACTCGGAATCCATTCTCGGTTTCGCCCGCTCTTTCGCTCACCCTCTGTCTCTGCCAAAGCCACGATTACGGGACAGGCTATCTTTCTCAAAAGGGCGCCAGAAAAAAACGGCGTGGAGACAAAGAAGGCATTAACCTCGTTGAGTGAAAAGAGTTGTGCTTTTCACAGCATGAGTATTCCCCCCCACTATATATGAGCAATCAAAATACGCCATACTCATCCATGCGATGCTCAACCAACTGGTTTATATCGTGAGTTCTTGGCAGAACCATCCTCAATGCCGGGGGCCCTAAATTTAATCTTCGTTCTTTGTGGATACGGTCACGCATCCGCAGAACAGCGCATCCGCTGTCGTTGTTGGAGTTATGGCCGCGATAGTAGGAACGGTCGCAGAAAGGTATCGCGTCGCAATCTCAGTTGAGTGCCAAGGAAAGGGCCCTCTCCACTGTACGTCGTAGACATGTTTGTATAAAAGGGCTGCAAGGTGTGGTCTTTGGCAAGCGATTACGCTGCAATGTTGGGGGCAGGAAACGGTCGGGCGGTCGGCTTGTAGTGTATATATATATATATATATATACATAATCGTATGCATATTTATGTGTAGAGGTTCGTTTCTCTTGCTCTGAAAGTGTTGAAAAGATAACGCAACAGCTGGACGGCATGTCAACCAACGCAAAAGAGTCTGCCGGTAAGAATATCAAGTATCCATGGTGGTACGGAGGTGCAGCGGGTATCTTTGCTACCATGGTGACGCATCCTCTTGACTTGGCCAAAGTCAGACTGCAGGCGGCTCCTATGCCCAAGCCCACACTCTTCAGGATGTTGGAGAGTATCTTGGCGAATGAAGGTGTGGTGGGGTTATATTCCGGCCTGAGCGCTGCTGTGTTGAGGCAATGTACATACACGACGGTGAGATTCGGTGCATACGACTTGTTGAAAGAGAATGTGATCCCACGCGAGCAATTGACTAACATGGCGTATCTTTTACCTTGCTCCATGTTCAGTGGTGCCATTGGGGGGCTTTCAGGGAATTTTGCAGATGTTGTAAATATCAGAATGCAAAACGACTCTGCTTTGGAGGCAGCGAAGAGGAGAAACTACAAAAACGCTATCGATGGTGTGTACAAGATATATCGCTACGAGGGTGGACTGAAAACCTTGTTTACCGGTTGGAAGCCTAACATGGTTAGGGGCATACTGATGACGGCAAGTCAGGTCGTTACGTATGACGTGTTTAAGAACTACTTGGTCACAAAATTAGATTTCGACGCATCCAAGAACTATACACACTTGACAGCGTCCCTGTTGGCTGGCCTGGTGGCCACCACTGTGTGCTCTCCAGCAGACGTCATGAAGACACGTATCATGAACGGCAGCGGAGACCATCAACCGGCTTTGAAGATCCTTGCCGACGCTGTCCGCAAAGAGGGCCCATCTTTCATGTTCCGGGGGTGGTTGCCAAGTTTCACTAGACTGGGTCCATTCACAATGTTAATTTTCTTTGCAATTGAGCAATTGAAAAAACATAGGGTTGGCATGCCAAAGGAAGACAAGTAGGCAGATTTATATACATATAAACATAAAGATACATAGCAAATAAAGAAAGCAAGAAGAGTAAAGCTTGTACACGGTTGGTAGGTATAACGCAAAGGACGCTTTCGGTATTTTTTTTTCTATTCTTGTTCTTGTTGGAAACGTTGCAACCATGTCCCGATACATAGATAACCAGCATTCCTCATGCAGCGATCAAATGGATAGTCAGTCGCAGGCCACTTCCTACCGATGTTCCGATAAATGTATCATGTTAAACGAGTATAGAATTCTTTGGCGAGAAAGAAAATTTTCGAATTTTGCTGGAAAGGCAATAAGGAAAAACTTGGATGAGAGAACCAAGGAAAAAAAAATAAAAAAAAAAGAAAAATAACTGCGAAGAGAGGCAAATATACGTAAACTCTCCAGTTTCTTTTCTTGTATTTTTCGCTTAAAGAACAGATATCATTAAGAAGTAAAGGATAATATTACTGGAGAATTATCTGTCCTTTTTCTCTTTATATTTGCAAGGTTTTTAGGGGTAGAATAGAACTGATTTAACAGTAATCCATCATATCACACAAGGAGCAATGTCCACCGCTGAATTTGCTCAACTATTGGAGAACAGTATCTTAAGTCCCGACCAAAACATTCGGTTGACTAGTGAAACGCAATTAAAGAAATTATCTAATGACAACTTCTTACAATTTGCAGGTCTTTCTTCGCAAGTGCTTATCGATGAAAATACAAAGCTAGAAGGGCGTATTCTAGCGGCGCTAACTTTGAAGAACGAGCTGGTGTCCAAGGACTCAGTCAAGACGCAGCAATTTGCACAACGTTGGATTACACAAGTTAGTCCAGAAGCTAAAAACCAAATTAAAACTAACGCGCTGACCGCATTGGTCTCCATAGAACCGCGTATAGCAAATGCAGCAGCTCAATTGATTGCGGCTATAGCAGATATTGAGTTGCCCCATGGCGCATGGCCAGAGTTGATGAAAATTATGGTTGACAATACAGGTGCGGAACAACCAGAAAATGTCAAGAGAGCCTCTTTATTGGCCTTGGGTTATATGTGTGAAAGTGCAGACCCTCAAAGTCAAGCCTTAGTTTCTTCATCAAACAATATCTTAATCGCTATTGTCCAGGGTGCGCAATCTACGGAAACTTCCAAAGCAGTCAGACTGGCAGCTCTGAATGCTCTTGCAGACTCTTTAATTTTCATCAAAAATAACATGGAACGCGAAGGTGAAAGAAACTACCTTATGCAAGTCGTCTGTGAAGCCACTCAAGCTGAAGATATAGAAGTCCAAGCAGCTGCCTTTGGTTGTTTGTGTAAAATCATGTCACTATACTATACATTTATGAAACCTTACATGGAGCAAGCCCTATATGCATTGACCATAGCTACAATGAAATCTCCAAATGATAAAGTAGCTTCCATGACTGTGGAATTCTGGTCCACTATTTGTGAAGAAGAAATCGATATTGCCTATGAGCTCGCTCAATTTCCTCAATCTCCTTTACAGAGTTATAATTTCGCTCTTTCTTCTATTAAAGATGTTGTCCCCAATCTGTTGAACCTTCTAACGAGACAAAATGAAGATCCAGAAGATGACGATTGGAATGTTTCCATGTCCGCAGGTGCATGCTTGCAGTTGTTTGCCCAAAACTGTGGCAATCATATCTTAGAACCTGTATTGGAATTTGTTGAACAAAATATTACCGCTGACAACTGGAGGAATCGTGAAGCTGCTGTAATGGCCTTTGGTTCCATTATGGATGGCCCTGATAAGGTCCAAAGAACCTATTACGTTCACCAAGCCTTACCATCTATTTTGAATTTAATGAACGATCAATCCCTACAAGTTAAGGAAACCACTGCTTGGTGTATTGGTAGAATTGCTGATTCTGTTGCTGAATCTATCGACCCACAACAGCATCTTCCAGGTGTCGTTCAAGCTTGTTTAATTGGGTTGCAAGATCACCCAAAAGTGGCCACAAACTGTTCTTGGACCATTATCAATTTAGTCGAACAATTAGCAGAAGCCACACCATCTCCAATCTATAACTTCTATCCCGCTCTTGTAGATGGTTTGATCGGTGCTGCAAATAGAATTGATAATGAGTTCAATGCCCGTGCATCCGCCTTTTCAGCCTTGACAACAATGGTTGAATACGCCACGGACACGGTAGCTGAAACTTCCGCCTCCATTTCTACGTTTGTTATGGACAAATTAGGGCAGACAATGAGTGTTGATGAAAATCAATTAACGTTAGAAGATGCGCAAAGTTTGCAAGAATTGCAGTCAAATATATTGACTGTTCTAGCAGCCGTTATTAGAAAAAGTCCAAGTAGTGTAGAACCGGTTGCAGATATGCTTATGGGACTGTTCTTCAGGTTATTGGAAAAAAAGGACTCTGCGTTTATTGAAGACGATGTGTTTTATGCTATTTCAGCTCTAGCTGCTTCTTTGGGTAAAGGATTTGAGAAATACCTGGAAACATTTTCTCCCTATTTATTAAAGGCTTTAAATCAAGTAGATTCGCCAGTTTCAATCACCGCAGTGGGCTTCATCGCTGATATTTCAAATTCGCTAGAAGAAGATTTCAGAAGATATTCCGATGCTATGATGAATGTCCTGGCTCAAATGATCTCTAATCCAAATGCAAGGAGAGAGTTGAAACCAGCCGTCTTGAGCGTGTTCGGTGATATTGCTTCCAATATAGGTGCTGATTTTATTCCCTACTTGAATGACATCATGGCGTTATGTGTTGCTGCCCAAAACACAAAGCCGGAAAACGGCACATTGGAAGCCCTTGATTATCAAATAAAAGTACTAGAAGCAGTACTAGATGCTTATGTGGGTATAGTAGCGGGTCTTCATGATAAACCTGAAGCTCTGTTCCCTTATGTTGGTACTATATTCCAGTTCATTGCACAAGTTGCAGAAGATCCTCAGCTGTACAGTGAGGATGCTACCTCAAGAGCAGCGGTCGGATTGATTGGTGATATAGCAGCGATGTTTCCAGACGGCTCAATCAAACAATTTTATGGACAAGACTGGGTTATTGATTACATTAAAAGAACTAAGAGTGGCCAATTGTTCAGTCAAGCCACAAAAGATACAGCAAGATGGGCTAGAGAGCAACAGAAGCGTCAATTATCCTTATAATTACGATAGAACTTACAAGCTGATTTTGGTTCTTTTCCATCTTTGTTTCTTAACATCTGCCGCAGTTACCAACGCATTTACAAACCACGGTTTACAAAGGGCATTTCTCTTTGATCATAATTAATTTGTTATTTTACCTTTATGATTTTGTTACCTTCTCCGTCATAGGAGAGAAAACAAAATACCTGCATTCTTCTAATTCCAGTCGCACTTTTTAGAATTTCCCTCTTTTTATTAAAGTACATCTTAATTTTTTTTTTTTCTTTCTTCCTTTTCTACTATCTTCTCTTTTATTATTATATTATATTATCAATAACCCTCATCTCTCTCTCCTTTTTTTTTCTTTTAGATTTTTTTGCTTTTGTTTAATTTCATTCCAATTTACCCCCCAATATTAATATTCGTTCCTAGAGCCTATCACACCTAATATTTCTCGTATACATTATGGTAAGTACCTCAAGACACTTATGATAGATTTTTTTCCTTAACTCAAACCTAATTAGCTCTATGCATAAAGAAAGTTTTGAGTAAGGAAATCCGCATATTCAAATTATTAAACATGCACTTCATCTGCAAAACTTCCAAAAACTTTCTGCTCGTTAATAGTCAATGTATGGTAATGCGAATGAGCAGGTACCCCTTATTATAATCATTAATACTTACATCATAGTTAATAATCTTATCTCAGGGTACCCATAATTTCAACCATCCTTAGCTTCCATTAAAAACACAATGAGTTGCGCTACTAGTGAAGCGGCTTATCTGTTAATTCTTGCTTGCAAACATCTTAGCTGAAAGTGAAAAGGCACAGCCGCACCTGCTGAATGCTCAACGTTTGTAATAATCCGCCTATTTCCGCGGAATCAATTGGGCTCCTAGCAGGCCGCCATCAATTTTCAGCGTGCCGCATTAAAATTACATTACTAAGATTTCCATTTCCGCGGCTGATTCCTATCAATATTAAGTAATCAATTTTTTCCTCGTGATTCTTTGTGATGCTCATGCACAGAGGACTAATTAAAACATGTAGCACAATATATTCATATAAAAGTTGGTGCAGTTAATGATTAATTGCATTGTTTTCCTTGTTTCTTTCTGTTATACCTGTCGAATTAAACATAAAATGTATATGAATTTTAAGGGGCACAAATAGCAAAGGATTAATTATCACCTTTAATAATGCAATCGATCAGTAATTGTCCCATCGGGTTAGTTTCAAAAAACACAATCAACTCAGCTTCCACTATTGCAGAGTGGGTAGCATGTCCATGGAAATATATCAACGTTGTTGGTTCAGGCAGATATGTGAGCAATAAACCTGATAAAATTACCAGATATGATCTACTCAAGGCTGCCCAGGAAGCGGAAATGCAGGAGTTGCTTACAAGAAATAATATGAAAGGTAGACATAAACGTAATAAGAAAAGTAAGATAGCATTGGAGACTATAGCGGAAGAAAACTCTTCATCTGAAAGCCTTTTTTAAAGTTTGTGTCACAATCATGTTAAGCTATCGTCCCCTCATATCATTTTAGCCTCCAGGTAAAACCTAAATATTGTATAAAAGAGAATGGTAGGCGAGCATATTATAGAAAAATATCTCTAAATAATTTACAATTTAATATTCGTTGCTAATGGTAATTTTTTTTCAATTGTTCTTAATCCTTTCTTAAACATAAAAATAACTATTTTGAATATAGATAATACACATCAACGATGCAACTCCAGTATATTAGCTAGTTAAAGGAATGTTCAGTAACTCTACAGTATTACAGAAAGGGCTGAATGAAATTTCAACTAATTTGTCTCTTGTGAAATTTAGATTTGGTAACTCTACGCAGGTGCAAGCCATTAAATAGCCATATAATACTCTTAAGGTTGACTCATGTGCAATGATGAGAATGTCCTTGCTCGTATGCTCCATTTCCAATAGTAAAGGTTCCATACGAACGGCTAAGTCATGGTAAGATTCCGCCCTAGGGAATCGAAAATGATATGGGTCTTTTAATGATTCTTTATATTCTGATGGAAATTTGTCCATTATCTGTTGATCAGTAAGATCAGCAATACTTCCTGGGTTCAACTGTCTCAACTCTGACCGTTGCTGAACTTTAATACCTTCTTTTGAAAAAAAGAGTGCAGTATCGTGGGTTCTTTTCCTGGGACCTGTCCAAACTATCAAGGAAGTCTTCAAATCTTCATCATGACTTCCATCTATTACTTCGACTAAAGAATCCGAATTTTTTTTGGCCTGCCTCTTCTGTTTAATTCGTTGGAGGACAAAATCCTTGAGAACTTGAGAGTAATGGATCCCCTCCTCGTTTAGTTCCTCATCATGTATGTAGTTGTCTTTATCGCTGGTGCCACAGCGAGCAAAATATACACACCCCTTTTTCTGCCTCAAATTCATCAAGAAAAATACTATTTTGTTGACCAAATAACCATGTATGTTATCTTTCACAATTATCTGCTTTCCCAAATTTATATATTTAATGTACGACAACTCTTCGTCATGTGTCATCATTTCATAGTATGGTTCGTTCACTGATAAACGTCTCATATATTCGTCAATGGCTTCATCAGTTGAAAGTCCCTTGTAATCGTTCGACTCCAGTGCAAGAGCTATGTTTCTATTCATGATTTCCTGATCAGACACGATTGATTCTATGAAGAGTACTTTAACTCCAATTTCGGAAAACGTTGTCTCCAAATTCTTTCTGTCAATTTTACGGATGTTTAGGGCATCATAAATGGCCAGCTGACCTGACAAGTCGTTGAAAAATGCCAGTATATCATTCAACATCTGCATGCGAAGCTTTTCAACAAACGCTACACCTTCTTTTGACGTTGGCACTACGCAAAAATAGTCTGAGGGTATATTTCTAGCTGATTCTTTATACTCTGAAAAATGGAACGATTTCGTCCTAACTCCTAACCATCTTGTATATCTTGTAATCGCTACTGACAACAGTGTCTTTGATGTTGCTGGAAGACCGACTAGAACGACAAGGATTCTTCCAGCATGAAATAAATTGCCCGAGTCAGTGGAGTAAAGCTGTCCTGGTGATATATAACTTTCGGTATTTACCGGTCCATGAACTCCATCAATATTAACATTTTTCAGATCGGCTGTGGTGGCACGTTCTTTATTTACCCATCTTTTGACGGTCCTTGCCATATGGTTACCTTGTCTAGAGGGTTTCATAATCTCACTTCCTAGTCCATTAAGGAGCTCTTCATCATCAGAAAGCACATTTGGCATGTTTGATATGACAACCCTATATTTTATTTTAAATTATGCCCTATGCAAAGATCTTTCAGTATAACTGTATAAAGGCGTAGAAGTAGGATGAACTGTTTTTGTGTTAAGATTCTATCTCGGTTCTTGTCTGCCAATATTCATTCTCACGCCCCCTTAACCCCGGTTTCTAGCGTAAGGCGAACATTTCTTCTCCGAAAAAGCTAGCACATATCTATAGTAAAAGATAGTGCCAGTATACAGCCCTTTACGTAAGACACTGAGTACAGTGGAATGGATACTATTTTATACGTTTTACATATGATTATTAAATGGTTTGAGTAAAAAAAGTGCAATAAATTTCGAGGAAGTTTTCAGGGAATTACATAATTTATTCCAACTTACCGCCCTTTCTTTGGATCAAAGCTTTTCTGTCCTTGTCCAAATGTAATTTAGTAATGACAAGCTTGGATGGGTGCAAGTTAATTGGAACGGAAGCACCGTTGACCTTTTCCTTGGTGACCTTGTCAACTTGAACAGCAAACTTCAATCTGTAAACAGATGAAATCTTACCTTCTTGACCCTTCTTGGAACCACGAACAACCAAAACTTCATCATCTCTTCTGATTGGCAAGGCCTTGATACCGTATTGAGCTCTCAACTCCTTAGATAATGGAGCGGACAGCAAAACACGACGCTCGGAGGATGGGGCGGTGAAATAAGCCTTTCTAGCCTTTCTTCTGTCGGAGGAAACGTCTAAAATAATGAAAATAATGTTAGTATTTCGAGTTCCAACAAATCTTACCCTCTTAGCAAGCAGAACCTTGGAGAAAGTATTGAATTTCAGATGTACCACGGATGCATAATATAGTGTAATTTCCGGGAAGCTCAATTTAGAAAAACATATTCACACTTTTTCCATCAGGTAAGATACGGCTAGATAAATTGAACAATGATTCTATGATTTTTTCATGTCGTAAGACTTTATCTCCCTATTATTTTGATATTTGCGTCATTTTCCAGTGGTTGCAGTTATGAGACATCACCTAAATAGTTTACAAGTTTCAACCTTGGATAACGCACCTTCTTTTTCTAATCGAATTAAGATAACATTGAGTCATTCTGCCCTCAGGCAAAAGGTACAAACTATATTTTCAATTCCAGCTCTACAGGGTTTCAGTGATTTAGCATTTGTGCACATACCTAATGATTGTTTAGCCATTCTGATACTTTTTTGTTGGTTACGTCAATTATATAGAATCGCACTACAAAATTGTCTTCTGTTGTTATAGTCTTCTTAGTATCTTGTACTTCGCCTTCTAGACAAGCTGTCGTCGTTACGCATCCAGGCAAGATTCCATCCGATGGATACTGCTCTCAGCTCTCGGCTCTTCCCTAGACGGAATATTCCATATCTTTCACGAACAGGTTCCTTTAGCTACTGATTTTCAGAAGAAAAAAAAAGAAGAGAAAGGATTAGTTAACCCATACATTACATAAACATCATAGATACAACTATCAATATGTACGGATGTTTAAAAGGTATGCTGTCTTGTTTACTAGCCGCCGGCTCAAATACAATAGAATAGCATAAGTAATCGATACTTCAATAGCATTCATGGACGTCGGCATAATTGATGGAACAAACAAATAACTAATAATCAAGATCATCCTAACTCTTGCGCATTAACTTTGAAGGAAATGAAACATTGACAGTCCTTAAGCAGAGAGTTAATGTATGTCTTGACTTTATAGACACTGTGCTGGCATCGTAGCCTCCGTTCTTCTATGCACTTACTCGGAAATATGCTTTGTCCTTAAAAATTAGAATAGGGCGCTAAAAAATTAAAAGCTCCTCCCGGGACTCGAACCCGGATCACAGCCACCGGAAGAATGCATGCTAACCATTGCACTAGAGGAGCATAATAAATTATCAGAGATATTAAATGCCTGCCCTTTATTCATCTGGCCTAGTATTTATTCCGAAGGCAAAACTAGGCGACTTTGATGTCGTACTTTCAGAAAAGAAATTATTGATGATTGTAGAGAATGTGGATTTTGATGTAATTGTTGGGATTCCATTGTGATTAAGGCTATAATATTAGGTATGTAGATATACTAGAAGTTCTCCTCGAGGATTTAGGAATCCATAAAAGGGAATCTGCAATTCTACACAATTCTATAAATATTATTATCATCGTTTTATATGTTAATATTCATTGATCCTATTACATTATCAATCCTTGCGTTTCAGCTTCCACTAATTTAGATGACTATTTCTCATCATTTGCGTCATCTTCTAACACCGTATATGATAATATACTAGTAACGTAAATACTAGTTAGTAGATGATAGTTGATTTTTATTCCAACAATGATGATAGTTAAAGGTATAAAAATGATGATTCTGTGGATTTTGATGTAATTGTTGGGATTCCATTGTGATTAAGGCTATAATATTAG
>ERZ794936.19-NODE-19-length-152856-cov-35.763562_pt1 | contig 152856 bp, 140 predicted proteins | sample MGYA00511083_ERZ794936 | MGnify/ENA primary metagenome ERZ794936 (study PRJEB30137, sample SAMN04331409) | food metagenome | isolation source: Y2 must sample point D1 replicate A | place: Australia: South Australia | collected 2014 ... | reverse complement strand
GCACCTCCCTTACAAGGAGGGGGTCGGCGGTTCGAACCCGTCATCACCCACCAAATTCAACAAAGCCCTGTAAATTATTTCGGGTGATTAGCTCAGTTGGTAGAGCACCTCCCTTACAAGGAGGGGGTCGGCGGTTCGAACCCGTCATCACCCACCAAATTCAACAAAGCCCTGTAAATTATTTCGGGTGATTAGCTCAGTTGGTAGAGCACCTCCCTTACAAGGAGGGGGTCGGCGGTTCGAACCCGTCATCACCCACCAAACGGGTCGTTAGCTCAGTTGGTAGAGCAGTTGACTTTTAATCAATTGGTCGCAGGTTCGAATCCTGCACGACCCACCAATTCAGAAAAAAGCTCCCTCAGGGAGCTTTTTTCGTTTCTGCTTTCCGGTAAGTGTTTGCGCAGTGTCAGTCCGGTTCCGGAAAGTTTTCATCTGCGCCCGCCCGGGGTTCCGGGGCATTGTCTTTTCTGCTGGCGTTAAAGTGACCCGTAAAGCACCGTTTCTGCCGGGTTACCTGCCGCTTCCCCCGTCATTTCTTAGTGTGCTGCCAGCACCTGAAAGTAATGCGGGTCGTCCTGAATGGTCGCCAGAACCTTCGCGGCCAGTCCGGTCGGATTACGCCGTTTCTGCTCCCAGCTTTTCACCGTATCAAGACTGGTACCCAGAGCAGCCGCCAGCTCGGCCTGCGAAACGTTCAGTTTCGCCCGGATAGCTTTAACATCCGCCACGTTATAACGGGTTACCCGTGCCGGTAACGTGTCACCCTTTTTGATGGCGACGGCTTCTTCGAGAGAGGTTTTCAGTTCGTTAAAAATGTTCATGCTATACCTCACCTTTGAGTTGTCGGGTCAGTTTTTTCAGCACCGCTTTTTCTGCCGCGCTCAGACTGTCCTTAGTGTTTTTCGGATAGGCCATCACCAGCCAGATAACCTCGTCTGTGGCCAGAAAGTAAATGACTCTGGCACTGCCGCTTTTGCCCTGATGACCGATCGCCATTCTGACTTTTCTCAGTCCGCCGGTTCCCTGAATTAAGTCGCCCTTAGACGGGGACTCAATCAGTTCACACTGCAATGCTTTCAGTTCATCATCCGTGGCAATCAACCGGATTTGCCGGGTAAAAAGCGACGTCCCGATAAATTCAATCGAATGATCCATAAAGGACTCCTTTCCAGGGTGACACTGTACTCCTTTATCTGTACTTTACCAGTCCGGTGTAATTACTCCTTCCCTGGCATCGGTACGAATGGTGAAGTAGCATTTTTCGGCCCGGGTCCTGTTCCCCGGCTTAGGTATTACCGATAGCACAGCTACCCTGTCAGCTTATATTCACGGGTTGTCGTCCCGGCCCCGGCACATATCCCCTTAGCGTTCAGGGATAAAGTCCCGGTGGCTGCTCAGATAATCCGCCTGTTCACAGACCAGTTGCCAGATAGCTTCTGCCGCCGGACTTAGCGACCGGTTTTTTCGCCGGATAAGCATCAGTGTGCGGTGATATTCAGGGTAGATCCGTCTGACAGCCAACTGACTACCGGAGGGCAGTGGCAATGCCAGTGCCGGCAGAATACTAATACCAATCCCGGCTTCTGCCATCGGATAGAGTGTCACAGGGTGGCCGACCTGCTGGATCACGCGGGGCGATATTTTTTGCTCGCGGAAAATGTTATCAATCAGTGCACGACTGCCGGATGCATAATCCTGCAATACCAGCTCACGATCCCGGAGATCCTCCCAACGCACCACCGGCGGAACACTTAGCGGATCGTCTGACCGGTACAACAGCAGAAAAGGATCATTCAGAATCGGCTGGATCTCAAATTCATCGCTGTTCAAGGGATCGATGACAATACCGAAATCTACCGTGGCATTCAGTACACTCTGTAAAACTGACTGCTGAACACTGTCCTGTAACAACAGCCGTACCTCCGGATAGCGTTGCCGCGCCTGCGCCAGGCAGGCGGGCATTAGCCGTGCAGATATCGTCTGACTGGCGGCCAGCCTCACCGTGCCGCTGCGCTGACCACCGTAACGTCGTAACTCCAGTAACGTCGTATTCAGCTCTTCCAGCTGTACACTCAGTTTCGATGCCAGTTGCTGGCCGGCATGGGTCAGTTGCACTTCCCGGGTCGTCCGGTCCAGTAATTTGACACCAATCTCAGCTTCCAGCGCTTTAATACTGTGGCTGACCGCAGACTGGCTCAACCCCACCCTCTGCCCTGCCAGACTGAAACTGCCTTCGGTGGCAACTGCCACAAATACTTTCAACTGCCTGAGGGTATAATTCATGTATTTCATTCATATATAGGTTCGATAAATTAATTTTATTTCTAAGCTTTGTTACCGCACAATATTTTTTATTTCAGTTCGGAAAATAACGATGGGATTTCTACGCCTTGACCCGATGATGATCAAACTCATCATTACTGTATTACTGGCCACTTTTCTGCCTGCAAAAGGTGGTTTCGTCCCGTTTTTTGAATGGCTCACCACTGCGGCAATTGCATTACTGTTTTTTATGCATGGGGCAAAGTTATCCCGGGAAAAAATAGTTGCCGGCAGCAGCCATTGGCGGCTCCATCTGTGGATCATGTTCAGTACTTTTATTATGTTCCCGATCCTCGGTCTGCTTTTTGCCTGGTGGCATCCACTGAACATCTCTGCGGATCTCTATAACGGATTCCTCTACCTCTGCATATTACCTGCGACCGTGCAGTCCTCCATTGCCTTTACGTCCCTTGCCGGAGGCAATGTCGCGGCTGCCGTGTGCAGTGCCTCGGCATCCAGCTTACTGGGAATTTTTGTGTCTCCGCTGCTGGTCGGGCTGGTTATGCATGTTCACAGTAATGCACCTGGCAACGGTCTGGAACAGATCGGGAAAATCATGCTGCAATTACTGGTTCCGTTCCTGCTGGGACATTTTTCCCGTCGCTGGATAGGCAGTTGGGTAGAAAAACACCGCTCGCTGATTGGTAAGACGGATCAGACGTCTATTTTACTGGTGGTCTACTCCGCGTTCAGCGAAGCCGTGGTTAACGGTATTTGGCATCAGGTGAGCCTCGCAACCATGCTGTGGATCATCGTAGGTTGTCTGGGATTATTATCCGTCGTGCTGCTTATTAACGTGATTGCAGCCCGCAGCTTCGGGTTTAATCGTCAGGACGAAATCACTATTCTGTTTTGTGGTTCGAAGAAAAGTCTGGCCAACGGTGTGCCGATGGCAAACATCCTGTTTCCTGCCAGTACTATCGGTATCATTGTGTTACCGCTGATGATTTTTCATCAGGTTCAGCTGATGGCCTGTTCATTTATTGCCCGTCATTACCGAAGACTTAATGATAAGGCCGCTGAGCAGGAACAAATTCCCGCCGCCTCCTCCGGTAAGTGATCCCGGCGCAGCGCAGAAACCATCAGGTCCTGCGCTGCATCTGATAATGTGTGCTGCCCCGGCACCATTATTTTCGGTTTTTCCCGCTATTGATTTTTCTGTTATCTCTGTCAATGATTAGTGCTGTGCTATTACGGCAAATCAGTCCGTTGAGTCAGCCTCACCACCTCAGTGACAATAATAAACTGAACTAAAAGCGTTTCAGAGCTTCACTTTTCACTTTTAAAGGCAAAAGCAGATATGAACGAACAGACGCATGATGAGAGCGCGGGAAAGAACGCTGCCACCCCGTCATCTCAGGGTAACCAGCAAAAGAAAGAGAATTCACCGCCTGAGGATGAGCGAAAACGCCCCGGTAAAAAACCCCTGGTCATCCTGGCGATTATTGTGGTTGTGGTGATTATCGCAGCGGTTGTCTACTGGCTGATGAACCGTGGTATCGAAACGACAGATGATGCATTTACCGACGGTAACGCGGTGATCGTTTCTCCGCGGGTCTCCGGCTATGTGACTCAGTTACTGGTGAAAGATAATCAGAAGGTCAATAAAGGGGACTTGCTGGCCGTTATTGATCCGCGTGATGCCATCGCTCAGCGTGACCAGGCTCAGGCTCAACTGGCACTGGCGAATGCACAACTTCAACAGGCCGAAGCTCAGTTAGCTCTTGCCAAAGTTCAGTATCCGGCGCAGAAAGAACAGGCTATCGCAAGCCAGGCCAGAGCCCGTGCTGAACTGAACAATGCCACCGCTGCCTATCGCCGTCAGCACGGTGTTGACCCGAAAGCCACCTCGCAGACTAACATTGACAGTGCCACGGCTCAATGGCGCTCTGCACAGGCGGAATATCAGAATGCCACGGCACAGGTTGCGGTGGCCTCGCAGGTCGCACTGCAGATCCGCCAACAGGAAACGAATGTTGAAGCCCGCAGACAGCAAGTCACTCAGGCGAAAGCTCAGCTGGAAACCGCTGAACTCAACCTCTCTTATACCCGCGTGACTGCCCCTTATACCGGTTTTGTGACTAAACGTAATGTCGATCAGGGTAGCCTGGTTCAGGCTGGCAGCAGTATGTTCTCACTGGTTTCCCCGGACATCTGGATCACCGCCAACTTCAAAGAAACCCAGCTGCAATCCATGAAACCCGGCGACCATGTCGATATCAGTATCGATGCCTGGCCCTCTCTGAAACTGCAGGGCCATGTTGACAGTATCCAGATGGGTTCCGGTTCGCGGTTTTCTTCCTTCCCGGCTGAAAATGCCACGGGTAACTTCGTGAAAATCGTTCAGCGCGTGCCGGTCAAAATTATTATTGATAAAGGACTGGATCCTAACCATCCGCTACCGCTGGGCTTATCTGCAGAACCTGAGGTAACCGTAAAATGAGTGGTGCCGCGGAGTGGCGTCCGTCAGCTAATCCCTGGCTGGTCGCCTTAACGGTAACGCTGGCGGTATTTATGGAGGTACTGGATACCACCATCGTTAATGTCGCCCTGCCCCATGTGGCAGGGTCGCTCTCATCGAGTTACGATGAATCAACGTGGGTGCTGACGTCATACTTAGTGGCTAACGGTATTGTCCTGCCTATTTCAGCCTTCCTGAGCCGGTACTTCGGCAGAAAACACTACTTCCTGTTATGTATCGTCATGTTTACGCTTTGCTCGTTCCTGTGTGGCATGGCTACCGAACTCTGGCAGTTGATTCTGTTCCGCATCCTGCAGGGGTTCTTCGGGGGCGGTTTACAGCCGGTTCAGCAGTCTGTGTTACTGGACTATTTCAGTAAAAAAGACCGGGGAAAGGCATTCGGTTTATCCTCAATTGCCATCATTGTCGCTCCGGTTATCGGACCGACGCTGGGGGGATGGATCACCGATAACTTCAGCTGGCGCTGGATTTTCTTTATTAATATTCCGGTCGGGGTCATGACTGCACTGGCGATTTATCAGCTGCTGGAAGATCCGCCCTGGGAGAAAAAAGCGGCTAAAGGCACTCTGAGTATCGATTACATCGGTATCGGACTCATTACCCTTGGACTGGGATGCTTACAGGTTTTTCTCGATCGCGGAGAAGATGAAGACTGGTTTTCATCGAACTTTATTATTCTGTTTGCCACTCTGGCGGTCATCGGGATCACTGGCGCGGTTTACTGGCTGATGTATACCCGCAAACCGGTCGTCGACATTCTGGTGATGCGGGACCGTAATTTCCGGGTTTCAGGCTTACTGATGGCAGGCATGGCGTTTATCCTTTACGGCAGTTCGGTCGTTATCCCGCAACTGGCGCAACAGGAGCTGGGCTACACCGCAACCCTCGCCGGTCTGGTACTCACACCAGGGGCCATTTGTGTCATCCTGACCATCCCTGTTGTGCTGAAACTGATGCCGATAGTGCAGACCCGCTACATTATTATGTTTGGTTTTGCCTGTCTGGCTCTTTCGTTTCTGTACTCGGGAATGATGCTGACGCCTGACCTCGATTTTACCTCACTGGTGATTATGCGTAGCATGCAATCCGTCGGCCTGGGATTCCTGTTTGTACCGTTAACGACCATTGCATTTATCTCGATCCCCCAAAAGCTTAACGGCGATGCCTCGGCACTGTTTACCATGTTCCGTAACGTGGCTGGCTCTATCGGGATTTCATTGTCCACGGCAGCCATTACCGAACGGTCACAAACGCATTCCGCCTACCTCTCGGCCAATATGACCCCTCTGAACCAGCAATTTAATCAGGCGGTGTCCCAGATGGCACAGGCGATACAGAACTTTTCAAACGCCGTCGGGAATGCGACCTCCCTGGCCACAGGTCAACTCTATCAGCAGATGATAAGTCAGGCCCGTTTTCTCGCCTATGTGGACGTCTTTTTCGGCCTCTGTATTATCGGCCTGATCCTGTTACCGTTTTGTTTATTGCTGGCACCGGTCAAAAGCGAAGGCAGTGCCGGAGGCCATTAAAATGAAGGAAATTACTATGCGATCTGTCAGCTATCGCTTAAGTGCCGTTTTTGTCAGTCTGTTACTGGCAGGATGCAGCGTGGGCCCGGATTTTCATGCCCCGGAAAATCAGTTACCGGCTAACTGGCACAATCTTAGCTCAACTCAGCAATCCCGTCCGGAAACGGCCGATACATCTGTCAGCTGGTGGAAGAACTTTAATGATCCGCAACTGGACAGTCTGATCCGGCGGGCGATTGCCGGTAACCTGACCCTGCAACAGACGGTACTGCGTATCGCCGGCGCCCGTGAACAGGTTAACGAGGCGACCGGAGGCTTTTTCCCGACACTCAGTGCGCAGGCCAGCTATGCCCGCCAGCAGGAAGGTCTGAAAGGGCTGCTTAAATCACACGGTGTCTACGACAATCTGAACGAAGAAAGCAGTCAGTTGGTCAATTCAGCGACCGGCAGTGTGAACTTTTATCAGGGCGGATTTGATACCCGCTGGGAGCTGGATCTCTGGGGAAAAGTGCGCCGACAGAGAGAAATGGCACAGGCCGAACAGCTGTCAGCTATCGAACAACGTAATGATGCGTTAGTCTCACTGGAAGCCGAAGTCGCCCGTACCTATCTGCAGTTACGTGCGGCTCAGGCAATGACGCAGGTTACCGAAGAGCAGGTCACCATTGCCCGCCAGACACAGCAACTGACCGAAAGTCAGATGCAGAACGGCCTGGCCCCGGCCACCGATCTGCAAAGCGCCACTGCCCAGGTGACGTCACTTGAAGCGCAGCTACCACAATATCAGGCGCAAATCAGTCAGGCCATGAACGGACTGGCGGTGCTGCTGGGCAAAGCCCCGGGCACGCTGGATAACGAACTACAGCAAGTGAAGCCGTTACCTGCCCTGCCCGCGATGATTTCCGTCGGCGTCCCGGCGGAGCTCGCCCGGCGGCGACCGGATATTCAGGAGGCAGAAGCCACACTGCATGCCCGTACCGCAGATATCGGAGTTTCGGTTGCACAGCTCTTTCCGGATATTTCACTGACAGGCCAGTTGGGCGTCAGGAATACTGATGCCAGCTATCTTGATGACTGGAGCAGTCATTTTTATAGCATTGGCCCCGGGATCTCACTGCCTATCTTCCAGGGAGGGCAATTGGTGTCTCAGGTCAGGCTTGCCCGGGCGTCTCAGGCGAGTGCCGCTCTGGACTACAGAAATACCGTGCTAAAAGCCTTACAGGAAGTAGAAAACGGACTGGTGAGTTACCGTGCAGATCAGCAACAACTGACCTCGTTACAAGCCTCTGCGGATGCCCTGCAACAGGCATTTTCATTGGCCAAAGAAAGCTATTCAAAAGGTCTCAGCAGCTATATCAATGCACTGGATGCTCAACGCCAGTTGGCACAAACACAGTTACAGTTGATCAGTGTCCGTGCACAGACAGCCACCGACCTGGTCGCATTGTACAAAGCGCTGGGCGGTGGCTGGGAAAACTATCAGGCCGTATCACTGCCGGATTATCCGGTGTTCGGAGCCACCCCGAAAACCGGCGTCACCGCACAGTAACTGCCAGGCACAGGGTACTCAGTACCCTGTGCCTTTCCGTAGCGGATCCACCAGCCCCTGCAACCCTTCTGTCTTAATCACCAGCGCCAGCTGCATTAATTCCCCAAGATGGCCTGCGGGAAAAACCTCTTTGCGGGCAAACCACAACAGGTACTCTTCAGGCAGGTCAATCAGCAGCCGTCCCTGATATTTTCCGAAGGGCATACGGGTATTGGCCAGTGCAATAAGATCCTGCTTGTCCAGAATCAGCCTCCCAACAGATCAATCATTTGCTGTTCATCAATGACCTGAATGCCCAGTGCATTGGCTTTTTCCAGCTTAGATCCTGCCGCTTCACCGGCAATCACCAAATCGGTTTTCTTCGAGACACTGCCACTCACTTTCGCCCCCAGCGCGATCAGCCGGTCTTTGGCTTCATCACGGGTCATCTGGCTCAGCGAACCGGTCAGCACCACGGTTTTACCGGCAAACGGGTTGTCGTCTGCCGGCGTTGTAGCTCCACGCCCCGGTGCCGGCCAGCGGATGCCGGTATCTTCCACCAGTTGGCGGATCACTTCACGGTTACTCTCTTCATCCATGAAATGACGTATATGGCTGGCCACCACCGGTCCCACATCCGGGACTTCCGTCAGAGCCTCCAGAGGTGCGTCCATCAGTGCCGGTAATTCGCCGAAGTGTAACGCCAGGCTCAGAGCCGTTGCTTCACCAACCTCGCGGATCCCCAATGCAAACAGAAAACGGGGGAGCGTGGTATCCTTCGATTTTTCCAGCGCATCCACGACATTTTGTGCCGAACGTGGTCCCATCCGATCAAGTCCGGTCAGTTTCCCGGCCGTCAGACGGAACAAATCCGCCGGCGTATGAACATATTCTTTCTCGACCAGTTGGTCGATGATCTTGTCTCCCATCCCGTCCACATCCATCGCTCTGCGCGAAACAAAATGTTTCAGGGCTTCTTTACGCTGAGCGCCGCAAATCAGGCCGCCGGTACAACGGGTCACGGCTTCACCTTCGGTACGCTCCACGTCCGAACCACACACCGGACAATGGGAAGGGAAGATAATTTCCTGCGTGACATCCGGGCGTTCAGAGAGCACCACATTCACAATCTGCGGAATAACATCCCCGGCACGACGGATAACGACATTATCTCCGATGCGGATCCCCAGACGTTCTATCTCATCAGCGTTATGCAACGTGGCATTACTGACCATGACACCGGCGACCTGCACCGGTTCAAGACGCGCCACCGGCGTAATTGCCCCTGTCCGTCCGACCTGGAATTCCACATCACGAACCGTGGTGACCTGCTCCTGAGCGGGGAATTTAAAGGCAGTCGCCCAGCGCGGGGCCCGGGCAACAAACCCAAGCTGCGTCTGTAATGCCAGAGAATTGACTTTAATGACGACCCCGTCAATATCAAAGCCCAGCTTAGGACGCTGCTCACCGATATGGTGGTAAAACGCCAATACACTTTCCGGTGTATCACAGACCCGGACGTGATTATTGACCGGTAACCCCCAGCTTTTCAGTTGCTGCAGGCGTTGCCAGTGCGTATCTGCCAGCTCTCCCCCTTCGGAGACCCCAATCCCGTAGCAACAAAATGTCAGCGGACGCTTTTCGGTAATTTTCGGATCAAGCTGACGCAGGGAACCGGCAGCCGCATTTCGAGGGTTGGCGAACACTTTTGCACCGCTTTTTCGTGCGCTTTCATTCAGTTTTTCAAACCCTTTCTGGTTCATAAAAACTTCGCCGCGCACTTCCAGTCGCTCGGGAATACCGTCACCGGTTAACCGTAAAGGGATTGCACGGATAGTTCGGACGTTAGTGGTAATATTTTCGCCGGTCGTCCCGTCACCCCGGGTGGCCGCCTGTACCAGTTCCCCCTGTTCATACAACAGGCTGACGGCCAGACCATCAAGTTTCAGTTCGCAGCAATACTCCACGGGGTCCTTACTTTTCAGCCGCTCCGAGACACGCTTATTAAATGCCAGAAAGCTCTGGTCATCGAAGACGTTATCCAGAGACAGCATCGGAACTTCATGGCGGATAGATTCAAACCCCGCCAGCGGAGCTGCCCCGACACGCTGGGTCGGGGAGTCACGGGTGATCAGTTCGGGATGCTGTTCTTCAAGTGCTTTCAGCGCCTGCATCAGTTTATCGTATTCGGCATCAGGGATTTCCGGTGCATCCAGCACATGATAAAGATATTCGTGATGTCGCAACTGTGCGCGCAGCTGGTTCAGCTGTTGGCGGATGTTATTCATACAACCCCATAAGATAAAAAACCCCCGACTAGCGGGGGTTTATTGAGACAAATTAACGATTAAGCGATTTCAGTAACTTCCCGGATACGTGCTTTGTACACTTCCAGTTTCTGTGGAGTGATCATCCTGCGTTCATCATCAAGGACCACCGCGCCCACATCATCCGCAATACGCTGTGCTGACTGTAACATCAGCTTGAAGTTCTGATGTGCATCCCCGTAAGAAGGAACCATCATGAAAATCGAAACGCCCGGCGTGGTAAAGTCACCCATCTGTTCCGGGTCAAAAGAGCCGGGCTTCATCATATTCGCCAGACTGAACAGTACCGGGCCGCTGCCGGACGGATTCAGATGCCGGTGGAAAATGTTCATTTCACCAAACTGGAAACCGGCCTGCAGGATAGCCTGTAATAAAGGCTCGCCATTCAGCTCTCCGCCGGTATGGGCAGAAACATGCAGTACCAGTACCGCTTCTTTGGCCCTTTCCTGGTTTTCCGCCGCGGGTGCGTCGGCACTTTCCGGTACTGGGGGGTCAGCTTCAGAAGGCGTACCTTCCGTTGCAGACTCTTCAGCGACTTCAGCCTCATACTCATACGCAGGTTCAGACTGCGGTGTACGTTTCTCTTCCCGTGGTGCAGAAACACTCTCCTGCGCGGGCGTTTTCGGTACACTGCTGATGCCCGGTGCTGCATAGGCATTATCCGCCACAGACTCCGTATGCTCCGGACTGACTGATGGCTGATGGGTTTCGGCCTTCAACTCCGGTTGCGCGGCTTCATAGTCTGTTCTGGCATCCATCAATGGATCGGCTGAAGGTTCAGGCCGGTCACGCAGTGATTTCTTCAGCGCAGGCTTAACCTCAGGCGCGCGGGTGGCACGTTTCTCAGCCGGAGCCGGCTCCTCCTCATATTCACGACTGGCGCGAAAATCAGAGACACCTTCTTCTTCCTCTAAGCTGAGATCATCATCGTTACGTTGTTTCAGACGTTTGTGCGGGCGATCGCGAAATACAGAAGACCGCTCCTTACGATTGGTCCACAGACCATGCAGGAGAAGTGCAACGATGGCAACCGCACCAACAACGATTAATATCAGACGCAAATCCTGCATCATTGTATTCTCTGTTGTTCCAATACTTTGCCTAAAAAAGGCACCTTTACCTTTAAATGTATTTGCAGGGCCGGACAAGTGCAAGTCTGCATAGTACTTTCTGACAAATAATATGCTATCTGTCGTGCAACTGCTGACTTTTTAACCAATATTTACTTACCCGTCCGCGAAACAACGCTATGATATGCCTCAGTTACATCAGGAGAATAATTGAATGCAGGAAGGAAAAACAAAAATAGCGGTCAATGGTGTTGACTACTTTCGTCAGGGGTGGCACCTGGCGACGCTGCCGGGCATCCGCCGCTATGTTATCGTGCCGTTACTGGTCAATGTGCTGTTAATGGGCTCTGCATTTATCTGGTTATTTAAACGACTGAACGTCTGGATCCCGGAATTATCAGGACACATTCCGCACTGGCTGCAATGGCTGGATTACCTTATCTGGCCACTGGCGGTTGTCTCGCTGCTGCTTGTTTTTGGTTATTTTTTCTCGACCCTTGCCAACTGGATTGCCGCCCCTTTTTGCGGACTGCTGGCTGAACAGCTCGAAAACAAACTCACCGGCAACCCTCTTCCGGAGACAAGCTGGGCCGGACTGATCAAGGATTTGCCCCGCATTATGTGGCGCGAGTGGCTTAAGCTTAAATATTACCTGCCCCGGGCCATAGCCCTGCTACTGGTCCATTTTATCCCGGGTATCGGGCAGACTCTCGCTCCCCTGCTCTGGTTTCTTTTCGGGGCATGGATGATGGCCATTCAATACTGTGACTATCCCTTTGATAACCACCGCGTTCCGTTTCTGACCATGCGCCAGGCGCTGGGCTCTCACCGGAGTGCGCACTTACAATTTGGCGCACTGGTCAGCGTGTTTACCCTGATCCCGGTGATTAATCTGGTCATTATGCCCGTCGCAGTTTGCGGTGCGACAGCCATGTGGGTTGATCAGTACCGGGGCCTGTCGGCAACACTTGCCGCAGAGGGTCGGCGCAACGTGAAAAGCCGGTAAGCAGACCCGCCTTTATTGCCCTCTGAAATAAGGATATACGATTTCTTTCCTTCACTGTCTCAAAAGAAAGCGTATTCTCATGTCGTGCTCCACATTTCAAAGAGTTAAGGACAAGCTATGAGTAAGATTTACGAAGATAATTCTTTAACCATTGGCCATACTCCGTTGGTCAGGCTAAACCGTATTGGTAACGGGCGTATTCTGGCAAAGGTTGAATCGCGTAATCCAAGCTTTAGCGTTAAATGCCGTATCGGCGCCAATATGATTTGGGATGCGGAGAAACGCGGTATCCTGAAACCCGGAGTGGAACTGGTTGAACCCACCAGCGGCAATACCGGTATCGCTCTGGCCTATGTGGCGGCGGCGCGTGGTTATAAACTGACACTGACCATGCCGGAAACCATGTCCGTTGAGCGTCGTAAATTACTCAAGGCCCTCGGTGCCAACCTGGAACTGACGCCAGGGGCCCAGGGGATGAAAGGCGCCATTGCTAAAGCCGAAGAAATCGTCGCCAGTAACCCGGCGAAATATGTTCTGCTGCAGCAATTCAGTAATCCTGCCAACCCGGAGATCCATGAAAAAACCACCGGTCCTGAAATCTGGGAAGATACTGACGGTGATGTGGATGTCTTTATTGCCGGTGTCGGCACCGGAGGAACGCTGACCGGCGTCAGCCGTTACCTGAAAAATACCCGGGGTAAAAAATCACTGGTGAGTGTTGCGGTTGAACCGACAGACTCTCCGGTGATCGCTCAGGCACTGGCAGGTGAAGAAATTAAACCCGGCCCGCACAAAATTCAGGGGATCGGTGCCGGTTTTATCCCGGAAAACCTGGATTTATCACTGGTTGACCGCGTCGTCGCTATCACCAATGAAGAAGCTATCTCCACCGCACGCCAGTTGATGGAATCCGAAGGTATTCTTGCCGGGATCTCCTCCGGGGCAGCCGTTGCCGCGGCGCTGAAGCTGCAACAGGAACCGGAATTCGCCGATAAAAATATTGTCGTCATTCTGCCTTCTTCCGGAGAACGCTACCTCAGTACTGCATTATTTGCTGACCTGTTCACTGAAAAGGAACTTGGCTAATAATCAGCAGCTTACGCTGGCCGATCCTCTGCCTGAAAAAGCACCTACGGGTGCTTTTTTTGTGTCCCCGATCTCATTTTCACCCTAAATCGTATTGCTTTTTGGTACCGGGGTTTGCTATCAACGCTGATATTTATTTAGAAGCCCGAAATAAATAGTCATTGTTATGAAGCGGATCAAAACCCGCACAATAACAGATAGGGCATAATCCGCATTAGCGGCATAATGATCGGGTCCGGTGTGCGGGTTCACTGCAATCCATGAGCACGCAAAACCGCCTCTGCTCACTGAGATTGTCCGTACTGATGAGCCCTGTCGCCGGGATCCATAGGGACGTATTCCGGCTCCGGTGCCAGCAATAAACTCTGATAACGTTGGGGAAATAAAATGTTTCAGCAAGAAGTTACTATCACAGCTCCTAACGGTTTACATACCCGTCCTGCAGCGCAGTTTGTCAAAGAAGCTAAGGCTTTCCAGTCTGAAATTACTGTTACCTCAAATGGCAAGTCCGCCAGCGCCAAAAGTCTGTTCAAATTACAGACGCTGGGTCTGACACAAGGGACGGTCATCACCCTCTCTGCTGAAGGTGAAGATGAGCAGCAGGCTGTTGAACATCTGGTCAGTCTGATGGCTGAACTTGAGTAATGTTGTCATTCAACAGAAACAGTGTAGATTTATTTAAGATTATGCAACTGTCTTGATCGCGGACAACATGTCCGCGTTATTGCTTCCGTAGATTACACTGATTACGGAAAATGGCATACCGTCATTCTTTTTGGCCATCGTACTTAAAGGTAAGGTTATGATTTCAGGCATTCTCGCATCACCCGGTATCGCTTTCGGTAAAGCTCTGCTGCTGAAAGAAGATGAGATCGTCATCAATCAGAAAAAAATTGCCGATGATCAGGTTGAATCAGAAGTTGCTCGTTTCCTTGAAGGCCGCAGTAAAGCCGCTACGCAGCTGGCGGCCATTAAAATAAAGGCTGGCGAGACATTCGGCCCTGAAAAAGAAGCGATCTTCGAAGGTCATATCATGCTGCTGGAAGATGAAGAGCTTGAGCAGGAAATTATTGACCTTATTAAGAAAGACCATCAGTCAGCCGATGCGGCTGTGCAGGCGGTGATTGAAGACCAGGCCACTGCGCTGGAAGAACTTGATGATGAGTATCTGAAAGAGCGAGCGGCTGATGTGCGTGATATCGGTAAACGGCTGCTGCAAAATATTCTCGGCTTAACGATTGTCGACCTCAGTGCTATCAGTGAAGAATCTATTCTGGTCGCCAAAGACCTGACCCCTTCAGAAACAGCTCAGCTGAACCTGCAAAAAGTGCTCGGTTTTATCACTGACCTGGGCGGACGGACCTCCCATACCTCCATTATGGCTCGCTCTCTGGAGCTTCCGGCCATTGTCGGGACAGGCAGTATCACCCGCGAGGTGAATAACGGCGATTATCTGATCCTGGATGGTGTCAGCAACCAGGTGTATATCAATCCGACGGCTGAAGTTATTGCCGAACTGCGCGATGTACAGGAGCAATATCTCAGTGAAAAAGCCGAAATGGCGAAGCTGAAAGATTTGCCCGCCATTACTCTTGATGGTCATCAGGTGGAAGTTTGTGCCAACATCGGTACGGTGCGGGATGTGGCCGGTGCTGAGCGTAACGGCGCAGAAGGTGTCGGACTTTACCGTACCGAGTTCCTGTTTATGGATCGTGAATCTCTGCCCACAGAAGAGGAACAATTTGCGGCCTATAAAGCCGTCGCGGAAGCGATGGGACAACAAGCTGTGATTGTACGTACCATGGATATCGGTGGTGATAAAGACCTGCCTTATATGAACCTGCCGAAAGAAGATAACCCGTTCCTCGGCTGGCGTGCTATCCGTATTGCGATGGATCGTAAAGAGATATTGCATGCTCAATTACGCGCCATTTTACGTGCATCCGATTTCGGTAAACTGCGTATCATGTTCCCGATGATTATCTCGGTGGAAGAAGTCCGGTTTCTTAAAAACGAAATTGAACTGCTGAAAACACAATTACGTGACGAAGGTAAAAGTTTCGACGAAAATATAGAAATCGGAATTATGGTAGAAACGCCGGCATCTGCCGTGATTGCGCGCCATCTGGCGAAAGAAGTCGACTTCTTCAGTATCGGCACCAACGATCTGACCCAGTATACTCTGGCGGTGGATCGTGGTAATGATAGAATTTCTCACCTGTACAATCCGATGAGCCCTTCTGTTCTGGGCCTTATCAGGCAGGTTATCGATGCATCCCATGCTGAAGGTAAATGGACAGGGATGTGTGGTGAACTGGCCGGTGATGAACGTGCTACACTATTATTACTGGGAATGGGGCTGGACGAATTCAGTATGAGTGCCATTTCAATTCCACGTATCAAAAAAATTATTCGCAATACTAATTTTGAGGATGCGAAAGCATTAGCAGAACAGGCACTGGAACAGCCGACCGCGGACGATTTGATGACACTGGTTGACCAGTTCATCAAAGAAAAGACACTCTGCTAATCAGCCATACGCGGGCCCAAAATTACTGCTCAGGAGAAGATCATGGGATTGTTTTCTAAATTATTCGGCGAGAAATCTGAGAGTACCTCCGGTACTATCGATATAGTCGCTCCACTGTCCGGCGAAATTGTAAACATCGAAGATGTTCCTGATGTGGTGTTTGCAGAGAAAATTGTCGGTGACGGTGTGGCCATTCGGCCGAACGGAAGCACAATTGTTGCCCCGGTAGATGGCACTATCGGTAAAATTTTTGAAACAAACCATGCTTTTTCTATCGAGTCCGATAACGGTATTGAACTGTTTGTCCACTTTGGTATCGACACCGTCGAGCTCAAAGGTGAAGGGTTTACACGCATTGCTTCAGAAGGGCAGAAAGTTAAAAAAGGCGATATCGTGCTCGAATTCGATTTGCCTTTTCTCGAAGAAAAGGCCAAATCAACACTGACTCCGGTGGTGATTTCTAATATGGATGAGATCCGTGAACTGGTGAAACTGTCCGGTCAGGTCGTTGCCGGTGAGACTCCTGTCATCCGTATCAGAAAATAATCTCTCCGGGTCAGTCACAGACGCCAGTCAGGGAGTATCCCTGCTGGCGTTTTTTTTAGTCTGTTACAGAGGGCCTTTACAACCCCACACACTTTCTCAATCTTAATGAAACAATTTTAATTGGAAAGGTATTCCCTCCCCTCCACGGTAATAACGGTAATAGTTAACACTTTGTTTTTTCTGGAACTCACCGAAAATACTCACCGAGAGTTTTTCGTTATTAACTATAATGTAATGATACAACCTGAAATAATTATCAAAAAAGGTCATATAAACCAGTAAAAATAAAAACAAAGATCATCTTCAGCACGTTTTTATCCCACCGGCAACGCAGCTCTTCTTAGATAACAAGAAATTAATTTACTCCTAATCAGTATCCTCAGGGCAAAGGACAGAGCTATTAAAGGCTCAGAAAATTACAGTAACGTCTTTCACTAGCCCTCAGCACTATCACTTTGCGGGTAAGATGACGCATTGCGAAATCATGCATCGTAATAAATTCATCAGCGGCTAACGTAATCTGTATTTTTCTTACTTCGCAACGTCCCCGTGCACATTTGAAAAAGAGCAGTCGCTCGCGGCGTATCTTTCGGAGTACGCCGCAAGCTTACTGCACATGAGTTAACGGACTTATGGAGTCCGTCAGATGCCGGCCTGCACGCCCCCCCGGGAAGTATGAGAGTCACCCTCTGTGACTACGGTTAATGGCTTACGAACAGATACAGTTATAAAAAAGTATGAGAAATTATGTCCTCTTTCCCTGAGACTGAAACTATTTCCTTATGCTGCCGGGAATTTGCTAGACCAAAGAATAAAACCTGCAAGTCTTATAATGTGTTTTTTTATCAGTTGTTATCATTCGTTTAATTTCACCTTAAGTTTTTTATGCTTGTTTATGTTTTATTAAACATTCTCCTACCAGACAACTTTAAGAAAATTTAATGATTATACTTTCATGAAATAATTTAAATATATATTCTGTTTAACCGGAACTTTTCCTCTGTATAATTCTCTTAACCTGAGTAAAATACACGGGGAATTACTCTGTATTTCGTTGAACCATCATACATATCTGTTCAGGAACTATTTCTTTCAGGCATGACTGCTCGCTTAGCTTGCTATGTGCCCTTTTATTAAAGAAATACGTCGCCCTGCTGACCGGTTCATATTTTAATACCAGGACACTTTATGACTGATTTTATTCCTTTTTCACGTCCTTCTCTGGATGAACAGGATATCGATGCTATTCGTGAGGTACTCCGGTCCGGATGGATAACTACCGGCCCGAAAAATCAGGAGCTTGAAGCAGAGTTCAGCCGGCTTACGGGAACAAAACATGCTATTGCCGTCAGTTCAGCGACTGGCGGAATGCATATCACTCTGATGGCGGCGAATATTGGTCCGGGTGACGAAGTGATTACACCTTCGCTGACCTGGGTTTCTACTGCCAATATGATCTCATTAGTGGGGGCAACACCGGTGATGGTGGATATCGATCCCGATACCCTCATGGTCACGGCCGCTGCGATAGAAGCCGCTATCACCCCACAGACCCGGGCGATTATCCCGGTTCATTATGCAGGTGCTCCTGTTGACTCTGATGCCATCTATGAAGTGGCGCGCCGGCATGATCTGCTGGTTATCGAAGATGCTGCACATGCCACCGGATGTTACTACAAAGGCCATCATACCGGTCACCATGCTACCGCTATTTTCTCATTCCATGCGATTAAAAATGTGACCTGTGCGGAAGGCGGCATGGTGGTTACCGACGATGATGCACTGGCAGCCCGCATACGAACGCTGAAATTCCATGGCCTGGGCGTCGATGCCTTTGACAGGGAAACCCTGGGGCGCAAACCGCAAGCTGAAGTCATTACCCCGGGTTTTAAATACAACCTGACCGATATTCAGGCCGCAATTGCCCTGAACCAGCTGAGTAAACTTTCCGCTATCAATAACCGCAGGGCGGAAATTGCTGCCTGTTATCGTGAAGCCTTCACAGATGCCCCTGTATTACCTTTGGCCCTGCCCGCCTGGCCTCACCAGCACGCCTGGCATTTATTTGTATTGCGGGTTGATGAAGCCCGCTGCGGAGTGACTCGTGATCAGTTTATGCAACAACTGAAGGACCGGAATATCGGTACCGGTATGCATTTCCGCGCTGTTCACACACAGAAATATTACCGTGAAAAATTCCCTGACCTGCATTTGCCGGCGACCGAATGGAATAGCGATCGTATTTGCTCCATTCCTCTGTTTCCGGACATGACCGATGGTGATTGCCATCGGGTGATTACTGCCATTAAAGAAATTACCGGGATGTAAGATGCGAACACCAACCCCTGTGAATAAAGTTTCTGTCGTGATACCTGTTTATAATGAGCAGGAGAGTCTGCCTGACCTGATTTCCCGGACCACCGCTGCCTGCCGGCAGCTGAACACCGGGTATGAGATCCTGCTTATTGATGACGGTAGCAGCGATAACTCAGCACAACAGATTATTGACGCTGCGGAAGCGGTTGACAGTCACATCGTTGCCATCCTGCTGAATCGTAACTACGGGCAACACTCCGCTATTATGGCAGGCTTCAGCTATGTTACCGGTGACCTGATTGTCACACTGGATGCTGACCTGCAGAATCCGCCGGAAGAGATCCCCGCCCTGGTCGACGCCGCACGGCAGGGCTATGACGTCGTCGGGACAGTTCGGCAAAACCGTCAGGATAGCCCGTTCAGAAAAATTGCCTCACGGATGATCAACCGGCTTATTCAAAGTACCACCGGTAAAGCGATGGGGGATTATGGTTGCATGCTGCGGGCCTACCGGCGTCCTATCGTGGAAGCCATGCTGCATTGTCAGGAGCGCAGTACCTTTATCCCCATTCTGGCTAATACCTTCGCCCGTCACACCACCGAGATCCCGGTTCATCATGCGGAACGTGAACACGGCACCTCAAAATATAGCTTTATGCGCCTGATAAACCTGATGTATGACCTGGTGACCTGTCTTACGACCACGCCACTGCGAATGCTCAGTGTGGTTGGAGCACTTATCGCCTGTTCAGGCTTCCTGTTCGCATTTCTGCTGGTGGTACTGAGACTGATTTTTGGTGCTCACTGGGCCGCTGAAGGGGTTTTCACGCTGTTCGCCGTGTTATTCATTTTTATCGGCGCACAATTTATTGGTATGGGATTGCTGGGTGAATATATCGGCAGGATCTACAGCGATGTCCGTGCCCGCCCGCGTTATTTCGTACAGCGTGTCGTTAATCACGCAACTTCGTCAACTAATGAGGATCAATTATAATGAAAGCTGTCGTCTTTGCTTATCATGACATGGGATGTGTGGGCGTCGAAGCGCTGATTGAAGCCGGGTTCGATATTACAGCCATCTTTACACACCTGGATAATCCGTCCGAAAATCATTTTTACGGTTCTGTTGCACACCTTGCGGCTGAACATAACATCCCTGTGTTCTCACCTGACAACGTGAATCATCCGTTATGGGTGGAAAGGCTTCGCGAAAGCGCCCCGGACATTATCTTTTCTTTCTATTACCGGGATTTGCTCTCAGAGGAGATCCTGAGTATACCTCCGGCAGGTGCCTATAATCTGCATGGCTCCCTGCTGCCCCGTTACCGCGGACGCGCGCCACTGAACTGGGTGCTGGTCAATGGTGAAACAGAAACCGGTGTGACATTACACAAAATGGTGAAACGTGCGGATGCCGGCGGTATTGTCTCTCAGCAAAGGGTCGCGATTGCCGACAGTGATGATGCACTGCGACTGCATAAAAAACTGACACAAGCCGCTCGTGAGCTGCTTCAGGCGACTCTGCCCGCCATCAGCCAGGGGAATGTCACGCTATCCCCCCAGGATGAACACCAGGCAACTTACGTTGGCCGCAGGACACCGGAAGATGGTCGTCTTGACTGGACTCAGCCCGCGACGGTCTTACATAATCTGGTACGAGCCGTCAGTGAGCCCTGGCCGGGGGCGTTCAGTTATGTCGGCAATACTAAATTTATCGTCTGGAAATCACGGGTACATACCGATTTACCTGCGGCGAGGCCGGGCCAGGTGTTGTCCGTCTCTCCGCTGGTGATTGCCTGTGGTCAGGGCGCGCTGGAGATAGTGACCGGTCAGACCGAACAAAGCGTCTATATGCAGGGCCGCGAACTCGTACGTCCATTAGGCCTGACCGAGGGCTCGCTGATCAGTACTCAGCCGGTCGTGGCACAGAAAAAACGCACCCGGGTACTTATCCTGGGTGTTAACGGCTTTATCGGTAATCATCTGACCGAGCGCCTGCTGAAAGATGACAACTATGAAGTCTTTGGCATGGACATCGGCTCAGATGCGGTCAGCCGTTTTCTTGGTAATGAGCGTTTCCATTTTGTCGAAGGTGATATTACGATCCACACCGAATGGATCGACTATCACATCAAAAAATGTGATGTCATTCTGCCACTGGTGGCCATTGCCACGCCGGTCGAATATACGCGTAACCCTTTACGGGTATTTGAACTGGATTTCGAAGAGAACCTCAAAATTATCCGTGGCTGTGTGAAATATAAAAAACGGATCATTTTCCCATCTACTTCCGAAGTCTATGGCATGTGCACGGATGAAACGTTCGACGAAGACAGCTCTAATCTGGTGGTCGGCCCCATCAATAAACAGCGCTGGATTTATTCGGTCTCAAAACAACTGCTGGATCGGGTTATCTGGGCCTATGGCGAAAAAGAAGGACTGCGCTTTACGTTGTTCCGTCCGTTTAACTGGATGGGTCCGCGCCTCGACAGCCTAAACTCAGCAAGGATCGGGAGTTCCCGTGCCATCACTCAGTTGATACTGAATCTGGTGGAAGGCTCACCGATTAAACTGGTTGATGGCGGACGCCAGAAACGCTGCTTCACCGACATCGCTGACGGTATTGAAGCCCTGTTCCGCATTATCGAAAATAAACAGGGTAACTGCGACGGTCAGATCATTAACATCGGTAACCCGGAAAATGAAGCCAGCATCCGCGAACTGGCCGAAATGCTTTACCGCTGCTTTGAACGTCACCCGCTGCGTAAACAATTCCCGCCGTTTGCCGGATACCGTGATATCGAAAGCAGCAGCTACTACGGTAAAGGTTATCAGGACGTTGAGCACAGAAAACCGAATATCCGTAACGCCCAACGGCTGCTTAGCTGGACACCCGCCATCGGAATGGAGAAGACGGTTGAAGAGACGCTCGACTTCTTCCTCAATACGGTCACAACACCGGAAAAGACCCGATGAAAAAAGTCGGTCTGCGCATTGATGTTGACACCTGGCGGGGCACCCGCCAGGGGGTTCCCGCGCTGCTGGATATGCTGGCCGCGGAAGATATCCGTGCATCATTCTTCTTTTCTGTCGGACCGGACAATATGGGGCGCCATCTGTGGCGCCTGATTAAACCGGCTTTTTTCCTGAAAATGCTGCGTTCAGGTGCCCCTTCCCTGTATGGCTGGGATATTTTGCTGGCCGGAACGGCCTGGCCGGGCCGGAAGATAGGCACCGGCAATGCCGGCATTATCCGCAGGGCCGCGGGGGAACATGAAACCGGGCTGCATGCCTGGGATCATCATGCCTGGCAAACCTGGGCTGGCGTCTGGAAAGCGACAGAGCTCACTGAACAGATCCGACGGGGGAAAGAAGCCCTGGAAGCGATTACCGGTACGGAGGTGACCTGTTCCGCCGTCGCCGGGTGGCGGGCTGACCAGCGGGTAGTCAAAGCCAAACAACCTTTCGGCTTTCGCTATAACAGTGATTGCCGGGGGACCGGCCCGTTTCTTCCCGAACTGAACGAAAGTACCCGGGGTACGGTGCAAATCCCGGTCACTTTACCTACCTGGGATGAAGTTGTCGGCCGGGATATTCGTCCTGAGGGGTTCAATCGCTTTATCCTGGATGCGATGCATAACGACGAAGGTACCCCTGTCTATACGATCCATGCCGAAGTCGAAGGAATTGCATACCGGGAAGATTTTGCCCGCCTGCTGGCTGCTGCCCGTAAGGAAGGTATCCGGTTCGTACCGCTCAGTGAATTGCTTCCTGAAACTGATGCATCGCTGCCCGTCGGCAAAATAGTCCGCGGCCATGTGCCTGGCCGTGAAGGCTGGCTGGGCTGTCAGTCACTTCAACGATAATATTTATATGATGAAAGCCACTAAATACGGAGTATGCCTGCTACTGCTGTATGCTCTTTTTTATCTGTTTCCACTGCAAACTCGTGCGCTCTGGCAGCCTGATGAGTCACGTTATGCTGAAATCAGCCGTGAAATGCTGGTCACACATCACTGGGCAGATCCGCATTTTCTGGGATTACGGTATTTTGAGAAGCCAGTCATGGGGTACTGGGTCAATAATGTCAGCCAGATGATCTTTGGTCATAACAATTTTGCGGTGCGTTTCGGCTCCGTCTTCTCGGTATCGCTGTGCGCTTTACTGGCGGGCTGGCTGGCCTGGCTGATGTGGCGGGATAAAAAACTGGCCCTTATTTCAGGCGGAATTTATCTGACCTGTCTGCTGGTCAATGGCATCGGGACTTACGCAGTCCTTGACCCGATGATAGCGCTCTGCCTGACGGCTTCGATGGTCAGCTTCTGGCGGGCTGCAACCGCGACGACGACCGGGGGCCGGGCTGCCTGGTACCTGGTGCTGGGGGTAACCTGTGGTCTGGGCGTTATGACCAAAGGCTTCCTTGCCCTGGCCGTACCGGTGATCAGTATTATTCCGTGGGTTATGACGACACGACGCTGGCGCGAGGTGCTGATATTTGGGCCGCTGGCCGTGCTGAGTTGCCTGCTCATTACTCTGCCCTGGGCACTGACCATCAATGCCAGAGAGCCTGACTTCTGGCACTACTTCTTCTGGATTGAACATATTCAGCGGTTTGCCGAACCGGATGCTCAGCATAAAGCCCCGGTCTGGTACTATCTGCCTGTTCTTCTGGGCGGCTGTCTGCCCTGGCTTGGTTATCTGCCAGCGGCACTGAAAAATGGCTGGCAGGGCCGCCATACTCACCCGGGCACCATTTACCTGCTTGGATGGGTGATTATGCCATTGATCTTCTTTAGCATCGCGAAAGGGAAATTACCGACCTATATCCTGCCCTGCTTTGCTCCGCTGGCCATTCTGCTGGGAAAAGCTCTGCTGAATGCCTCCCGGAGAACCATTAACGCGAATGGCTGGATCAATCTCATTTTCGGTGCGACCGGGATCCTTCTGCTGGTGGTGAGCTGGCATATGCCGTCACATCCGTTCTATCGCCCACAGGAAGGTACCCGTTTCCTGCTGGCACTGGCTATTTTTCTGAGCTGGGCACTGTTCGGCGGTCTCTCACTACTGCGTCATGGCAAGCTCCGACTGGCTGCCGCGCTCTGCCCTTTAGGACTCGCATTGCTGGTGGGATATGTGATCCCGACGTCTATCAGGGACAGCAAACAGCCTCAGCATTTTCTTGATCAGATGACCCCGCACCTGACGACAAGCCGCTATATCCTGTCTAACCGGGTGGGGATTGCCTCCGGGATAGCCTGGCACCTGAAGCGTTCGGATATTGACCTCTATGATGAAAAAGGCGAGCTTACCTATGGCCTGAGTTATGCGGATGCCAAAGGCCGCTTTATTACCCGCGAAGCGTTTCCGGCCTGGCTGGCTGACCATCGCAACCAGGGTGTCTCAATGGTTCTGCAAACCAATAAAGGTGAAAGTCTTTCCGGGATGCAGCTTCCTGCGCCTGACTTCAGCTACCAGCAGGGTCGTCTGCTCTATGTAGAATACGGGCCACAAAAATGACCGTCCTCGTCCTGTTGTTCTCCAGTGTGCTGAGCTGTCTGGGACAGCTATGCCAGAAACAGGCAGCCTCCGGAACAACGGGGCGACCAGTGCTACGCCATCTCTGCCTGTGGCTCGGCCTGGCGATGCTTTGCCTCGGGTGTGCGATGCTGCTTTGGCTTCAGGTACTTCGTACCCTGCCCGTCGGCCTGGCCTATCCGATGCTGAGTATGAATTTTATCTGGATAACGCTGGCCGCACGCTGGCTGTGGCATGAACCTGTCAGCCGGCGTCACTGGCTGGGTATAGCCTGTATTATCGGCGGTATTTTGTTACTCAGCCGGGGGATCTGATGGGATATTTCTGGGCGATACTCAGCGTATTACTGGTAAGCAGCGCACAACTGGCCATGAAAGAGGCCATGACATCGCTCCCGCCTGCGGGTGATTTGATGGCGCTTCTTCTTTTCATGCTGCATCATCCGATGATCACCGGGCTGCTGCTGGCAGGGCTCCTCGGCTATGCTCTCTCGATGGGGTGCTGGTTTATGGCCCTGAAACGGCTGGCGCTCAGTAAAGCTTATGCCTTACTGAGCCTGAGCTATATTCTGGTCTGGGGGGTAGCCCTCTGGCTCGGATTGCACGGTGAACACTTTTCACTGTCCGCACTGGCGGGTATCGGGCTTATCATCACCGGGGTGATCCTGGTCTGCCTGCCGTCACAGCCGTCACGCTGATCCGGCCTGACGGTATCAGCGTGACGACCCACCGGCACCCCAGTGTGGCAGACGCAGCATAATTTCCAGGCCTCCCTGAGGCCGGTTCTGTGCTCTGACAGAACCATGATGGGCCAGAATGATTTTACGCACAATCGCCAGCCCAAGTCCGTAACCTTTTCCGGATTGTGCTGACTTTACACGGACAAACGGGTCAAAAATGCTGGAAAGTTTATCCTGTTCCACCCCCGGCCCCTGGTCCCTGATAAACAGCGTCAGCCATTCCGGTGCGGAAGATAACTGAATATCAATGCACTGTCCTGCGGTGGAAAAACGCAATGCATTTCTCAATACATTTTCAATACACCGGCGGATCATCTCTGCGTTCCCCTGCACCATATAATCGGCTCGGGTGTCATAACTGACAGCAATTTTCACCTGCGGGATCTGCGCTTCAAACCGGGCATCAGCAACCACTACGTCCAGCAGACTGGTCAGGTCAAAGTATTGATCAGCATCTGGCGAGTCATGCTCTGCCCTTGATAACGTCAGTAATTCACCGATCATTTTATCGAGCTTATGCGCTTCGTTATCGATCCGCTCCAGCGAATTTTCCACATTTTCCGGCGTCTGACGGGCCAGCGCCGTTGCCAGTTGCAGCCTTGCCAGCGGTGTACGCAGTTCATGGGAGATATCGTGCAACAGCTCTTCTCTGGCTTTCACCAGCACATCCAGTCGTTCCACCATGGCATCAAAGTCACGTGCCACCGCCGACAATTCATCATGGCGACGCTGCATTTTGTGATACAGCCTGACCGATAAGTCACCGGTAGACACTTGTCTGAACCCCTCGCGGAATTGTCGCATCGGGCGGGTAAGGTTCCATGCCAGCAACAGGCTCATCATCAGCCCCATAGGAACAAACATGATCACCATAGGCATCGGAATATGCAGGAAACGCTGAATGATCGAATGGTCGTACGATTGCTGATGCCGGAAAGCTCGCAGGTTGAACCAGAGGTCATACACCACGCCATGCGGGCCGGTCACCTGACGATAAATTTGTCCGGAGGACATATACAGGGGGGAAGAAACCGTTTGCGGAACACTGTCCGGACGGTGCATAAGCGCCTGCGGAAGCCCCCCCTGCCCGCCAGTCGCCGGCAGATGGGTAAGAGGTAGCAGCCGCCCGGGCTGTTGCGGACTGACGCTGACCCTGAACACCTGCTTCATATTCTCCGGCCAGCCCGCAGTGAGTGTCGCAATACCCTCAGGTCCGGCGGCCTGTACCGCCGATACAGCAGATTCCAGTTGCAGGTTCAGCATCCGCCGGGCTTCTTTCTGGCTCGGAGGTTCAAAATTACCGAACATGCTGAATCCCAGCCACAGGAACTGGCTGATGATCAGAAACACCAGCCAGAAAAGTAACAGCATTTTCCAGAACAACCGTCCCGGGTAATCGGTATTCATCGTATCCGGTAACCAATGCTGCGCACGGTTTCGATGTTCACCTGATCATCGGTCAGCTTACTCAGTTTCTGACGGATATTACTCACATGAACATCGACGCTGCGATCATAGGCTTCACGCTGTCGCCCCAGCGCTTTTTCTGATAATTCGTCTTTCGATACCACACGATCGCTGGCTGCCATCAGAAGTTCGAGCAGATTAAACTCAGAGGCGGTCAGATCAAAGTTTTCGCCACGCCAGGCGGAGGTACGGGTAGAAGAATTCAGCGTCAGCTCACCGCAGGTAAGTAACTCTTTTTTCTCCGGCACCACTGCATGTTCGTCAATACGTCGCATCACCGAACGTAAGCGGGCCACCAGTTCACGGGGGTAGCAGGGTTTGGGCATATAATCATCCGCACCCATTTCCAGACCGATCACCCGATCAATATTATCGCCTTTCGCGGTCAGCATAATCACCGGTAAACGTCCCTGCTGGCGGATCTGCCGCAACACATCAATCCCGCTCATGTCGGGTAACATAATATCCAGAATTACTGCATTGAACTGACCCGAAGCCGCCTGACTGATCGCCTCTTTGCCGGTCATCACCAGCTCAGTCGCAAAGCCTTCGCCTTCCAGGTACTGACTCAGCATCGTCCCCAGCTCGTGATCATCATCAACCAGTAATATTTTCATGTCACACTCTCTGTCTCTGTATTCAGTATATTCTGACCGGTTATTCCGTTACTGACCGCAGAATTTACGCGATCCTTACAACATTTTATGGCCAGGGATGCGCTAAACGCCTTGTTCAAAATACGTCATAGATCCCGGTAGAAAGATAGCGATCGCCGCGATCGCAAATAATCGCCACCACCTTCGCCCCGGGCGTTTCTTTCGCAATCGTTAATGCACCAGCCACAGCCCCCCCGGAACTCATACCACAGAATATCCCCTCGCAACGGGCCAGCTGCCGCATGGTCTCTGTGGCCAGCGTTTGTGACATATCGATTGTCCGGTCAACCCATTCAGCGCTGAAAATACCCGGCCGGTAAGCGTCTGACCAGCGGCGGATGCCGGGAATTTGAGAGCCTTCTTCCGGCTGTAAGCCTATCACCTGCACCGCAGGATCCTGTTGTTTCAGATAACGTCCGACCCCGGTGATCGTTCCGGTCGTCCCCATGCTGGAGACAAAATGTGTCAGTCTGCCTGCCGTTTGTTGCCAGATTTCGGGCCCCGTGGTCCGGTAATGGGCCAGCGGATTATCCGGATTATTGAACTGATCAAGCACTTTCCCTTGCCCGTCGGCTGCCATCTGCAGTGCCAGGTCACGGGCCCCTTCAATGCCCCCCTGCTCCCGGCTGACCAGTATCAATGTTGCTCCGTAAGCCTTCATTGCTGCCTGACGCTCAAGGCTCATATTATCCGGCATCAGTAATACCATCCGGTAACCTTTCATCGCAGCAATCATTGCCAGAGCAATGCCGGTATTACCGCTGGTGGCTTCGATCAGAGTATCGCCGGGAGTGATCTCCTGACGAGATTCGGCCTGATGGATCATCGAGTAAGCCGCTCTGTCTTTGACCGAGCCGGCCGGATTATTCCCTTCGAGTTTTACCCAGACTTCGCTGCCATTATCCGGAGCCAGCCGTTGCAAACGAATAAGGGGGGTATTACCGATAGTATTTTCCAGAGTTATCACGGCGAGTTACCTGCACAGAGAAACGAAAACAGCCTGGTCACGATAAGCACCAGGCTGTTTTACAGACAATGAAATGAAAATATCAGGCGCTTTTCGCAAAGGCAACAGGTTGTAACCTCTGCTCCCCCCGATAGACACGTGCGTTCTGAACACCGATATACAGCGTCTGACCGCGGACCGGAGGGGCAGATGACTGCTCACTCACCAGGGTCAGAGGTTCACCCGTCCAGCCCAGCGGTTCGGCGATGATTTGCCAGTAGTGCCCGCGCGGGCTGGCTTCCAGCACTTTAACTGCCAATGGTGTGCCGACGGAAGGCTCATGACGAATTTCCGCTTCCCAGGGACGCAAAAATAGCGCCACCTCCCCTTCAACACCGGACGTGTCATTCAGCGGCCAGGACTGCCCGGCGACCTGTAAGGCACCGCCTGTGATGTGGCCGTCAAAACGGTTCACTTCACCGAGAAATTCGAGCACAAACCGGGACTCAGGCTGCTGCCATACCTGCTCCGGCGTCCCGGTTTGTTCAATATTGCCCTGACTCATCACCACTATCCTGTCCGCCACTTCCATGGCTTCTTCCTGGTCATGGGTCACGAAGACGCTGGTAAACTGCAACTCTTCGTGTAACTGACGCAACCAACGGCGCAGTTCTTTACGTACCCGGGCATCCAGTGCGCCAAAAGGTTCATCGAGTAACAGAATTTGTGGATCAACCGCCAGCGCACGGGCCAGTGCAACACGCTGTTTCTGCCCGCCGGAAAGCTGTGCCGGATAGCGGTTAGCCAGGTGCGAAAGCTGTACCATTTCCAGCAGGTTGCTGACTTTCTTTCGGATGTCAGCCGCCGCGGGACGTTCGCGGCGTGGCAAGACGGTCAGCCCGAAAGCAATATTGTCGGAGACCGTCATATGGCGGAAAAGCGCATAGTGCTGAAACATAAATCCGACATGGCGATCCCGCGCATGCAGGTGACTGACATCCCGCCCGTGAAACGAAATTGCCCCGCTGTTCTGGTGCTCCAGCCCCGCAATAATGCGTAGCAGAGTCGTCTTACCGGAACCGGACGGCCCCAGCAGAGCTACCATTTCACCGGAAGCAATATCCAGCGATACATCGTTCAGTACCGATGTTTTGCCAAAAGATTTATTAATTTTCTCAATATTAATGCTCATAATTGCCGTCCTGTTGCTGGCGCTGGTGCTGACGTTCCAGTCGCCATTGCAGTGCGCTTTTCAGAAAAAGTGTAACGATAGCCATTAAAGCCAGTAACGCGGCGGCCGTGAAAGCACCGACGGTATTGTAATCCTGGTGGAGTAATTCCACCTGCAGAGGCAGGGTGTAGGTTTCACCGCGTATGGAGCCGGACACCACGGACACGGCCCCGAACTCTCCCAGCGCACGGGCATTGGTCAGCACCAGACCATACAACAGGGCCCAGCGGATATTCGGTAATGTCACCCTGAAGAACATCTGCCAGCCATTGGCTCCCAGTAATACTGCCGCTTCATCTTCCTGGTTCCCCTGACTTAGCATGACCGGAACCAGTTCACGGATAACAAACGGGCAGCTGATGAAAATACTGACCAGCACCATGCCAGGCCATGCAAACATGACCTGGATATTATGGGCATCCAGCCAGTGCCCCGCGGGACCATTAATCCCCCAGAACAGCAGATACAGCAGTCCCACCACGACCGGGGACATGGCAAACGGAATGTCATACAACGTCAGCAATAACTGCCGGCCAGGGAAATTAAAGCGGCTCACCAGCCAGGCCAGCAACGTACCGAAGACCAGATTCACCGGTACAGTGATCAATGCAATCATCACGGAAAGCCAGATAGCGTGCAGCATGTCCGGGTCTTCCAGATTATGCAGCGAGGCCAGAACCCCCTTTCCCAGCGCCTCCCATAAAATGGAGATCAGCGGGATCACCAGGATCAGCACAGACAACAGGACGCCCACGGTGATCAGCAGATATTTCCCCCACGGGAGTGATTTTTTAAAGGCAACAGACCCTGTCGTGATATCGCTCATCAGTGACCTCCGATACGACGACCATAACGGCTCTGCAGCACGTTAATGGCAAAAAGTAACAGTAATGATGCCGCCATAATAACGGAGGCAATCGCACTGGAGGCCGGGAAGTCAAACTCCTGCTGACGAATAAAAATCATCAGTGAAATCACTTCGGTTTTCCAGGCAATATTACCGGCAATAAAGATCACCGCGCCGAATTCTCCCAGGCTGCGGGTAAAAGAGAGCGCAGTCCCTGCCATCAGAGCCGGTGCCACCTCCGGCAGGATCACCCGTAAAAACGTCTGCCAGGGTCTCGCCCCCAGCGTTTCAGCCGCTTCTTCATATTCCGGCCCCAGCTCTTCCAGTACCGGCTGTACCGTTCGGATCACAAACGGCAGACTGGTGAAGGCCATCGCCACAGAAATCCCAAGCCAGGTGTAGGCGACTTTAATGCCATGCTCAGCCAGCCAGTGCCCGTACCAGCCGGACGGGGCCAGTAATCCGGCCAGGGTCAGACCCGCCACCGCCGTCGGTAAGGCAAAAGGCAAATCCATCAGACCATCAAGAAACGTTCTGCCGGGGAACCGATAACGGGTTAAAATCCAGGCCATCAGCATGCCAAAAAAGGCGTTAAATATCGCCGCCACCGCCGCCGACTGCAGGGTGACTTTATAAGCCACCACCAGTTCCGGGTCGGTGATCACATGCCAGTACTCTGACCAGGTCATCTTTGATAACTGAATGAGTAATGCACTTATCGGTAATAACAGGATCAGACAGGTAAAAAACAAGCTGGTCCCTAAACTTAATCCAAATCCCGGTAATACCCGCTTATGACGCTTTCGTATCATTACTTATGTCCTGCTGACTGCAATTGATCAAACTCTCCGCCGGTAGCGAATTGTGTTTTCATCACCTGCTCCCAGCCACCAAACTGATCCTCAACACGGAACAGGGTGACTTCAGGGAAGCGGGCTTTATTCTCCGACATTAACTGTGGATTATTGACCCGGTAGTAAAAACGGGTCAGCACTTTCTGAGCGGCCGGGCTGTAAAGAAAATTGAGATACGCTTTCGCGGCCGCCGTATGGCCCTGCTCAGCCACATTTTTATCGATCCAGGTCACGGGAAACTCCGCCAGAATATTGGTCCGCGGCACAATCACTTCATAACCGGCGTCAGGGTACTGCTGACGAATGGTGTTGATCTCGGATTCAAAACTTATCAGCACATCCCCGATGCCGCGTTCAGCAAAGGTGGTGGTGGCACCGCGTCCGCCGGTATCTAATACCGCGACATTGCGGATAAACCGGGTCATAAACGCCCGGGTCTTTGCCGGATCGTTACCGTCAGCTTTTTCGGCCGCCCCGAGGGCAGCCAGCCAGGTATAACGCCCGTTACCGGAAGTTTTAGGATTAGGAAAGACAAGACTCACCCCGGGCTGCGTTAAATCCGCCCACTGATGGATATGCTTCGGGTTTCCTTTACGGACTAAAAAAGCCATGGTGGAATAAAAAGGTGAGCTGTTATCCGGCAAGCGCTGCTGCCAGTCCGCCGGGATCAGATGGCCTTTATCATGGAGGATTTGCACATCCGGGACCTGATTATAGGTCACGACATCTGCGCGCAGCCCCTGCAGGATGGTCAGCGCCTGACGGGAAGAGCCGCCATGTGACTGGCGGAGGATCAGAGGGTCATCCGGATGTGCCTGATCCCATTGTTTTTCAAACAACGGGTTCAGCGCACTGAATAACTCCCGGGAAACATCATAAGAACTGTTCAGCAGAGTCGTCGCCTGAACAGTGCTGACGAACGCCAGCGACAATAACGCCGCACCGGCCCATTTTTTTCCTGAGAGATCCATTAAATTACCCCTGAGTACCCACGCGACACCCGATAGCCGCATAATCAGTGTATTTATTTCTCAGGGGAAAGCTGTAGCAGTTTTATATACTTTTTATTGCTTTCAAAGTCTAAAATTGCATAAGGATAGCCGGAGGATGGCAAACAGCGCGCGGAAAGAGTGTACCCCGCCTGCCATGCACCGGCCATCGCCAGTAAGCACGGGCAGGCAGATGCACCAAAACCCGCCAGTAGCGTCAGAGCGCGTCAAGCTGTGCCAGCGACGGGGCGTAATAATAGCTCCCGGTCACCGGTTTGGAAAAACGCAGTAATCCGTCAAACTTGCCATCGGTCTCCCCGAACATACTCAGCAACTGCTGTTCAATATTGTGCAGGCGAGCACAATAGGCAATAAAATAAAGCCCGTGAACACCGCTGACGCTGCCGTAAGGAAGACTCTGACGCAAAATTTTCAGGCCCTTACCTGCTTCTTTCAAATCCACCCGGCTCACATGGGATGTGACAGGACGTTCATCAGCAGGCAGTTCTTCGCTGGTGTCTTTGGTACGGCCGATAATGGCTTCCTGACGGTTGACCGGCAATTTATTCCACTGCCCGAGATTGTGCTGCCAGCGCTGAGTGAAGACGTAACTGCCTCCGGCATCTTCACCGTTTTCAATAATTGCCACCTGACGGCGGCCATCCCCCTGCGGGTTTTCGGTACCATCAATAAAACCACTGAGGTCACGATCCTCGATCCAACGGAAACCTTGTGTTTCCTCGTTGATGTCCAGCAGCCCGGCAAACAGTTCACAGGCAATCTGACCGAGAGCGAAGTTTACATCGTGGCGTAAAGACTGAATATGAATCAACAGGTCACGCTGGGTCGCAGGTGCCATCCCTTTCCCCAGCGGGGTAAAGTCTTTCAGTTCAGGGGCAGAAGTGGCTGAAGGATGCAGGTCACGCCACAACCCCGGTCCGAAGGCAATCACCGAACTGAGCACCGCATCAGGAAATTTTTGCTGTAATTCCTGTTGTCGGGCGAGAAACTGCCGGATGTTCGGCCCTAATTGCGTCAGGTCTCCGCTGACACTGGCTTCAAGCCAGATAGCAGCACGGCAATGTTCCGGCAGAATGCCGGTCTGAAAATGCGTCACGTTATAATCTCCGGTATGACCAAACAGTCTGTATTTTGGGATTATGATACCGGAAAAAAAAAATAATAACCTGTCACAGAGCAGGGATATGCTCAGTCATCCCTGCTCTGCAGAGCCGGCTATTGCTGCCAGATAATTTTAGTCAGGGTCCAGTTTTTCAGCGTCGCATCGGCAGGCATAATGCCTTCCGGACCATGTCCTTCTCCCCGGAAGATATACTGTATATTTCCGGCAACAGGAGAGCGGCACTGAACACTGTCACCGTTATCCGCTGACTGACAGTGACCAAAGGCCTGGCTGAAAATGGCAGAGAACGGGCTGCCAATATGTACACCGTCAGCAGTAACGATCGCCGGGTCGGTGACGGTGATCCTGGAAATCGTGCTCTGTCCCTGAATCTCCAGCATAACCTGTCCCTGCTTCAGCGCCTGCCAGAAAGTCACAATATCTCCGTTTTCTGTCCCCATCCCCTGACGGAGGTGATAATCGCTCCCCAGCGCCTGATGAATAGCTGATCCGTCCATCGGCGTCAGGCTGTTCAGTCCGCCAACCCCCTGCGCGGTGACTTTCATCGTGCTGCCAAACCAGTGCCACGGCAGCACCGATGACCAGGAGTAGGTCAACGGGTTCCACCAGTGAACGCTGCTTTCTGTGACTGTGCTCTGGCCGGAGCCGGCACAACCGGCAAGTAACATCGCACTGGTCAGCAGTGCGGTTTTTAACAATTTCATCGAAGTTTCTGTTCCTTACGCATTCAGCTAATGGCTGATTGGAGTCATAAAACATCAGAAAGTTTATTCGCCGGAAACATTCTCCGCACGGAAGCAGTCACGCAGACGGCGATCGGTCACTAGCCAGATCGCGGATAACAGATCAAAAATCAGCAAAATTAACGGGACCGGTGACTGTTGCAATAACGTATAACTGAACTGCAGAAGTTGCCAGCCGAAAGTGAAGAGTGCTGCAGCGACTAAGGCCCAGCGCCAGGCAGCCCAGAAGCGGGGGAATTGCTGACGGCGACCGGACAGCAGAAACGCCACCGCAGCCACCAGGCCAAATGCCAGCCCCGGATAGAACCCCTGTTGATCGGGGTAGAACAGCGTCAGCAGTTCATTACCCTGTTGCCGGGAGGCGCCCGCCAGGACCAGAACTATCCAGGTTCTTGCCTGTAAAATCAGAACCAGCCAGAACAGGACAGGCAAGCGAAGTTGCCCTTTGCTGTCATAATTTTCAGGTGAATAATGAATCAAGGGTAATCTGTGGCCTCGTTCTGTGCCTGCGGTGGGCAGACAGATCAGTATTCCCGGTCTTCAATCAGGCGTTTACCCAGTACTACCGAGTCACCGATTTCATATTCCAGCTTTTCGTAAAACCCGAGAACCACATCGTTCTCTTCACGCACCATCAGATTGATTTTCGGACAACCTCTGGCCACCAGTTTTTTTTCTAACCGGGTCATCATGGCATTGGCAAAACCACGACCGCGATAGTCAGGATCCACCCCCAGATAATACACGGAGCCGCGATGACCGTCATAGCCGCCCATGACCGTGGCGACAATCTCACCGCCCAGCACAGCGACCAGGAAAAGATCAGGATCATGGCTCATTTTACGTTCGATATCCATTTCCGGATCATTCCATGGGCGCAATAAATCACAACGTTCCCAAAGCGTAATAACTTCGTCAAAATCTTCCTGGCGAAATACCCGTATTTCCATCGCCGATGCCCCTTTACATTACAAATATCCGCTGATTATGGCGTTTTCCGCCTTCACTGCAAGCCTCAGGCATGAAACAAAGCCGAAAATTCTGATATTTGTAAAGAACAGAACTGCAATACTCCGTAAAAGGCTGAAATATTTGCTTTGTCGCAAAAGTGTGGTTGTTACGATATAACACCATGGTATTAACTAAATAATTACCAGGATGGAACTGCAGATGAAAAAATTGTCCCCGATGAAACAACTGGTGAACCGCCGCCAGCTACTCTTTTCCGGTCTGGCATTGGCAGTGCTGTCACCCAAGGCGGTACTCGCCAAAGAGCCTGATCTCAGAGCGCAGGCAGCCCATACGCCACAGCCCCATAAGCCGGCTAAAAACGGTAAGTTTATCGTGATGCTGGACCCGGGCCATGGCGGGATCGACTCCGGTGCCGTCGGTGAAGAAGGCTCCATGGAAAAACATGTGGTGCTGGAAATTGCCGGGAACGTTCGTCAGATGCTGAATAATCACCCGTATATTGAAGCGCGGATGACCCGTGACACCGACCACTTTATCCCGCTGTATCAGCGTGTGGAAATCGCCAGCCAGCACGGGGCTGACCTGTTTATGTCTATCCATGCTGACGGCTATACCAGCCCCGAAGCTCATGGTGCCTCTGTCTTTGCTCTCTCTAACCGCGGAGCAACCAGTGCAATGGCCCGCTATCTTTCAGACCGTGAAAACTCTGCCGATAAAGTCGCCGGGATCAAAGTGGAGGAAAAAGACCATTATCTGCAGCAGATCCTGTTTGACCTGGTCCAGACCAATACCATTAAAAACAGCCTGACGCTGGGTAAACACGTGATTGAGCGTATCCGTCCGGTTCATCATCTGCACAGTCAGGTCACTGAGCAGGCCGCTTTCGCCGTGCTGAAATCACCGTCTATTCCTTCTGTGCTGGTGGAAACCTCGTTTATTACCAACCCTTCAGAGGAAAAGCTGCTGGGAACGACGGTCTTCCGGCGCAAAATTGCCGGGGCAATTACGGAAGGGATCGTGAACTATTATAATGAGTCAGTAGTCCACAATCGCCGGGTAAGTTAGGTATAATCCCCGCAAATCCCTTAACAAATGAAGTGATATGAACGCTCCCGACAAGAACCAGGTAAAAGAATTCCTGCTGTCATTGCAGGATAAAATCTGTCAGCAACTGGCTGATGCTGATGGTAAAACAGGCTTCAGCGAAGATGTCTGGCAGCGTGAAGGCGGCGGCGGCGGACGTTCACGGGTCTTGCGTGAAGGGGCTGTCTTTGAGCAGGCAGGCGTTAACTTTTCTCATGTTTCCGGGACTCACCTGCCGGCATCGGCCACGGCACACCGGCCTGAACTGACAGGTCGCAGTTTTGAAGCGATGGGGGTTTCGCTGGTTATCCATCCGCATAACCCCTATGTCCCTACCAGCCATGCCAATGTCCGCTTTTTTATTGCTGAAAAACCCGGCGCTGACCCTATCTGGTGGTTCGGCGGTGGCTTTGATCTCACGCCTTATTACGGTTTTACAGAAGATGCCGTGCATTGGCACCAGACCGCGCGGGATATTTGCCAGCCGTTTGGTGACGACGTCTATCCCCGCTATAAAAAATGGTGTGATGACTACTTTTACCTGCGCCACCGCGATGAACAGCGCGGCATTGGCGGATTATTCTTTGATGACCTGAACAGCCCGGATTTTGACCACTGCTTCGCCTTTATGCAGGCGGTCGGGCTCGGCTTTACAGAAGCCTATTTGCCGGTTGTCGAACGTCGTAAGTCTCTGAGCTGGGGCGAGCGTGAACGTCAGTTCCAGTTGTACCGCCGCGGACGTTACGTAGAATTTAACCTGGTCTGGGATCGCGGTACCCTGTTCGGTTTGCAGACCGGCGGACGAACTGAATCCATCCTGATGTCAATGCCGCCGCAGGTACGCTGGGAATATAACTACCAGCCGGAAGCGGGCAGCCCTGAAGCGGAATTGTATGAAAAATTCCTACCGGTAAAAGACTGGCTCTGATCCCCGCGCCTTTTTCTGACGGGAGATAACGCTTTATCTCCCGCTTTCCCGCCTTCTTTAATTTCCCCTGTTGCTACTATCGGAGAAAACGTATTTTCTTCCCGGAAAAACTACGGCACAGTGTTAAATTACTGTTACGAGTCTTTCCGCTTTTCGCCGGGAGGCTCGCTTCTGAAGGACGAGAACCGGGCTATGAATTCGCTTGACGCATTAACAGAGTTTACGACGTTGGTCGCTGACAGTGGCGATATGACCTCTGTGACTGAGTATCAGCCTCAGGACGCCACAACCAACCCTTCCCTGATCCTCAGGGCAGCCGCATTACCCGACTACCAGCCACTGATTGCCGAGGCGCTCCAATATGCGAACCTGCAGGGGGGGAACCGGGAAACCCGTATTATGAACGCCAGTGATCGGGTCGCAGTAAACGCCGGTGTCGAAATCCTGAAATATATTCCGGGACGGGTCTCCACCGAAATCGATGCCCGCCTCTCATTTAACCGCGGACTGTGCGTTTCCCGCGCAGAAAAACTGGTCAAAATGTATGAAGATCAGGGCGTGGATCGCTCCCGATTGCTGATTAAACTGGCCGCGACCTGGGAGGGGATCAAAGCAGCAGAAACACTGGAGCAGAACGGTATTCAGTGCAACCTGACTCTGCTGTTCTCCTTCGCCCAGGCCCGGGCCTGTGCTGAAGCCGGTGTTTATCTGATCTCCCCGTTTGTCGGGCGTATTTACGACTGGTATCAGAGTCGTTCCCCTGACTCCTCTTATGTTGCAGAAAACGATCCCGGCGTGAAATCAGTACGGGAAATTTACGACTATTATAAGAAACATCGTTATATGACGATCGTGATGGGTGCCAGCTTCCGTAAACCGGAACAAATCCTTGCCCTGGCCGGTTGTGACCGGTTAACGGTATCACCGGAATTACTTCGGGCGCTGAAAGACTCAGAGGTCAGCGTTGAACGTCAACTGATCCCCTCTGTAGAGGCGTTCCATCAGCCAGCCCCGCTGGCCGAAGATGAATTTCGCTGGCTGCATAATCAGGATGCGATGGCCGTCGAAAAACTGGCTGAAGGTATCCGTCAGTTCGCTATCGACCAGCAAAAACTGGAAGATATGCTGGCAGCCCGGCTATAGTTTTTGTATCCATTAACTTTTTATTAACCAACTGGAATGCACTATGCCCTCTCATAAAGAACTCGCGAATGCTATCCGTGCCCTCAGTATGGATGCCGTACAAAAAGCCAAATCCGGTCACCCGGGTGCCCCGATGGGCATGGCTGATATTGCCGAAGTGTTATGGCGTGATTTCCTGAACCATAACCCGCAGAACCCGTCCTGGGCCGATCGTGACCGTTTTGTCCTGTCTAACGGCCACGGTTCCATGCTGATTTACAGCCTGCTGCACCTTACCGGGTATGATCTGCCGATTCAGGAACTGGAAAACTTCCGCCAGCTCCATTCCCGTACCCCGGGCCACCCGGAATACGGTTACACCCCGGGCGTGGAAACCACCACCGGGCCGCTGGGACAGGGCATTGCCAATGCGGTCGGTTTTGCCATTGCTGAGCGCACACTGGCTGCCCAGTTTAACCGTCCGGGCCACGATATCGTCGACCACTACACCTACGCGTTTATGGGTGATGGCTGCATGATGGAAGGGATCTCTCACGAGGCCTGTTCACTGGCCGGTACCCTGAAACTGGGTAAACTGATCGCTTTCTATGACGACAACGGCATTTCCATCGATGGTCACACCGATGGCTGGTTTACCGACGACACCGGTATGCGTTTCGAAGCCTATAACTGGCATGTGATCCGCGGTATCGACGGCCACGACCATGACGCTATCCGCCGTGCGGTGGAAGAAGCACGCAGCGTAACCGACAAACCGTCACTGCTGATTTGCAAAACCGTGATCGGTTTCGGTTCGCCGAACAAAGCCGGCACCCACGATTCTCACGGCGCCCCGCTGGGTGACGAGGAAATTGCACTGACCCGTAAACAACTGGGCTGGAACTACGCACCGTTTGAAATCCCTGACGATATTTATGCGGCCTGGGATGCCAAAAATGCCGGTTCTGAGAAAGAGCAGGCGTGGGATAAGAAATTTGCTGCCTACCAGCAGGCTTTCCCGGCGCTGGCTCAGGAATTTGTCCGTCGTACCCGTGACAAACTGCCGGAAAACTGGCAGGAAGAGTCACAGAAATATATCGAACAGCTGCAGGCAAACCCGGCGAACATCGCCAGCCGTAAAGCCTCACAGAATGCCATTGAAGCGTTCGGTAAACTGCTGCCGGAATACCTGGGCGGTTCAGCGGACCTGGCCCCGAGCAACCTGACGATGTGGTCCGGCTCTAAACCGATTAACGAAGATGCCGCAGGTAACTATATCCATTACGGTGTGCGTGAATTCGGAATGACCGCGGTGGCGAACGGTATCTCCCTGCATGGCGGCTTCCTGCCTTACACCGCAACCTTCCTGATGTTTGTGGAATATGCACGTAATGCTGCGCGTATGGCAGCCCTGATGAAAATCCGTCAGGTGCTGGTCTATACCCATGACTCTATCGGTCTGGGTGAAGACGGTCCGACTCACCAGCCGGTCGAGCAGCTGGCCAGCCTGCGTACGACTCCGAACATGAGCACCTGGCGTCCGTGTGACCAGGTGGAATCTGCGGTGGCCTGGAAATACGCTATCGAACGTCAGGACGGCCCGACCGCACTGATCTTCTCCCGTCAGAACCTGGCGCAGCAGCCACGCAGTGCAGAGCAGCTGGCGAACGTGGCCCGCGGCGGATATGTACTGAAAGACTGTGACGGCCAGCCGGAACTGATCCTGATTGCCACCGGTTCAGAAGTCTCTCTGGCCGTCGCGGCGGCAGAGCAGCTGAGCGGACAGGGCCGTAAAGTCCGTGTTGTTTCGATGCCGTCAACGGATGCCTTTGATAAGCAGGATGCGGCTTACCGTGAATCGGTACTGCCGGCGGCAGTCACCGCCCGTGTGGCTATCGAGGCAGCTATCGCTGACTTCTGGTACAAATATACCGGCCTGAACGGTGCAATTGTCGGTATGACCAGCTTCGGTGAGTCAGCGCCGGCGGATCTGCTGTTTAAAGAGTTCGGCTTCACCGTAGAAAACGTGGTGGCGAAAGCTAACGCGCTTCTGTAACTCTCCCGCTCCCCCTTTTCGTCACAGGAAGGGGGAGATTTTTAAAAAGCGTAACGATCCTCATATCAGGATACATAAAATCCCTGATTATCCTCTTTCCGCCAGCGTTAAACCCTTTAAACTATCCCTTTCCCGTTATCCACTGATTTTCCACGGACATTATCGATTGAAAAAGCACGCATCACTTATACTGGCGCTGGCTGGCTCACTTTATTCATTATGCAGCCAGGCACAAGCCAACCCGTCACCGGAACTGACGTCTCAGATTACCGACCGTTATGCAAATCAGATTTTTCATGGTACCCGGGCCGCCGGTATGGCTGTCATGGTTATCGATGGCAATCAGCGGGTCTTTAGCAGCCTGGGAGAAACCCGTCCGGGAAATCGTATCCGTCCGAAGAAAGATTCACTGGTCAGGATAGCGTCCCTGAGCAAACTGATGACGACCGATGTACTGGTTCATCTCGCCGAATCCGGTCGGGTTCACTTTAATGATCCGCTGAGCCGCTATGCGCCAAAAGGTGTGGTCGTCCCGTCCTGGCATGGTAACAGCATCCGGTTAATCAACCTGGCGACCCACAGTGCCGGTCTTCCCCGTGAAATGCCGGGCGGCAGACCGAACCGTCCGGTCTTTGTCTGGCCGGTACGCAGCCAGCGCTGGGCGTGGCTTGCCCATGCCAGACTGCGATACTCACCAGGGACTGAAGTGTCCTATTCCAACCTCGGTTTTGACTTCCTGGCCGATGCCCTTTCACGGGCTGCCGGTAAGCCTTACCCTCAGTTACTTCGTACACTGGTCACCCGTCCGCTGGGTATGAAAGATACCACGTTCACCCCATCACCGGACCAGTGTAAAAGGCTGATGATCCCGGATGAGAACGCCAGTCCGTGTGATAATACGCTGGCCGCCATCGGTAGCGGAGGCGTCTATTCCACTCCTGAAGATATGGGACGCTGGATGCAGCAGTTCCTGAGCGCTGCCGGTCATCCGCGTTCACCGTTAGCGCCGGACCTGCAGAAAATGATTTATCCGCGTTCTTCGCTGCTGCGTGTCAACGGGATGGATGTCGCAGGCCGGGCCGATGCCATCGGTATGGGATGGCTGCATATGCCTGCGGAAGGCGCGAGACCTGCACTGCTGGAAAAAACCGGCGGAGGGGGCGGATTTATGACCTATATCGCCATGTCACCTGAACATAATGTGGGGGTATTTATCGTGGTCGCCCGCACCGGTGCCAGCCATTTTATGCCGATGAGTGATGGCGTAAACGAACTGATCACCGCACTGGTCCGTAATCACCGCCGCTAGATTCCGGCGTCTGCGGGCAGAGTTCTGTCCGCAGACAGTGATGACCATAATACCGGCCAGTCGCTGGCGGTGTGCCAGTGGTCACAACCGCTTTCACTGCTGAATTTCTCCAGTACAAATTTCTGCCCGTCGTAATGCCAGTGGCTGGCCGTTCCGCAATCTCCCAATGCCCTGCCCCATAACAATGTTGTCAGCTCACGGTTTTGCGGATCATAACGAACATTGGTCAGGTCAAAACCTTGCGGATAATTAAACGGCAGACGAAATCCCAATCGGCGGGCAATCAGCGGAGCCTGGCGACTGATTTTATACGCCTGGTAGAAGGTATTGTACGCCGCACTTTCACAACTGATCAGCATCAGGGCCTGGGTATTACTCAGCGCTGCGAGCTTAATCTGCCGGAAAACCGGGGCCAACGGACAACTGTCCACATCTATCTGTGAAATCGCATAATCTGCAAAATCTCTGCTTTCCGACGCGGTCAGTGGCATGACCGGTGCGGGCTGACTGCCTTCCACGGTCAGTGTCGGGGGTGTTTCCGGCAAAGCAGGTGTTGGCGGCACGGCTGACTGGATTTTGTCAGCTTCGGCGATGACTGCTGCCAGAGCGGTCAGAGATATCCCGCTTCCGTCAGGCTGGCCGGCGGTCAGCCGGTTTCCATGGATCAGTGCCGTCAGTGTCTGCTGCGCGGCCTCAGGATCATCAATCAGCAAAGCCTGACGGCTCTCCTGCGACGGAACCGGCGCCAGAGGCTGGTTATCTATCTTCAGTCGTTGTATCAACGGAGTGTCTGTCGCAGACAGCGCGCTGTGCGGATGCAGTTCAACGTGCAGCCAGCTTACCGGTACCCGGGAAGAGGTCCGGTAAAAACTGATCATTAATCCGCCATCATTGTTCAGATTCCGTCCCTGACAGACCGCAAAATTATCACAGGTTAATTCCCATCCCGAGATAATTGTCTGAACCGGTTGTACCGCATGGCTGGCACCTGCCGGGAACAATAACGATAACAAAAGAATTTTATAGAGTTGCATAACACTTCACCGGGGAAGGAGGCCGGACTGAATCTTCCGGTACCGACGAACCAAACAGGAATGATCCGGAATGCTCTGGTGCGTCTCAATAAGAATCATCGGACTCTTAGCAGGATCGGGCTGTGACTATTTTAATCATCTCCTGACTGTTACCGATAAAAAAACCTGCCAGTGGCAGGTTTTTCGTCTCAGGAGGTTCCCGGGATCAGAGCTTATCTTGCGGCGCGCTCTGCAGATGATCATGCTGTTGTGCGGCAATCGCATGAACGCGTTTGCGAACGCCGAACCAGCCGGCAATCAGGACAATCATAATCAGCGGAATAGAGGCAATGGTATAAGTCCCGTTAGGGTAGTCAAAAGCCATCAGCACCAGCACACCGAACAGGAATAATAAGGTCAGCCAGGAGGTGAACGGAGCCCCCGGCAGCTTAAAGTTAATGTCTTCCGCTTTACCTTCCTTAATCGCCTTACGCAGCTTCAGCTGACACAACACGATAAAGCCCCAGGAGGAGATGATCCCCAGTGACGCCACATTGAGGACGATTTCGAATACCTGGGAAGGTACCAGATAGTTAAGCAGCACCCCGAAGATATACACCCCGATGGTGACCAGAATGCCCGCGTAAGGGACCTGCTGACGGTTCATGCGGGACATAAACTTCGGCGCAGAGCCGCCCATCGACATGGAGCGCAGAATACGGCCGGTCGAATACAGGCCGGAGTTCAGGCTGGAGAGTGCAGCACTGAGTACGACGATGTTCATAATGCTGCCGATATACGGGATACCCAGTTTTGAGAAGAACGTTACAAACGGACTCTGACCGGACTGGTAGGCATTCCAGGGCAGTAACAGCACCAGCAGCACCACCGAACCGACATAAAACAGGCCGATACGCCAGATAACACTATTGATCGCTTTCGGTACCATGATTTTCGGGTTTTTACATTCGCCTGCCGCAGTTCCCACCAGCTCAATCGAGGCAAAGGCAAATACCACGCCCTGCACCAGCACCAGTGCCGCTAACAGTCCATGCGGGAATAAGCCCCCGTTATCGGTGATCAGATGGAAACCAGGCTGACTGCCCGCCAGAGGTTTGCCGCTGCCGAGAAAAACAACACCGACGATCAGGAACACGACGATGGCGATGACTTTAATCAGCGCAAACCAGAACTCCATTTCGGCGAACCACTTAACACCCACCATGTTCATGGTGCCGACCACGGCTAAGGCACCTAACGCGATAACCCATTGCGGAACATCCCCGAAGGCTCCCCAGTAGTGCATATACAGCGCCACCGCGGTGATATCGACAATCCCGGTCATTGCCCAGTTAACAAAATACATCCAGCCGGCCACGTAAGAGGCTTTTTCTCCCATGAACTCACGGGCATAAGAGACAAAACTTCCGCTCGACGGGCGATGCAATACCAGTTCACCCAGAGCACGGAGGATGAAAAAAGAAAAAATACCACAGACCAGGTAGACCAGAGCCAGTGCAGGCCCGGCGGCCTGTAAGCGAGCGCCAGCCCCCAGAAACAGTCCGGTACCAATCGCACCACCAATCGCTATCATCTGCACCTGTCGGTTACCCATTTCTTTACGGTAACCGGCATCGTGTGAATTAAGCCATTTACGCTTTGCCGCTCGTAATTCTTCGGCTGTTTTTTTTGTATGTTTCATAGTTATCCTGTTTGTCCTGACCATCTGCCACACAACAGTAATCGTTTGCGTTCTGCTAAAAACGGACTGAGTACAATGTCCCACGCAACATCATAAAATTCTGTCATAAGAAAAAAATGGGGCGTCGCATCCTACCCGTTAAATACATCCTCCGTAAAGACCCCTGAATCGTATGAGATCACACTCTTTCTTCAACCTTCGGGGAAAATTAATATAATTTATTGTTATATTGGGTGTTTCTTATCAATAAAACTGCGTTTCACCGCCTGTTTTCGAAAAATGTAAGACAATGTTCTGCAGCACTCTGTACCCGGCCCCGGGACTGAATGCAGGAATAGCCGCTGTATAGCCCCGATATGGCAGCAGGATCAATGCCGGTCTTCTTTCAGCACAGTTTTATCTGCTAAAAAAACCGTCTCCGTCACCCGATCCGCCAGGGCCTCCGCCATGAGCGCAGGGTAGATTAAACGGCTCTGATACGGCATTATCACGGGCAGATATAATAAACGCTTTATCAGACCCGCTCTCCGGTGTGGCTGGCAGCACTTTTAATAACAGGTTGTTCCCCTGAATGATAAATAATGAAACCACCCCCGAGCTGACCCTGTACGGCATTAAAAACTGCGATACGGTGCGTAAAGCACGGCGCTTTCTGGAAGAGCAGGGCATCGCTTTCCGATTCCATGATTACCGTGCGGACGGAATCGACAGTTGCCGGTTATCGGCATTTGTTGACGCGCTAGGCTATGAAACACTGCTGAATAAGCGAGGTACGACCTGGCGAAAACTCCCTGAAGACATCCGTGACTCTGTTCAGGACAGTGCCAGTGCTGTCAGGGTGATGCTGGAACACCCGGCCGTGATCAAACGGCCGCTGTTGTGTGCGACGAACGGTAAACTGCTCGCCGGTTTTTCACCTTCCACTTACCTGACGTTTATTCAGGAGAATACATAATGTTTTGCCCCGTTATTGAACTTGCACAGCAACTGATCCGTTGTCCTTCGGTAAGCCCGGAGGATGCCGGCTGTCAGTCGCTGTTAATCGACCGCCTGAAAGCGATCGGTTTCCGGATTGAACCGATGAATTTTGGAGATACCAAAAACTTCTGGGCGACCCGGGGCGAAGGCGAAACACTGGCCTTTGCAGGCCATACCGATGTCGTCCCGCCGGGAGAGAGCCGCCACTGGATTAACCCGCCCTTTGAGCCGACCATCCGCGACGGTATGTTATTTGGCCGTGGCGCTGCCGATATGAAAGGATCACTGGCCGCCATGGTGGTGGCCGCTGAACGCTTTGTGACCATGAATCCGAACCATCGTGGCCGTCTGGCATTCCTGATCACTTCAGATGAAGAAGCGAGCGGGATCAACGGCACGGTCAAAGTGGTCGAGGCTCTGATGGCCCGCCAGGAGCGAATGGACTACTGCCTGGTCGGTGAGCCATCCAGCACCGAAGTCGTCGGTGATGTGGTAAAAAATGGCCGTCGGGGTTCCATTACGGCGAATCTGACAGTACATGGTGTGCAGGGGCATGTGGCTTACCCGCACCTTGCTGATAACCCGGTACATCGGGCACTGCCTGCACTGAATGAACTGGTCGCTACCCGCTGGGATGAAGGCAATGAGTTCTTCCCGCCAACCAGCATGCAGGTCGCAAATATTCAGGCCGGTACCGGCAGCAACAATGTGATCCCGGGCGATCTCTTTGTACAATTCAACTTCCGTTTCAGTACGGAACTGACCGATACCCTGATCCGGGAACAGGTTGAAGCCCTGCTGACGCGCCATCAGCTTCGCTACACGCTGGAATGGAATCTGTCCGGTCAGCCTTTCCTTACCCCGAAAGGTAAACTGGTCGATGCGGTAGTCAATGCAGTTCAGCACTATAATGAGATCAAGCCACAACTGCTGACTAACGGCGGTACCTCTGACGGACGTTTTATCGCACGGATGGGAACGCAGGTCGTGGAACTGGGGCCGGTCAATGCTACCATCCATAAAATTAATGAATGTGTAAAAGCATCTGATCTGCAAACTCTCAGCCGGATGTACCAAAGGATTATGGACCAGCTGATTGCCTGATGACTGAAGGAGTCACGTCATGGAATGGTTAAAAGAGTATTGGTGGGTTTTTATTATTGTGTTTATGGTCGGCATTCTGGTGAATGTCTATAAAGACCTGAAACGCGTCGACACGAAAAAATATCTGGATAATAAACCTGAACTCCCGCCACATCGTGACTTCAACGATAAGTGGGACGACGATGACGACTGGCCAAAGAAAAAGTGATCGGCCATCACACGGATATCCCCTGCGGATATCCGTGTTTTTCTCCTGCCTTTACTGTGCGGTGTTCGCCACCGGAAGTTTGCCACGGCTGCAGACCGGAATCCCCCTGCCGGGCGCTGTCGATGATTTTCTGATATCGCTGTTTATGGCCTGTTTTGTTCACTCTCGTTCATTTTTTTCCGGTCCGGCTACACAGGGTTTCCTGTCGATCAGACGTTTTGCAAAGCCTCCAGTTGTCCGGCAAACTGCCTGGCCCTGTGCTCATTAAGCTCCGATAACACCTGAGCGACGTCCTGGCGCAGCAGACGTAACCAGGCCTTTCGGCCTCCTGCCGCCACGACCGACTGCTGTTCGCTGATATCCCCGGCCTCTGCCGCAAGCGCAAACAGACCGGGAGGAGGCTGTGAAATACCGGTCTTCAGGCGCATCAGTGCAGGGAAAGCCGATTCAAACGGCCGCCGTCCCCAGGCGAAAGCCGCCAGCTCCCGCCAGTCCTCATCACTGAATTCATTATCACTGCATTCCTCAGCGACAGGAAAATCCGGGTCAGATAACCCGCGCTTTCGCATATACGGCCCGTCACGGGACATCCGCTGCTCCGCCGCGATCACCAATTGACCGGCCGCCGCCGTCCGGGGAAGGATTGCCATGGCCGCAAAGCAACCGCTACTGGCTTCACGCTGTGTCCCCAGCCTGACCAGACGAAATCCGCATGACTGCCAGAAATGCCATAGCTCCCGGGTATAGCCAAAACTGACCGACAGATAATCATAGCCCTCCGCCGCGGCAATCGCTGCCATGACCAGCGCCTGACCTCTTCCCTGACGCCGCACCTGTGGGTGAACGGCAATGCGGCTGATACGTAAAGAGCGCATACTGGCCGCCTGTGAGAAACCGGCGTGAGCCGCCAGAGACTGCGCAACCAGACTTCCTTTCGGACGCCGAAATCCGGCCCGGATGGCCTCACTGAGCGGCTGTGAGAGCCCACCTTCTTCCACCAGCCATAAGGCTCCCCGCAATCCGCTTTCCGTCTCATCGACCAGCAATGTCATTCCGGGAGCATCCATCATCCGCCGTAAATCAAGCGGGGAGGTCCGGTAATGGGCAGCCGTCAGCAGACGGTATACGGCCTGTGCTTTCGCGGGTTCATATAACCAGGCCGCAGAGGGCAGACACCGGATCCCGGTCCCCTTTCCGGCCGGGGGATCGGTTCTGTCATCAAACAGAAACAGTGCATCTATAAAACGTTCCAGAGGGTCACCGGCTGCCCAGCGCAGGGGATCAGAAAGACTGTACTGAACCACCTCCGGTAATCCGGCACAAAACTTCAGTAAAAAGCCGCGCCCTGTCCCCTCGTAACCTTGTACCGTGGTGCAGAGCAACACACGTCTGAACCGGCTCACCATCTGTTGCAACAGCGGTGCGGGGATGGCAGCGGCTTCGTCGACAATCAGCCAGCCCTCTCCCCTCTTATCTTCAGCGACCAGGGCATCCGGCGCGATAAACCTGAAATGTTCACCGGCAAATTGCTGTAAAACTTCGGTGGAGACTTTCGCGGGGGCGGAGATCAATGCGCCCGGGTTATCCCGGGCCAGCATCCCCGCCAGCGCAGATTTCCCGCGGCCACGGGGAGCGGTGACTACCGCCACACCCCGCTGCAAGGCATTTAACTGCTGAAGTAGCTCTGTTTGCTGCGCCGGGGCGCAGCATTGCCACGCCTGATAGTCGGGAAGCGGCGGGACATTGCCCGGCTGGTGCTGCTCCAGGTAACTGACGTCCGGTGACGAGGCCAGTACCGAGTGCAGATGCCACATAAACCCCGGCACGTCGATAGCCTCCGGGGTATCGGCCCAGCGCAGGCTGTCCTGATCCTGCCAATGCGGCCATTGCTCCCGGGGAGGCAGCAGCAGCAGCAACCAACTGCCGGCCAGCAAGGTCCCGGCCAGTGTTGCCAGCGCTTCCGCATGAAAGCCGGATCGGGCATCAAAAATCGCATGACGAAATTCGCGGCCCAGACATTGCCTAACCGCTGCCGGGGGGATACAGGGGGAAAGCGTTTCAGGCGCCGTACTGACGGTCAGCCAGTCACCCGCCAGCCCCTGTCTCAGCGTCTGTGCTGACCGGCAAACCCAGTCGGGGTCACCACTGATAATACAAAGGCGGCGAACCCCGGTTCGCCGCATGTGTTCACTTTCAGAGAACAGTGCTGTCATTGGGTCGCAAAGGTGTTGCACTGTGCAGGATCTCCGCTGTCAAAACCACGTTTGAACCAGCTGTATCGCTGTTGTGAGGTTCCGTGAGTGAAGCTGTCCGGCACCACCCTTCCCTGACTCTGCTGTTGCAGTTTATCGTCGCCAATGGCCTGTGCGGCATTCAGCGCTTCCTGCACGTCTCCGGTTTCCAGGACATTCTGTTGCTGCATATAATGTCCCCATACCCCGGCGAAGCAATCGGCCTGCAACTCCAGCTTCACCGATAAACGGTTGGCTTCCGTTCTGCTGCTCTGTTGCTGCTGTTGCCTGACCTTTTCTTCAATCCCTAATAATTTCTGTACATGGTGACCGACTTCATGGGCAATGACGTAGCCATCAGCAAAGTCTCCTCCGGCCCCCAGTTTATTTTTCAGCTCATCATAAAAGGAGAGATCAATATAAACCGTCTGGTCTGCCGGACAATAAAAAGGCCCCATGACCGACTGCCCGGTACCGCACCCGGTGGTGGTCTGTCCCCGGTACATCACCAGCTTTGGATCCACATAATGCCGGCCCATTTTCTGAAAAATCTGCCCCCAGACATCTTCTGTCGAGGCGAGGATCACCGAAGTAAACTTCGCCGCCTGGTCATCAGCCGCCGTATGGGGCTGTGGTTTTCCGGCGGTCTGTGAAGTGGTGGTGACCTGACTATGAGGACTTCCGCCACCGAGCAACGGCGTCAGGTCATAACCGTAATAGCCGGCCACCACAACCACAATCAGTATCACAATACCGCTTTTACCCCGCGGGATACGGATACCGCCACCCCCGGTGCCACTGTTGTCTGCAGAGGACTGATCGCGTCTGTCCTCTACGTTGTCACTTTCCCGTCGCCCTTGCCAACGCATCTGTTACCTCTGTTATTTTTTATTACATCTGGCTGATTTTAGTGGGTGAACAGAAGGATGACCAGTATCGGAACCCATGCAATGACAAGAGACAGAAAAATAGCCGGCGGGGAACACATAAAAGAGAAAACGCCGGTTGCACCTGACAGTGCAATACCGGCGTTTCAGCGTACGGCGGTGCGGAAATTAATCGAGCGGCACGCCTAAACGATGAGCCACTTCTTCATAGGCTTCAACCACTCCGCCCAGGCTCTGACGGAAACGATCTTTATCCATTTTAGCCATCGTCGATTTATCCCATAGACGTGCCCCGTCCGGTGAAAATTCATCACCCAGCACAACTTCACCACGGAACAGACCAAATTCCAGTTTGAAGTCCACCAGAATCAGCCCGGCGTCATCAAAAAGCTGACTCAATACCGTGTTTGCCTGCAGGGTCAGTTCACGCATCCGCGCCAGATGCGGCTGACTTACCCAGCCGAAGGTTTCGCAATAAGATTCATTGATCATCGGATCATGATGAGCATCGTCTTTCAGGAAAAGATCAAACAGCGGCGGATTCAGAGGGATACCCTCTTCCACACCCAGTCTTTTCACCAGGGAACCGGCGGCACGGTTACGCACCACACACTCTACCGGAACCATATCGAGCTTTTTCACCAATGCTTCAGTGTCAGAAAGCAATCTTTCCATCTGAGTCGGAATGCCGGCCTGTTGCAGCTTTTGCATAATAAAATAGTTAAACTTGTTGTTAACCATTCCTTTGCGGTCAAACTGCTCGATTCTTGCCCCGTCTCCTGCTGATGTATCATTGCGGAATTCCAGGATCAGTAAGTCAGGATCCTGAGTACTGAACACTGTTTTAGCTTTGCCGCGATACAACTCAGCTTGCTTTTGCATCTTATTAACTCCAAACATGAAAGAACTTACGCACGGTTGCTGATTTACTCGGAATCTTCACGCCACGCAATCGTTTACCTTGCGGAATATTACTATGCTAAAACAAAAATAAAAAGGCCGGAGAAGCTCCGGCCTTAAAGACTTATTTATTTAACGCGGCCTGTAACACAGGAACCAGCGCATCATTCTGCGACTGGGTCAGCACATGCCCTTTCGGGTCGATGAACTGCAGGCTACTGCGGTTATCCAAATCACCTAACTGTAATTTGTAATCACCATTGACCAGGCCCGGATCTTTCGCGCCTAACGCATTCCAGGTACTGCTACCCGGTGCGCTGTAACTCACTTTCAGGCTACCTTCGGAACGATCTTTATCGGACACTTTCATACCGACACGCAGCAATGCTGCAGGTAAACGTTCCCAGGCGGTATTGAAAGGCGCACGGATAATCAGATCCGGTAATCCGGTATCATCGGCACCGCTCTGCACATCAATGCTGCCGGTGAGATTACCGGAGGCATTGGCACGCGCCGTCGCAATCGCATTCAGTCCGGAAGAAATCGTGTTCAGCAGTTGTGTGCTATAACGCTGAATTTCTTCCGGACTTGTCACAGCCACGCCCTTCTGCTGCAGTTCCAGCGAACGGACAGTGATCACCGTCTGATAGCTTTGCTTGTCGACGGTTATCTGGTAACGGCCACGGTACTGATGGTCTTCATCAGGACGATCCCAGTTAATCCATTCTGTGGTTAATTGCTGCGTCGCGTCATCACGCTGTGCGATCCCCCACTTCTGTACCTGCACAATACTGACGACCTGATCCCAGGTATCCGACTGCGGATTTTCAATAATAAGTACTGCACTGTTGCCGGAAAGCTGCGTCCGGCTGCCATTCAGTAATGCCAGCGGTTGGGCCGGCGGACGGATATCCAGCTGTGTACCCGTAGCCCCTTTAATGGTTCCCGCAGGGACCTGATACTGGCCACTCTCCAGAGGTAAAATCATCCCTGAAGGGGTATTGAGATCCTGCAATCCTGTCGCTTTCAGGTAATCCAGGTTGCCGTTAATTTCCCGCTTATAATGCTGATCATGAGAACAGGCAGTCAGTAATAAAACCACTGACAAACCGGCAACTCTGGCGACTGCCGAACTCTTAACTGAATAAGCCATTGAAACTCCCTAAATTATCGCAGACCTGCTTCACGCATTGCCCGGGTGATGACAGGCTCTGCTGTTGCAGTCAACGGCGTCATCGGCAAACGTAAAGTGTCTTTCGCGATCAATCCCAGCTGCCTGGCTGCCCACTTAACGGGGATAGGATTGGGTTCACAAAATAACGTGTGATGCAGATCCATCAGACGTTGATTCAGGTGCCGGGCTTCTGTAAAACGACCTTGCTGAGCAAGCGTACAGACTTCCGCCATTTCACGGGCAGCAATATTTGCTGTGACAGAAATGACACCCGAGCCTCCCAGTTGCATAAAGTCTAACGCGCTGGCGTCATCGCCGCTCAGCAAAATAAACTTTTCATCAACCAGCTCTTGGATCTGACTCACACGTGATAAGTTCCCTGTTGCCTCTTTAATTCCGATAATATTTTTGATTTCGGCTAAGCGGGCAACAGTATCGGGTAACATATCGCACCCGGTACGGGACGGCACATTATACAGCATTTGCGGTAAATCGGTGCTTTCGGCGATCGCTTTGAAATGCTGATACATCCCTTCCTGAGTCGGACGGTTGTAATAAGGAACGACAGTCAGACACCCCACCACTCCGCTGTTTTCAAAATGGCGGGTCAGTGCAATACCTTCAGCCGTCGCGTTGGTGCCGGTGCCGGCAATGACCGGAATACGTCCGTCGGCCAGTTCTACCGTGGCTTTTACGACTTCCACATGTTCTTCATGGCTGAGTGTTGCCGACTCTCCCGTCGTACCGACGGACACGATGGCAGACGTTCCGCTATCAACATGATAATCAATAAGTGTTTTCAGACTTTCACGACAAAGATGGCCGTTATCATCCATCGGCGTGATTAGCGCAACAATACTTCCGGTAAACATTAGCGATCCCCTCAACCCACAATTGGTTCATGGTACGGTTTACCTCAGGTGAAAAGCAAGCAAGCCGGACGCTTCATATGCTTGTCAGCAGTTTTTTTTATGTTTACCTTAAGGTTATTAGTAAAAGAACAGGAAAGCCTACTTTGTCGCCATCACAACAACACCATTTAGTCATTACCGCTCTGGGGGCTGACCGACCGGGGATAGTCAATACCATCACCCGTCATGTCAGCCGCTGCGGTTGCAATATTGATGACAGCCGACTGGCGCTGTTAGGGGACGAGTTCACCTTTATTATGCTGCTGTCCGGAAGCTGGGACGCTATCGGCCGAATAGAGTCTACACTGCCAATGAAAGGGGCTGAACTTGAGTTACTGATTGTGATGAAAAGGACCGAAGTTGAAGCTCATCCGCCGCGGCCGGAAACCGTGCGGATTGAAGTTGAAGTGGCCGACTCACCCAGCATTATCGAACGCTTTACCGACCTGATGGATAAGCACCGCATGAATATTGCCGAGCTGGTCTCGCGCACCCATCCGGTCAGCGCAGGTCAGTCCCCGACGTTATATATTCAGATAACTGCCCACAGTACCGGTCAGAATGAACGGCATATTTTTGAACAGGCGTTTCATCAGCTCTGTACAGAACTCCATGCGCAGGGCAGTATACGGCTGTTTAGCATACTCGACAGTGACGCGTCAGAAACATTTCCCGGCCGGTGAAAGTACCTGCCCGGAAGTTACCTGCCCCGGGAAAAATTGCGCATTTTACGCACTTGTGCCGTAGCGACTTTTTTCCGAAGGTAGGTTAGCAGATATCTTAATACCCACGGGCTGACACAGCCCAGAGATAAGTTCGGAGAGTTGTGATGAATCCACTGAAAGCCGGTGATAAAGCACCTTTGTTCAGCTTGCCTGATCAGGACGGGGAACAGGTTAACCTGACCGACTTCCAGGGTGAGCGGGTACTTATATACTTTTACCCTAAAGCGATGACCCCGGGATGTACGGTACAAGCCTGTGGCTTGCGGGACAATATGGCCGCCCTGAACAGCGCGGGGGTGCAGGTACTGGGGATCAGCACCGATAAACCGGAAAAGCTGTCCCGTTTTGCGGAAAAAGAATTACTGAATTTCACCCTGTTGTCCGACGAAGACCACCAGGTCTGTGAGCAGTTCGGAATTTGGGGTGAGAAGAAATTTATGGGGAAAACCTATGATGGTATTCATCGTACCAGTTTTCTGATTGCAGCTGACGGGACAGTGGAAAAAGTCTTTGATGATTTTAAAACCTCTAATCATCACGACATTATCCTGAACTACCTGCAATCCTGATCCCCCGGTGTGATACCGCAGGCATCATTCTGCGCCGGTATCACACCTTCTGATTACGGGACTCACACCCGTACAGTCGCTCTGTTATACTCCCGCTTAATGACGCCCCCCTCTGACATCGTTTGCCGACACCGCAGATTCAGATATGAGCCGTTGCGAAACTGGCGAACCTGTCTCAGTATCCGGGTATTGTTCCACTGCTGATGAACAGGGATGGAGAATGACGTTCTCGTTAAGAAATACGCTGGCAACCCTGATACTGATGGCCTCTGCCGGGGGATCCCTACCGGCAGCCTGTGCCGCCGATGTGACGGATACCTTGCCGGATATCGGTACCACCGCCGGTGCCACACTGTCGATTAATGAAGAACTGCAGATGGGCGACTTCTACGTTCGTGAATTACGCCACAGTGCACCGCTAATCTATGACCCGCTGCTGGATAATTACATCAACACACTGGGCCAGCGCCTGGTGGCCCATGCTTATTCGGTCAAAACCCCGTTCCACTTTTACCTGATCCAAAATGATGAGCTGAATGCGTTTGCCTTCTTTGGCGGTAATGTGGTGCTGCATTCTGCCCTGTTTCGTTATACCGATAACGAAAGCCAGCTGGCTTCGGTCATGGCCCATGAAATATCGCATGTGACTCAACGCCACCTGGCCCGGGCCATGGAAGAACAAAAACGCAGCGCGCCTCTCACCTGGGTCGGAGCGCTGGGGTCCATTCTGCTTGCCATGGCGAATCCGCAGGCCGGGATGGCTGCGCTCACCGGAACACTGGCCGGGACACAGCAAGGGATCATTAGTTTTACCCAGCAAAACGAAAAAGAAGCGGATCGTATTGGTATTCAGGTACTGGAACGTGCCGGGTTTGATCCGCAGGCGATGCCGGATTTTATGCAGAAACTGGCAGATTTATCCCGTTATGATTCCAAACCCCCGGAAATTCTGCTGACCCACCCGTTACCGGATAGCCGGCTGGCCGATGCCCGAAACCGTGCAAATCAGATGCCCGCGGTCGTCGTACATTCGTCACAGGACTTCTTCTTTGCCAAAGTCCGGATGTTAGGGATGTATGGCCCGGCCGGGGGACAACGCAACGGACTACTGGATGATCTGCTCGACCAGTATGCGAAAGGCAATCAGCGTCAGCAACTGGCCGCCCGGTACGGAAAAGCCGTATTATTTCTGCAGGCAAAAAAATACCGTGATGCCGGAAACATCATCCGGCCCCTGCTACAGCAGCATCCGGACAACCTGTGGTTTCTGGATATCATGAGCGATATCGACATCGGTCTGAAACAGCCGGCCGCCGCCGTGAAATTACTGACATCGGTGAATAGTCAGCAACAGAATAACCCCGTCATTCAGCTGAATCTGGCCAATGCCCGTCTGGAAGCCGGCCAGCCCGGTGAGGCCCGCACCCTGCTGAATCGCTATACCTGGAGTTATCCGGATGACCCGAATGGCTGGGATCTCCTGACGCAGGCAAATGCTGCATTGGGCGACAGTGACGAAGTGTTATTTGCTCAGGCGCAGGGGCTGGCACTGAACGGACAACTGGAACAGGCAATCCGCGCACTGGTCAGTGCCAGTGCACAGGTCCCCGTTGGCAGCCTGAAACAGGCACGTTATGATGCCCGTATCGATCAGTTGCGTCAGTTACAGCAACGTTTCCGTCAGTATCAGAAAGGTTAATGCCCTATGACTATCCAGATTTATCACAACCCCCGTTGTTCCAAAAGCAGAGAGACCCTCGGTCTGCTGCAACAACGGGGGATCGAGCCGGAAATTATTCTCTACCTTGAATCCCCTCCGTCACCGGAAACACTGAAACAACTGTTAGCCGCGGCCGGATTCAGTGAACCCCGCCAGCTGATGCGGCGTAATGAAGAAATCTATAAAACTTTGGGGCTGGCCGATAAGACATTGACGGAGGATCAGTTACTGGCAGCGATGGCAAGCCATCCGAAACTGATTGAGCGGCCACTGGTAGTCAACGGTGACCGGGCCCGTCTGGGCCGGCCTCCTGAGCAGGTTCTTGAAATCCTGGATTGCTAAAGACTGAGCGTTTCCTTCACGAAAGGGATCGTCAGTTTACGCTGGGCAGTAATAGAGGCATGATCTAACCTGTCCAGCGTTTCAAACAACGTGCGCATTTCCCGGTCGAGGCGTTTGAGCAGAAAACGGCCGACATCTTCCGGCAGTTCAAACCCTCTTAACCCTGCACGTAACTGCATGGCCTGTAATTTTTCGTCGTCTGACAAAGGCTGCAAACGGTAGATCTGGCCCCAGTCGAGACGGGATGCCAAATCGGCTAATTTCAGGTTCAGCTGCCTCGGTGGCCGATCACCGGTGATCAGTAAGCGGGTTTTCCCGGTTTCCAGGATCCGGTTATAGAGATCGAAAATGGCCATCTCCCAGTCTTCATCACCGGCAATACATTCGATATTATCGATGCAGACCAGCGCCAGATGCTCCATCCCTTCCAGAACCTCCGGGACAAACCAGGTCCGTTTATCAAGCGGCACATAACCTACCGCTTCATCCCGTGAGGATATCTCGGCACAGGCTGCATGCAGTAAATGGCTCCGTCCCCCGCCTTCACGTGACCAGAAATAGAGATAGCCGCCATGTTGCTGTGTTAACGCTCCTTTGAGCGCAGCGAGTAGCGACGAGTTGGCCCCTGGCCAGAAACTGGCAAAGGTTTCATCGTCAGGCAGGTAAAGCGGCAAAGACAATTGCGCCGGCGTGTTCAGGTGCACCTCAGCATAAATGGCAAAAAACGCGCTCAGTCTATCACAAGTTTCCCGCGGAGATGAACCGGACAACCCGCAGGGCTGTCCGATGACAGATTAACGGATCAACTTGCCCCGACGGCATCGTCCTTTTCAGGGCGCAGCACATCGATAAGATGGAAAATAACACTCAGGATCACCCCGACAATCGTTGCCAGCGCCATGCCTTTCAGTTCGACAGCACCCACCTGTATTTTCGCACCGCTGACCCCGATGATCAGGATAATCGCGGTCAGCATCAGGTTTTTTGCATTGCTGTAATCGACTTTGGCATCGATCAGCACACGAACCCCGGACGCAGCAATCACTCCGTATAACAGCAGCGACACTCCCCCCATCACCGGGACCGGGATCGCCTGGATCAGCGCCGCAAGTTTACCGACACAGGACAGACAGATGGCGATAATCGCGGCCCCGCCAATCACCCAGGTACTGTAAACCCGGGTGATCGCCATCACACCGATATTCTCACCGTAAGTGGTATTGGGTGTGGAACCAAAAAAGCCGGAGATGACCGTTGACAGGCCGTTGGCGAACATCGAACGGTGCAGGCCCGGGTCCTTTATCAGGTCGCGTTTCACAATATTCGCCGTGACCACCAGGTGACCGACATGCTCAGCAATCACCACCAGCGCCGCCGGCAGGATAGTCAGCATCGCAGCCCATTCAAAACGCGGTTTATAGAACGTCGGTAATGCCAGCCAGGGGGCTTGCTCTACCGCAGACCAGTTCACCATGCCCAGGAACGAAGCCAATACATAGCCGGCGACGACGCCAATCAGGATCGGGATAATTGCCAGGAAGCCCCGGAACAGAATTGAGCCGAACACCGTGACACCGAGTGTGACCAGCGAAACCAGCACCGTTTTATTATCCATCAGCGCGCCGTTCGCCGGTAATAAACCGGCCATACCGGCAGCAACACTGGCCAGTTCTAAACCGATAATGGCAATAATCGCCCCCATGGCAGCGGGAGGAAACATCACATTCAGCCAGCCCGTCCCGGCTTTTTTGACGATTAACGCCACCAGACAAAATAAGACCCCGCACAGAATAAAGCCGCCCAGCGCCAGGTCATATCCCTGAGGCAGCAGCAGTAAAACGGGGGAAATAAACGCAAAGCTGGACCCCAGATATGCCGGGATTTTTCCTTTACAGATGAACAGATACAGTAAGGTACCCAGCCCATTGAATAATAAAATAGTCGCCGGGTTCACGTGAAACAATATCGGTACCAGCACCGTCGCCCCGAACATGGCAAACAAATGCTGCAGACTCAGCGGAATCGTCTGCAGTAGCGGTGGTCTTTCATTCACTTCTATCGTACGCCGTGTCATTTCTTCATCCCCTTAATTTTTATTTTTACCGGACATAAAAAAACCGACATCACGTCGGTCAGAACAAATAAACTTTTACCGGCAGCTTCCGGCGAAAAAAAAGATGCAGCCACTGCGGGCCAGAGGCGCCGAAGTGCCCCCCCGATACCATACCGGCCCCGTCCCGTTCATCAGAACCCGACGGTGCCCGCCCCTTCCGGGGGCAGAAAGCGTTACCCTGCCCATGCCCCGCACTCCCGGACTTACTTCGTCCCGAAGATTTTATCGCCTGCATCGCCGAGTCCCGGAATAATGTATCCGTGTTCATTCAGGCCCTGATCGATGGACGCGGTATACAGCTCAACATCCGGATGCGCTTTTTCCAATGCCTCAATCCCTTCAGGAGCTGCCACCAGCACCAGAACTTTAATGGATTCACAGCCAGACTGCTTCAGCAGATCGATAGTGGCAATCATGGAACCCCCGGTCGCCAGCATCGGATCAACCACCAGCGCCATACGTTCTTCGATATTGGACACCAGCTTCTGGAAGTAAGGCACAGGCTCAAGGGTTTTTTCGTCACGATAAACCCCTACCACACTGATCCTGGCACTCGGGATATGTTCCAGCACCCCGTCCATCATTCCCAGCCCTGCCCGCAGGATAGGAACCACCGTGATTTTTTTACCTTTAATCTGGTCAATCTCTACCGGGCCATTCCAGCCTTCAATCGTCACGACCTCCGTTTCCAGCCCCGCCGTCGCTTCATAGGTCAGCAGACTTGCGACTTCAGAGGCTAATTCACGAAAACGTTTAGTGCTGACATCATGTTCACGCATCAGGCCTAACTTATGTCTGACCAGGGGGTGTCTGACTTCCACGATCTTCATTATTCTTCTCCCGGAACGCATTGAGCTAAAAAAAAATCGTCGGATTATATCGTTTTTTACGAAAATCGGATACTGACTTAATCAAAATCTGAGTCACAGATTTTTAAAAAAAATAAAATCACCGATCGGTTTTACGAACAGAGAGGAGAGGTGAACAACAGACTCGCAAACGTTTGCCTGCACTGCTAGAATAGCCGCGCTCTATTAAAACCACCAACCGCAATTCGCGTGGGGAATCTGCAGTGACCGACAAAACGACTCTCAGTTATAAAGATGCCGGTGTTGATATTGATGCCGGTAATACTCTGGTTGACCGAATTAAAGGGGTTGTAAAAAAAACCCGCCGCCCGGAAGTGATGGGAGGCCTCGGAGGCTTTGGTGCACTTTGTGCTTTACCGCAAAAATACCGCGAGCCAATCCTGGTTTCAGGTACTGATGGTGTAGGAACGAAATTGCGTCTGGCAATGGACCTGAAACGTCATGACCATATCGGGGTTGACCTGGTCGCCATGTGTGTCAACGACCTGGTGGTTCAGGGGGCTGAGCCCTTATTTTTCCTGGATTACTACGCCACCGGTAAGCTGGATGTCGATACTGCTGCTGCCGTGATCACCGGCATCGCCGAGGGTTGTTCGCAGTCAGGATGTGCACTCGTCGGCGGTGAAACCGCTGAAATGCCGGGCATGTACCACGGTGAAGATTACGATGTCGCTGGTTTCTGTGTCGGGGTGGTGGAAAAGTCAGAAATCATTGATGGCAGTAAAGTCAGTGAAGGTGATGTATTACTGGCCCTGGGGTCAAGCGGTCCGCACTCAAACGGATATTCTCTGGTCCGTAAAATTCTGGAAGTCAGCCAGACCGACCCGGTTGTGCAACAACTGGAGGGTAAATCTCTGGCCGATCATCTGCTGGAACCGACCCGCATTTACGTCAAAAATATTCTCAGCCTGATTGAACAGGTTGACGTGCATGCGATAGCCCACCTGACCGGCGGCGGATTCTGGGAAAATATCCCACGTGTATTGCCTGAAAATACCTGTGCTGTAATTGATGAATCCAGCTGGCAATGGCCGGCCGTATTTACCTGGTTACAGCAGGCCGGTAATGTCAGTCGCCATGAAATGTATCGCACCTTTAACTGTGGTGTCGGTATGGTTATCGCGTTGAGCCCGGCGAATGCCGATAAAGCACTGCAACTCCTGCAGGATGCCGGTGAGAACGCGTGGAAGATCGGGGTGATTGAATCCGCGGAGTCTTCTGCTGAGCAGGTCATTATCAAGTGATGAAAAAGCTGGTTATCCTGATCTCAGGAACCGGCAGTAACCTGCAGGCAATTATTCATGCCTGCAGGTCAGGTCTGCTGGCGGCAGAGATTTCCGCCGTCGTCAGTAACAAGGCCAGCGCAGGCGGCCTTGATTATGCCCGCCAGGCCGGTATCCCAGCCCTGTCACTTGACCCGTCCGCTTTTGCTGACCGTCAGCAATTTGATCGACAGATGATGGCCGAAATTGATAACTTTCATCCGGATCTGGTCGTACTGGCCGGTTATATGCGCATTTTAAGTCCGGAGTTTGTTGCACGTTATGCCGGACGGATGATTAACGTCCACCCTTCTCTTCTGCCGGCGTATCCCGGGTTACATACCCATCGCCAGGTACTGGAGAACGGTGACAGCGAACATGGGTCTTCTGTGCATTTTGTCACCGAGGAACTGGATGGCGGACCGGTTATCCTGCAATCAAGGATCCCCGTTTCAGGGGATGAAACGGAACAACAGTTACAGGCCCGGGTCAAAGCCGAAGAGCACACCCTGTATCCGCGGGTGATCCGCTGGTTCCTTGAGGGCCGTCTGGCACTGCGTGATAATCAGGCCTGGCTGGATAATACCCCTCTTCCGCCCGGCGGTTACTGTCCGGAACACGCCTATCGTTAATCTCTCTGCGCTGCCTTCCGGCAGCGTAATTCTTTTAATCTCCCGGCAAACCTCTGACCGTCCCCGAAGGAAACTGACCACTATTGGACATTTCTGCCATATTCTCGCCATAATGTGACGAGACACTGGGGCCGGAGTTCTGTCAGAGTGATACGGAGTCGTAATGGGTCAGGAAAAACTGTACATAGAGAAAGAATTAAGCTGGTTATCCTTTAATGAACGGGTACTGCAGGAAGCGGCGGATAAACTGAACCCGTTAATTGAGCGTATGCGCTTTCTGGGGATTTATTCCAGCAATCTGGATGAGTTTTATAAAGTCCGCTTTGCTGATCTTAAACGCCGTATTCTGATTGGTGAGGAACAAGGTTCCGTCACTGTGCCGCGCCATTTGCTGAAAAAAATTCAGCAGCGGGTTTTGAAAGCCGATCAGGAGTTCGACCATCTTTATAATGAATTACTGCTGGAAATGGCCCGCAACCAGATTTTCCTGATCAACGAGCGGCAGCTTTCCCCGAATCAGCAAATCTGGCTGCGGAATTATTTCCGCCAGCACCTGCGCCCGCATGTCACCCCTATCCTGATTAACAGCGATACCGATCTCACTCAGTTTCTGAAAGATGACTATACCTATCTGGCGGTGGAACTGATCCGTGGCAGCCGTAAACGCTATGCGCTGCTGGAGATCCCGTCAGATAAAGTACCGCGCTTCATCAATCTGCCGGCCGAACCACCGCGCAGACGGAAGCCGATGATCCTGCTGGATAATATTCTGCGTTACTGTCTGAACGAAATCTTTAAAGGCTTTTTCGATTACGACGAACTGAATGCCTACTCCATGAAGATGACGCGTGATGCGGAGTATGACCTGGTGACCGAAATGGAATCCAGCCTGCTTGAGCTGATGTCATCCAGCCTGAAACAGCGTCTGACGGCCGAGCCGGTACGTTTTGTCTACCAGCGTGATATGCCGGCAGAAATGGTGGAACTGCTGTGCGAAAAACTCTCCGTCTCCAACCAGGACTCTATTCTGGCGGGCGGCCGATATCATAATTTTAAAGATTTTATCCAGTTCCCGAATGTCGGCCAGCGTAATCTGGAAAATAAGCCCTTGCCGCCTATTCGTCATCGGGGGTTTAACGGATTCCGCAACGGTTTTGATGCTGTACGCGCGCGGGACATCCTGCTCTATTACCCCTACCACACGTTTGAGCATGTGCTGGAGTTCCTGCGTCAGGCGTCTTTTGACCCGGCGGTCTTATCTATCAAAATCAATATTTACCGTGTTGCCAAAAATTCACGGATCATGGAGGCCATGATCCATGCGGCACACAACGGTAAAAAAGTGACGGTCGTGGTCGAACTGCAGGCTCGTTTTGACGAGGCCGCCAATATTTATTGGGCAAAACGCCTGACCGAAGCCGGAGTGCATGTCATTTTCTCTGCGCCTGGCTTAAAAATCCACGCCAAACTGTTTCTGATTTCCCGCCGCGAAGGGGAAGACGTTATCCGTTATGCCCATATCGGTACCGGTAACTTTAACGAAAAGACAGCCCGCCTTTATACGGATTACTCGCTGTTAACCTCTGATGCCCGCATCACCAATGAAGTACGGCGGGTGTTTAACTTTATTGAGAACCCTTACCGCCCCGTCTCTTTCGATTACCTGATGGTGTCGCCGCAAAACTCACGGCGTATGCTTTATAAGCTGGTCGATCAGGAAATCACTAATGCACAGGCAGGTAAACCTGCAGGGATCACCCTGAAGATTAATAACCTGGTGGATAAAGGTCTGGTAGACCGCCTGTATGCGGCCTCCGGTGCCGGCGTAAAAGTAAATTTACTGGTCCGCGGAATGTGTTCGCTGATCCCGGATTTACCGGGCATCAGTACCAACATCCGTGTGATCAGTATCGTGGATCGCTATCTTGAGCATGACCGGGTGTACGTTTTCGAGAATGACGGCGATAAAAAAGTCTATCTCTCGTCGGCAGACTGGATGACGCGTAATATTGATTACCGTATAGAAGTGGCCGTCATTATTCTTGACCCGCAAATTAAACAACGCATTCTTGATATTATCGGTATTCTGTTCAGTGATACCGTGAAGGCAAGGATCATCGACAAAGAGCTGAGTAATCGTTATGTGCCCAGAGGCAACCGACGTAAAGTCCGCGGACAACTGGCCATCTATGACTACATCAAAAATCTGGAACAACCTGAATAATATTTATGCCAAAAACAGATAAAAAAATCGCGAAGCCTCAGGAATTCGCGGCGATTGACCTCGGCTCTAACAGTTTTCATATGGTGATCGCCCGGGTTGTCGATGGTGCGTTGCAGGTACTCAGCCGCCTTAAACAGCGAGTCCATCTGGCCGATGCTATTGATGCCGATAATCGTCTGAGTGAGGAAGGGATCAACCGGGGTCTGTCCTGCCTGGCATTATTTGCCGAGCGTCTGCAAGGGTTTGACCCTGCCAATGTCTCCATTGTCGGGACGCATACCCTGCGGGTCGTCACCAATGCGGAAGAGTTTTTACGACGCGCCGCAGAGGTGATCCCCTACCCGATTGAAATTATTGCCGGTAACGAAGAAGCCCGGTTAATTTTTATGGGGGTGGAGCACACACAACCGGAAAAAGGCCGTAAGCTGGTGATCGATATCGGTGGCGGTTCAACGGAACTGGTTATCGGCGAAGATTTCGAACCGCAACTGGTGGAAAGCCGTCGCATGGGATGTGTCAGTTTCTCGAATAGCTACTTCCCGGGGGGTGTGATCTCTGCCGATAATTTCCGGCGTGCGCGTCTGGCGGCAGTACAAAAACTGGAAACCCTGTCCTGGCAATTCCGGCTGCATGGCTGGAAGTATGCTCTGGGTGCGTCGGGCACGATCAAAGCAGCCTGTGAAGTGCTCTCTGCCCTGGAAGGAAAAGAAAAAACCCTCACCCCGGAAACACTCGACCGTCTTTACGATGAAGTGATCAGGTATAAATCCTTTGATGCCCTGAGTCTGCCCGGGCTGTCTGAAGAACGGAAAGCCGTCTTTGTGCCGGGCCTTGCCATTCTGCGCGGTGTGTTTGATTCGCTCGGGATCCGGGAACTGTTGTTTTCTGACGGTGCGCTGCGTGAAGGCGTTCTCTATGAAATGGAAGGCCGGTTCCGCCATCAGGATATCCGCACCCGTACAGCACAAAGCCTGGCGAATCATTATGCTATTGATAACGAACAGGCTGCCCGGGTGCTGGAAACCGTTCAGCATTTACATACCCGGTGGGCAGAGCAGAACCCTAAGCTGGCTAACCCGCAACTGACCGCATTACTGCAATGGGCGGCCATGCTGCATGAAGTCGGTTTATCCATTAATCACAGCGGTATGCAGCGCCACTCTTCTTATATTCTGCAGAACTCCAATATGCCGGGCTTCAGTCAGTCCCAGCAGTTATTACTGGCAACACTGGTCCGTTATCACCGTAAAGGGATTAAACCGGATGAGTTTCCACGCTTTCTCTCTTTCAAGAAGAAGCAGTATTTACCGCTGATTTTCATCCTGCGACTGGCGACCCTGCTGAGTAATCAGAGACAGGCAACAACCCGCCCTGAATCGCTTGAACTGACCACTGATGATGGCCACTGGACACTGACCTTTCCGAAAGGTTTTTTCGACCAGAATACCCTGGTCCAGCTGGACCTGGAGCGTGAGCAAAGCTACTGGAAAGAAGTGACCGGATGGCAGCTCAGGCTGGCTGAAGAAGAATAAACGGAGGAATACCCATGGACGAAAAATCTGTCGATACCGGCCGCTTTGCAGACGATTACTTTGCAAAGAAGTATCAGCTTTCCCTGCCACACTCTGAACTCTGTGCCGCACTCCCGCACCTTTCAGCAGGACGCGCGCTGGATATCGGCTGTGGTCGTGGCCGGAACACGCTTTATCTGAATAGTCATGGATTTGATGTTACCGGCTGGGACAGTAACACTGCCAGCCTGGCGCAGCTTCAGCAGATTATTGACCAGGAACAGCTGACCGGTATTGACTGTCTGCCGGTTGATTTAAACCAGCATCGCTTTAATGGCAGTTATCAGCTGGTAATGTCGACGGTAGTCATGATGTTTCTGCAACCGAAAACGATCCCCCGTCTGATTGCCGATATGCAGGCGGCAACAGCAAAGGAAGGATTTAACCTGATTGTCTCAGCCATGGACACGGCGGATACGCCCTGCCCGCTGGACTTTCCGTTTACGTTCAAATCCGGTGAGCTCAGCCATTACTACCGTAACTGGCATATCCTGAAATACAACGAACATCACGGCGAATTGCATAAACGGGATGAGTCAGGGCAGCGTATCCGCATGCGTTTTGCCACGCTGCTGGCACAAAAAACGTCCATCAAGTAAATCCTGCCTGTCGCCTGTCTGCCGGAAAACGGTGGACAGGCGCGCTATCCGTCTCCGGTAGTCCCCGCACCGCATCCGTCCCTGAAGACCGCTATCCCTTTGCCGCATGAGCGATTTTCACAGTAAAGACTACAATTGTTACTTCTGATTTATGAACAAAGGATGTTTTATGTCCGCATTACATGCCCAGACATTGCAGCAAAAACGCCACCTGATCATCAGTACGCTACTGAATGAACCTTCACTCATCTCAGCCCTGCTGAAAGGTTTTCCGGATAATCCCCGTTTAGCTGCGGATGCTCATCTGAGCGCAAAATGCCAGTTACTGGATGCTGTATCCGGTAACCTTCATGCGGCAGATATGGCCGATATCCTGGAATCATTACCGGAAGATGCCCGTCAGGCGCTCTGGCAACGGGTGCCCGTGGAGCGGCGCGGCCAGATCCTGGTCGAGGCGGCAGACAATATCCGTGAAAGCCTGACCAGTGGCATGAGCGATAAGGCGCTGTTACGGGCCATTGAGCCGCTGGATCTTGATGACCAGGCCTGGCTGGCCCGGTTTTTATCCCGGGATCTGACCGGGCGTCTGTTAACCACCCTGAAACCGCGTCAGCGTGCCGACCTGTTAAACATCATCAGAAACGATGTCGATGGCGTGGCGCGGGTGATGGACTTTAATTTTATTACCGTCCGCGGGGATATCCGTCTCGGGGTCGTCCAACGCTTTCTGCGACGTAAAGGAAAAATCCCGGCAGGGACCGATAAACTGTTTGTCACCGATGATAAAAACACCCTGCAGGGTGAACTGATGCTGACCGATATTTTACTCCATAGCCCGGAACACCGGGTCAGTGAGGTCATGAACAAAGACCCGGTGACGTTCCGGCTGGAAGATAAAGGGGAAGATGCCGCCAGTGCGTTTGAGCGTTATAACCTGATTTCAGCGGCGGTGACCGGTGAAGAGCAGCAGTTGATTGGTCGTATTGCTATCGAAGATATTATCGACCTGGTCAATCAGAAAAACGAAAACAATATCCGAAATATGGGGGGCGTCAGTCAGGAAGAAGATGTCTTCGCGCCGGTCACTAAAGCTGTACGTAACCGTTGTGCCTGGCTGGCACTGAATTTATGTACCGCCTTTGTCGCATCCCGCGTGATTGGTCTGTTTGAAAATACCATCGCTCATCTGGTGGCGCTGGCAACGCTGATGCCGATTGTCGCCGGTATCGGAGGAAACACAGGAAACCAGACGATTACCATGATAGTCAGGGCACTGGCACTGCGTCAGGTCGAGCCCGGGAATTTCTCATTTCTGTTTCTGCGTGAATTAGGGGTCGCCCTGATCAATGGGGTGTTATGGGGCGGGATTATGGGGGGGATCACCTGGCTGATGTACCATGATATTGCGATGGGCGGCGTCATGATGCTGGCCATGATCCTGAACTTACTGCTGGCGGCCTTTATGGGCGTGATGATCCCTCTGATGATGACCAAACTGAAGCGTGACCCGGCGGTCGGGTCCAGTGTGCTGATCACAGCCATGACAGATACCGGCGGATTTTTTATTTTTCTGGGGCTGGCGACACTCTTTCTGCTGCATTAAAAAAGCCCCCGCGTGGCGGGGGCTGATAGCTGACGTCAGTTACTTACCGTCGAGAGAGTACGCGATGACGTAATCTCCGCGATCAGGCGACTGACGGGCCCCGCCGGCAGAGATAAGAATATATTGTCTGCCGGTTTTCGGAGAAATATAACTCATCGGCCCCCCCTGGCTCCCTACCGGTAAACGGGCTTTCCACACTTCTTTCCCGGTTGAACTGTCAAACGCCCTCAGGTAGTAATCCTGGGTCCCGGCGATAAAGACCAGCCCGCCTTGTGTCGCCAGCGTACCGCCCAGGGTAGGCATACCGACAGGCATCTTCATCTTCATTTTAATGCCGAAAGGACCGGTATCCTGTACCGTACCCACCGGCACCTGCCAGACGATTTTCTGTGTATTCATATCAATCGCACTCAGCGTACCGAATGGAGGTGCCTGGCACGGAATACCCAGCGGAGACATAAAGCGGTTCTTATTCACCGAATAAGGGGCCCCTTTCATCGGTACCGCCCCCATCCCGGTATTCACCGCCTCACCTCCGGTATTAACACCGGTTTGTGCTTTCGGATCCGCTTTAATCAACTGTTGCCACAGCCCCAGACGCATATCATTCACGAAAATATAGTGGTTTACCGGGTCGGTAGAGATACTGCCCCAGTTCATCCCCCCCAGTGACCCCGGGAAGCTCAGTGAAACATCCGTCCCGGGTGCGGTGTACAGCCCGTTATACCGCATTGATTTGAAGCTGATACGACAGACCAGCTGATCAAACGGCGTAGCGCCCCACATATCTGATTCTTTCAGCGTCTGTGCGCCTATCTGTGGCATACCGACCGAACGTGGTTGCGTATAGCTGTACTGTTCGCCGGGAATACCGCCACCTTTCACGCTGACATTTTCAACTTTCGTCAGTGGCTGACCGGTCAGGCGATCCAGCACATAAATCTGCCCCGCCTTCGTTCCGACCACCACTGCTGGTTTTTCGGTACCGTCACTGGTTTTGAAATTAATCAGGCCGGGTTGCATCGGAATATCAAAGTCCCACAAATCATTGTGGACGGTCTGATAGACCCATTTCTCCTTCCCTGTCGTCGCATCCACTGCCAGAATGGAAGCACCGTATTTGTGATCCAGTGGCGTACGGTTTGCCCCCCAGATATCCACAGACGAACTGCCCATCGGCATAAAGACGGTATTCATCGACGGATCATAGGACATCGGTGCCCAGGAATTCGGGGTACTGCGCACGTAATGTTCGCCAGCCGCCAGTACAGCATTCGGATTATTATTTCCGGGATCAAATGCCCAGCGTAACTGACCGGTGACCACGTCATAGCCGCGGATCACGCCGCCCGGCATATCAGTGCTGACGTTATCGGAAATACGTCCCCCCACCACGACCGTAGTACCTGCCAGTGTCGGTGCTGAAGTCAGTACGTATTGCGGGTCCGGTGCATGACCCATGCCTTCCAACAGATTTACCGTTCCTTTGTTACCGAAGTCCTGACAGAACTGGCCGTTATCGGCATTCAGGGCAATCAGACGACCATCAATGGTATTCATCAGAATACGACGCTGACATCCGGCGGCATCCACCGCGGCTACCGGTGCCGGCGGAATACTGCCCGGAACGGTCGGCTGAGGCACCGGCTGTGTGGCATCAAAATAAGCCAGACCGCGGCAACGCATCCATACGGAGGATTTCGCGTTGATTTCGGATTTCCAGATCGGCTTACCGCTATCGGCATCCACAGCAATCACATTATTGTGCGGAGTACACAGGAAGACCTTATCCCCGACCTGTAAGGGTGTTTGCTGGTCTTCTGCGCCGTTACCGTCCGGGCTCAGCGGCGTATCGCCGGTATGAAACGTCCATGCCGGTTTAAGTTCAGAAATGTTATTACGGTTAATCTGGTCCAGCGCGACAAAACGGCTGCCACCGGGGGTATTACCGTAGTTTTCCCAGTTTTTCTGCATCTCATTTTTGGCCACCGGGACCAGGGGCCTCTCCTGCCCTGAAAATTCAACCGGGTCATGGGGAACAAACATACCGGCAAAGGCCGCGATAAACGCAGCGATGGCAAGCGCTCCCGGCACATAGACCCACTTCCAGGCAGAAGGACGATTTTCATAATGACGTAACGATGGCAGCAGGAAAAATGCCAGAATCGCCAGGCCGCCGGGGAACATCAGACGGGAGATTAATGGCCAGAAATTGAGTCCGGCATCCGTGACAGCCCAGATAAGGGTACCCAGCATCGTCAGCAGATAAAGTGCCGCACCTGACGATCGCAGACGCAGGATAAGCACTCCGCTGGCCAGCATAAAAATACCGGAAATCAGGAAGTACGCGCTTCCGCCGAGGCTGACAAGCCTGACTCCGCCAATAATAAAAAACAGGGCAGTCGCGATGAGCAAAAGGCCGAGCACTAAACTGCCGATCCTTAGCCACAATGGTCTCTCTTTTGATAATAATTTCATAATGTAACCCCTGAAAAAAATTGCCAAAGGAGTATACATTTAAAAACATAAAATACACATAAATAAAACAAATGAAAAACAACACCATAAAAACCCTGATGGAGGTACTGAAAAATCACCTGTATTAAGGCTGCCGGGCTGGCAGAGTTGGCCGCTATTTAAAAATCAGAGACATTAATGTGTTATGATCTTGTGATGTATTTTTTCAGGAATTTATCATCTTATGAAGTCATCACGACCTGCCCGCCGCCGGCGTTTACTGTGGTTACTGGTTATTATAATCGCGATCGTGTGCTGGTTCTGGCCTAAAAAAGTCTCTTCGGAATCCTATAGTTACTACAGTTCCCTGCTCTGTCTGATTGCCGGTAACCCGCAAAATACCCCTACGGATAATTTCAGCACAGTGCTGCAAAAAACCATTGCACAGTCTGATTCTGATTACGCACTCAGGAAAGGAAAATACGACAGTGCCGCTGCTGATGCCGTGATAAAACACTGGAAAACGTTGAGCACTGAGCAACAACAACAGGCAAGACAGGACAATAGCGTGTGCCGTCAGCTGATGCATTCAGGAACCTGATACACGATCCGTACTGAACTATACCGTCCCGACAGCAGGCCCCGGGACCATGCCCGGGGCTGAAGAAAGGCAGCGGAGATAATGACCTGACGGGCGGGGTTTTATGGCGGAAGATAACTAAGACCGGTCCGGGAGTGTGGGCTGGCCTTACCGTTTGATTCTCCGCCGGTTATTCCCCTTCAGAAGGTCAAATCTTACGATGCGTTACCCACCGCGTTATCAGGAATGCGGCGATAGCAAAAAAACCGCCCACCAGTGTTGCCTCTACTCTGTGTGCCGCGATACCGGTTTCCGGGGCGGTAAAACCTGAAATCATAAACACGACTGTCATGGTAATAAATGCACTGTACAGCCAGTAACACTTAGAGATGAGTGAATAAGATAACGTGAAAGAGATAAACCCTGTCACCATAAATGCGCTGACAAGAAACCAGGGATGCTGGTAATAAGTAATCAGCAGTGCAGCTGTTGCGCCTCCGAGTAAGGTTCCGGCAACACGACTGCGTGCACGACCAAAGGTATCCTGATAGTTATTCCGCAAACACAGTAACAGTGTCATACCTGCCCAATACCCATTAGGCATATGAAAGAACCTGACCGTACTCATTACTGCACACATCGCCATCACCCCGGTCAGAACAGACCATTGCAGATGCAATTTATGCCGGTAAAGACCTGTATTCTGCTTCAGAAACGTCAGCCACCCGCGCGGGTTAAGATTTTTCATCCGGAAATGCGTATGCTGATAAACCAGCGCCAGGAAGATCATCTGTATCATGCCCCCCAACCCTATCATGCCGGCTCTTCCCAGATCCTGAACTGCATTATCCGCATAATAACCTGAGATAAGATAAGCAATCGCCCACTGTTGTATCATCCACCATGCACTGCTATCGATGTTGGCCATCATCACATACAGACCGGTATAGAACAGTGCGCCAGCGATATACAGCGGTACGATATTCCCTGCCATACTGCCCATCCAGGCGGATAATATCAGGCCCAGGGTAGTGATAAGCATCATCACAAAAGTCGATCCGCCCCAGGATTTATTTGCACCGAAGGCCAAAGTCATTGCACCACTTGCGGCAATACTTGCCGCCGGGACGTGCCCGGAGAGTAAGCCCGTTACAGAAATAACTATCATGACCGGGAGGCAAAATAACCCCAGTCGGACGTCATGTTTGATTTCATCAGACAGATTCATAGAGTTGCAATATTCCTTTCAGGATCATGATAATTCGGCTGATAATTATGAGGTAGCATAAGCACCTGTCAACGGTAATATCCCTTAGCAACCCTCCGAAAAAAAACGATACCCTGCCATTAAATACCATTATAATTCAATAGATTGATTAAAAAAATGTTCTCACGTCCTCCCTGATCCCCCTCCCCGTTGGCAGTGCTAATATTGACTATTTTTTGCTCAAGGCATGCGAGGCAATGAAAAATAATTGTTATAAAAATAGCATTTTTTGACAAAATTAAAAACTGTACAACATTATATTGGCTGTACAACTTACTCTGAACTGTACAGCTTTACCGGTGAATATCACAGGCAGAAGAGCAGATTCGGCGATGAAATACTAAAGGGGCTTGCCATGCGTCAGAATGTAATCAGTCCGGGGAGTGCAGGTGAAATCGTCAATTATTTCAATGGATCGGCAGAGTTTTCACAGCAGGATACTCTCGGCCAGATCGTATTAGAGATCCTTAGCGAAGGTAAGAATATCAATCGTAAGGCACTGTGTGGCGCACTGCTTGCCCGTATAGAGAATGCAGCCACCGAAGATGAAGGCCGGCATTATCAGAAATTGATTGGTTTATTGCTGTAAGTGTTCATCGTCTGCGGGCGGGTATGTCAGAAGGGAGACCTTTTTAATGACCTGACTTCTCCGGCAGAATTGAAACGCAGCCCGAAAAGGAAATTCAGAATATCAGTGATGCGAAGAAATAAGCAGGAAAAATTAACAGAAAGCGTCCTGGGCGAAGCGGTTATTTCTTTACTGGAAGTCAATGCGCCGCTGAATGGATCGACGTTAGCTAACTGTATTAAGCACATGATAACAGTGGAAGTTAACCCTGAACGTAGCCATGCACTCTGCTGTGCTCTGGCAGAAGTAAAAGCCAGCCTCTCTTCAGCCAGAGAAGCTGACTCAGTGAAGACATCAGCTATTCCGGCTTTTAAAGATATAAAAAAACATTAGTTCCGGTATTCGCTTTATCACTAAAGATTGATGACAGGCCCGGAGTCTGGCTCTGACCTGCATCGCATTAATTTACAGCTGAATCCGTTTTTCAGCCTCTGGTCAATTAACCGAATGGATAATAACGTGCAACAGACTACTCATGAAGCAGAAATTACTCGTCACTTTCGTAACGCTGGTGATAAATTAACCGCAGAAACGGAAGTCCTTGATGCTGTTATTGCAGATATTGTGATGCATGGCCGAAAAGTGACGAATAAAGCTATTATCCTTTACCTGATCGCAGAACTTGAAAATTCCTCTGACCCTGTTCATCTGGATATCTTGCGCGGGGCCCTTGAAATTATCGTCGCAAAAACACCGGACGATAAAAATATCTGAAGGTCATCACTTCGATAAACAGGCTTTGAGAAATTATTAAGCAAAGTGGCTGACTGTTGGATATATGTTCAGACCAGGCAGCCATTTCTATTGCTTATCTCACTGTATTGCGGAAATCCACGTTCAGAAAATCAGTCTCCACAATCTTCCCTTTAATGCTTCAGTGAATCCCGGGAAATTACGGTTCCGGATAATATCCATCCCTGCTATTGACATATCAGTGTATGAATTTTACCCGCAAGATTGTTGATCCCCCTGCCCTCTGACTTAACCTCCTTATTTAACAGGAATTATTACATTACCTCCTTATAATTTTCAAATCACTCTCCTCATTGACAACGAAGTCAACCCGGTATTTCATCCCGTTAATAATATAAAGAAGATTATAATCTGCAGGCTTTTTTACATTAGCAATAAAGCACGTATCAGGGTATTTTCTGTCAATATTATCCTCATAAGCCAACGGGCTTTGATACTGATCAGCTGAATAACTCAGTAAATAATAACTCAGATGATCACCCGGTGAGGAAGGAATACAAAGATAATGCCCCACAACACGCACATCCCCCGGGTGATGAAAAGCCAGCTTGTCGCCCGGGCCACAACCGGCTGTCATAAACACCAAAGCAAAAAGAAAATAGCTATATTTCTTCATTATATACCAGGGGAATTTCAGTTTTAACATTGCTGCAGACGATGACAGAATTCATTACCAGAATCTATGGGGCAGCTCTCATAATAATCAGAACAGTAATTTACTGGTATTATCTCAGCATTTGAAATAATCTTATTTTTAATAATTAATAAGCCTCCGGGTTTACCAGGATAACGAACAGCCCTCATCAGGCCAGCGACGTCAGCCCTTGCATCCAAAAACGACTGAGTTCACTTGCAGAAATATGGGTGGCAGGTAACAGGGGCTCAGGTTGCCCGGAAGATTCAGTAAAAAACTTACCCGCTAGTTCTCTTCCAACCCGTTGGGCCGCTGAGGTCTTAATGTACCTCTGTTCATAAAATCTTTGCAGCGCGGCTTCCGGCTCATCATACGCCTTCAGTATAAGAGAAAGATGCCATGCATCTTCCAGCGCCTGACACGCCCCCTGACCCGAAGTGGGTAATGAAGCATGGGCTGCATCTCCGATGATTAAAATGTTGTCCCGATGCCAAAAGGGAAGAGGATCTATGTCATGAACAAAAATGCAATTCACCGATGCACGATCAGCGGACAGTAGCACATTCTTCACCGGATCGGGCCAGCCCCGAAAACGCTGATGTAACTCTTCATACCAATGCGTCAGGGGTCGTTTCCTGTCAATAGCGGCATTCCATGCCCCGGCCCAATAGCACCGACCGTCATTAACAGGAACGATACCAAACCGCTGGCCCGGCCCCCGAAAATCACAAATCGCGTTATCCGGCAGGCTCTCTCCGGGACAGCTCACCCCGATGACGTTCACAAAACCGTGATAACAGGGAGTGACTTTATCCGCATACAATGCCTGACGCACGGCTGAATTCATACGGCCATCGGCGCCGACAACCAGATCAAACTGCAGGCCCAATCGCATGACATCCGCTGCAGCGATTGAACAATTAAACCGGATCTGTACCCCCAAACTCTCCAATTCAGACGCCAGTAAACTCATTAGCTCACGCCGTAATACCGTTACACCGGGAAAACCACATAGTGAGTTGACGGCTGAAATATCGAACTCAGTCTGAAGAACGCCATGCTGATCGAACTGGCGCATCCTATCCGGTACGCCTCCTGCATGCCTGAGCTTTTCATCCAGCCCCATTTGCTGCATGACAAACATGGCATTAGGCCACAATGTCACACCCGCTCCCATAGAAGACACCGTACTGCCACGCTCAAAGAGAGTAACTTTATGGCCTTGTTTCGCCGCGAGTATTGCCAGTGCCATTCCTGCCACACCGGCACCTGCAATGGCAATTTTTCGATTTCTGCTCATGATTTTTTCCTGATGATGAAGATTGATAAAAATTGTAATAGCTACCCTATTAGTGATAAATACGGATTTATTGTTTTATTAATCTCATTTTTTGGGATAGTTAATGATTGAAAAAATCGAAATTCAGTGGCTGATTTGCTTTCAGGCGGTCTATGACAAACGGAGTTTTAAGCTCGCGGCAGAACAACTTCAGCTGCCGATGTCCAATGTCAGTCGGCATGTCGCATTGCTTGAACGGGAACTTCATGTGCGGCTACTGGAACGTACCACACGTAAGGTCGCACCAACCGCAGCCGGTAAGCAGCTTTATCAATCCATTACACCGCTTACGCAAGCTATGGATCACGCCCTGGAAGAGGTATCTCTGTCCGGCGATTCGCTGTCAGGTCACCTGAAAATCATTACACCGGACCTCCCCTTTCTGGCAGACATTCTCGCGGAATTCTGTATCAGGCATCCTCAAATAAAGCTAAGTTGTGATACTCAACTGGATCCCACAGAGGGACTGCTGGACGGGTTCGATCTGGTATTGCGCTTCGGACGTGGGCAACCCGAAGATTCAGGCTGGGTTGCCAGGGAAATCCTGCGTTTGCCGAGCTGTGTGGTGGCTGCGCCAGAATTTCTGAAACGTTACCCGCCGCCACAATCGATGGATGAACTCAGTAAAATCCCCTGTATCACCAGTTTATCGATACTACAGGGAATGCCCTGGCGGTTTAAACAGAACAAAACCGTCCAGGTACAGTCCGGCTATAAAGTTAACAGCGGGCAGATGGCTAAGGCAGCGGCACTGAAAGGGCTCGGTCTCGCCATTTTGCCGCTTCACTCTTGTGGTTCAGAAATTAACAATGGCTTGCTGGTGAAGATTAACTGTAACAGCGAACCTGAAGACCTGGTGCTATACGCGTTGTATTCGGGCAGAAGATACTTACAGGTAAAAGTGAAAACATTTCTGGAACACCTGCAATCGGCTATTAGCCATTCCGGACTGAGCCGTAATCAGGACTGAATCGCCACCGTGCCAGTGAAGACCCATCCTCTGTAAATTTATAAAACCATGAAGCACGAAAACATCCGGGAAACCGGAGTCTGTCCAATGGGAAGCAAAAAGCATTGAATACTGTATGTAAAAAGCCACCCGAAAGTGGCTTAGAATTATTTTGCCTCAGGGGCCAGCGTGGGACTAACGGCTTTGGGGTGGAGGGTATACATTCCGCCATTAAACGGATCAACAGCTAACCATCCAATCAGCCCTCCGAAGACAATGTTTCCGCCAATATACCAACCGTTAGCACTTGCTTTGATAGGCAGGGTTACGGGGGAGTAACCTTCTTTAATGAAAGTAATCTGATAGTTCTTTTTACCAAAATAGCTCCCATCAGATTTGGCAAGAGTTACGCCTTGAGGGGTAATCCCTTGAGAAATAAGGGAACCTGAATCATCTTTGATTTGAAACTGAGAGCCTTCCGGATCACTGTTAACCTGGACGAGCTGCGTATCATTGCCAACGATAGTTGCACAACCAGAAAGCGTGGAAAGACAGAGAGCCAGGGCAAAAAACTTTTTCATTGAAAATATTTCCATATAATTACAATCAGAAATATCTTAACAATAAAATAAATATTTTCAATAAAAAATAGTTATAAATCAGTTATTTTCACCCTAAGCCCCTGTTCTTTCACCGATTGATCATTGTAAATACTCTCCAGCATCAGGGTTGCCGCTTCAAATCACTGACGGTCGGGCATTACTGGCCTGCCCCCCTGATAGATACCATCAAAATTTTCGTCCGCATTCTTCGTTAAATAACCTGACTCCGGCAGAATTTGCACGAAGTCATCAAAAAGGCCCAGATCTCTGATTTAGCCTGATACGGAAATTGGGAGGAGATCAGTTGGGGATTCAGGCTATTTAACCTGTTCTGCATGTTCACGGTTGCCCTCTATCTCCCCTTATCTAAAAACTCAATATTCAACTGGTCCAAAATGCCCACGATAGCCAACTTGGGTGAGAATAAGACGATTGATGCACTCCACACTGACCAAGCCACTTTCCACCGGCCTACCAAATAGGGCGATATTGCGAATGGTAGTTGCCTCCACATATTGCTCCCTTTCCGGATGGAAACGTCGAAGCGACATGCCATAAGCCGTCTCGAAAGGATGGCTACCAGTACGAATAAGGCTGAAAAAGGACGGATAGCTTACTCCGTCAAAACCAGCCACTTTAGCAGCAAGAGCTATTTCACGGGCGATTTCATATGAGTGAGACCGAGCAAGAAAAAGCATATGGATTGCCATATCCAGGCTTTCAAACTCGGTCTCTGTTTCTTCCAAAGCATGAGTCAAGTCCAGTATCCGCAGATCCTGCTGATTCTTTAAAGTTGCGACAAAAAGCTCATCCTCCGTTGATGCCCTGCATTCATGAATACAAACATCAAGGTCTTGCGATCCGTACATTACAGATAAGCCCGGAGAATCCAAACGACCTCTGCCAGCCAAATCCACAGGAGGGCTGTCATACTCGGACGAATCAGCTGGTCGTTCAGGGTTAACACGAAGACGGTAAAATTTGTTGCCTTGGCTGAGCGTTGATTCAGGATATTCTCTCAGGATACGCTCGATGACCTGTGGGCGTGTCGATGGATCTTGAAGCCTCTTTAGCGGCTCGACTTCTCCGACCATCCACAATCGAGGAGCGTAATGGAAAAATCCAATTTTAGCGGCCTCCTCGATGATCTTTACGTCATTCTTAAGCCACGTTGACGGGGCAATGTCGCATTGGCCGTAATGGTTCTCGTTGAACTGAATTACTGGCGCTGCACCATAGTCACAACGGACAGTGGTTCCGCTCACGAAGAAGCGCCACGCCAGACTTAAAATCTGGTCTCGGGTCAGCTTTTTCCCATCCGGGCTTTGGCAATTTGGGCATTCGCCTTGTTGTTCAAGGCCATGTTTTGCAGCGTCGATTCGCAGCCCTTCATCAGCGAAGCAATTTGAGCAGAGCAAAACCTGACTGGTTGGCTCGGTTATCTCAGACATAAAGGCTCCCAACATTTTTTGCCGAACTTAATGATCAAATAAGCTTGAATATCCTAGACGAAAAATTGTGAGTACCCATGTAAAAATAACCATTAACTTTATAGAGTTTCTCCTTCGGCTTAAGGTGACGCAGCCTGAGCCTGGTATCAGTCAACATGGTTTATTGCTTTCCTTTATCAAAAATACCATGTTGTAAGAAATCCAGAAAAAATTATTTAACTCTCTGTTTTTAATTAAGTTATAAAAAACAAATACCGTAACTCAACCAAAATTTATCACAGGATACTTTTTCAAAACTGAATTCGAAACCAGAGAGTACCATCAAAAATCCCATTGAAAAAACCGTGCTTCCCGCTACTAACAGCTGCCAGAAAGTGCCAGACACAAAAATAAAAAAGCCCGCAGTTACGCGGACTTAGAGGTACTTTACTGCTTTTACGTGCAGGCTATTGCCAGACGTTAAATCATTCCCACTCAATCGTGGCCGGGGGCTTACCGCTGATATCGTAAACCACACGGGAGATCCCGTCGATTTCGTTGATAATGCGGTTAGAAACACGACCCAGGAAATCGTAAGGCAGGTGTGCCCAGTGCGCCGTCATAAAGTCGATAGTTTCAACTGCACGCAGTGAAACCACCCAGTCATACTTACGGCCATCACCCATAACGCCTACCGAACGAACCGGCAGGAAGACGGTGAATGCCTGGCTGACTTTGTTATACAGGTCAGCTTTATGCAGTTCTTCAATAAAGATAGCATCGGCACGGCGCAGCAGGTCGCAGTACTCTTTCTTCACTTCACCCAGAACACGCACACCTAATCCCGGTCCCGGGAACGGATGACGGTACAGCATGTCGTAAGGCAGGCCCAGTTCCAGACCAATTTTACGCACTTCGTCTTTGAACAGTTCTTTCAGCGGCTCCACCAGCCCCATCTTCATTTCTTTCGGCAAACCGCCCACATTGTGGTGTGATTTAATCACATGCGCTTTACCGGTCGCGGATGCCGCAGATTCGATAACATCCGGGTAGATGGTGCCCTGAGCCAGCCATTTCACGTTGTCCAGTTTCAGTGCTTCTTCGTCGAAGACTTCAACAAAGACGCGACCGATGGTTTTACGTTTGGCTTCCGGCTCATCGATACCTGCCAGCGCGTCCAGGAAACGGTTTTCTGCAGGAACATGCACAATATTCAGACCGAAACGATCACCGAACATCTCCATGACCTGCTCAGCTTCATTCAGACGCAGCAGACCGTTATCCACAAACACACAGGTCAGGCGTGAACCGATAGCACGGTGCAGAAGCAGCGCCGTCACTGAAGAGTCAACTCCGCCGGATAATCCCAGAATGACCTGATCATCACCGACCTGCTCGCTCAGACGGGCAACCGCGTCATCGATAATTTTCGCCGGCGTCCATAAGGCTTCACACTGACAGATATCGATGATAAAGCGTTGTAACAGTGCCATCCCCTGACGGGTATGTGTCACTTCCGGGTGGAACTGTACGCCGTAGAAACGTTTCTCTTCGTTCGCCATAATGGCAAACGGGCAGGTTTCCGTGCTGGCAACAGTGACAAAATCATCAGGGATAGCGGTGACTTTATCGCCGTGGCTCATCCAGACATCCAGCTGAGGCTGCCCGGCCGCATTCAGGGTATCCTGGATATCCTTGACCAGTGCGCTGTCTGTTTTAATGTCGACCTGAGCAAAACCGAATTCACGCTCTGAAGATCCCTGAACTTTCCCCCCCAGCTGCATTGCCATGGTCTGCATACCATAACAAACACCCAGTACAGGAACGCCAGCGGTAAAGACATATTCAGGGGCACGCGGGCTGTTTTCTTCGGTGGTGCTTTCCGGGCCGCCGGAAAGAATAATGCCGTTTGGATTAAACTGGCGGATCTGCTCTTCGGTAACATCCCAGGCCCACAGTTCACAGTAAACGCCCAGTTCACGGACACGACGTGCCACCAGCTGAGTGTACTGAGACCCGAAATCGAGGATCAGAATACGATGTTTATGAATATTTTCCGTCGTCATTACAGTTTTCCAGGCAATAAATTTACTTAAAACGCCCGGCATGACCGGGCGATGAGGATAAGAAAGAGATTAAGAGCCTGTACGGTAGTTAGGCGCTTCTTTGGTGATGGTCACATCATGGACGTGGCTTTCAGAGATACCCGCGCCGCTGATACGAACAAACTCAGCTTTGGTACGCAGGTCATCAATTGTCTGGCAACCGGTCAGGCCCATACATGAACGCAGTCCGCCCATCTGCTGATGGATAATCTCTTTCATACGGCCTTTGTAAGCCACACGGCCTTCAATACCTTCCGGAACCAGTTTGTCAGCCGCGTTATCAGACTGGAAGTAACGGTCAGAAGAGCCTTTAGACATGGCACCCAGTGAGCCCATACCACGGTAAGATTTGAATGAACGTCCCTGGTAGAGTTCAATCTCACCCGGAGATTCTTCTGTCCCGGCCAGCATTGAGCCTACCATGACACAGGAAGCACCCGCGGCAATCGCTTTAGCGATATCACCGGAGAAACGGATACCACCATCGGCAATCACAGGGATCCCGGTGCCTTCCAGCGCATCGACAGCGTCAGCCACGGCTGAAATCTGAGGAACACCGACACCGGTCACGATACGGGTGGTACAGATTGAACCAGGGCCGATACCCACTTTAACTGCGCTCACGCCTGCGTCAGCCAGCGCTTTCGCACCGTTTGCTGTCGCGACGTTACCGCCAATAATTTCCAGGTCAGGATATTTAGCGCGGGTTTCACGGATACGTTGCAGAACACCTTCAGAGTGACCGTGAGAGGAGTCGATCAGCAGAACATCAACACCCGCAGCCACCAGCGCATCTACACGCTCTTCGTTACCGGCACCGGCACCGACAGCGGCACCAACGCGTAAACGTCCCTGTGCATCTTTACAGGCGTTAGGTTTACGTTCAGCTTTCTGGAAGTCTTTTACGGTGATCATGCCTTTCAGATGGAATGCAGCATCCACCACCAGCGCTTTCTCGATACGCTTCTCATGCATCTTCTGCAGAACGACTTCGCGGGATTCGCCTTCTTTCACGGTGACCAGGCGCTCTTTCGGCGTCATGACCGCAGAAACAGGCTGATTCAGGTCAGTAACGAAACGAACATCACGGCCGGTAATAATCCCTACCAGTTCGTTTTCGGCGTTCACCACCGGGTAACCGGCGAAACCGTTGATTTCGGTCAGGCGCTTAACATCCAGCAGTGAAGTGGTCGGCAGAACGGTCTGAGGTTCAGTCACCACACCACTTTCATATTTTTTGACTTTGCGAACTTCGTCGGCCTGACGTTCGATAGGCATGTTTTTATGAATAAAGCCGAGGCCACCTTCCTGTGCCAGCGCAATTGCCAGACGGGCTTCGGTGACGGTGTCCATTGCTGCGGAAACCATCGGAATGTTTAAACGTATATTTTTAGTCAGTTTTGTACCGAGTTCTGCGGTGTTCGGCAGGACGGTAGAGTGAGCAGGAACGAGTAAAACATCGTCAAATGTGAGGGCTTCTTTAATGATTCGTAGCATAGCAATATCTCGACCTGGAAGTGATAAAATATTGCCGCGGCATTATACAGGAGGGAACCGTTTGCCTCCAGCTTTTTTATAAAAAACTCTTGATACTTCGTTCAGGCAATGTAGTATCGGTCAATTAACCCGCTGATTTATTATTTGATCTTCATCACATGTTGAATGACGAAAACACTAAAATTTTCTCAGTCAGTCGCCTGAATGCGACCGTCCGTCGGTTGCTGGAACATGAGATGGGTCGTGTCTGGCTGACTGCCGAAATATCCAACTTTACCCGGCCGGCCTCCGGACATTGGTACTTTACCCTGAAAGACGATAACGCTCAGGTGCGCAGTGCCATGTTCCGTAACAGTAATCAGCGGGTCAGCTTTCGCCCGCAAAATGGCCAACAGGTACTGGTCCGGGCCACCGTTACCTTGTATGACCCGCGGGGTGACTACCAGCTGATTGTCGAAAGTATGCAACCCGCCGGCGAAGGACTCCTTCAGCAGCAATTTCTTGAACTGAAAACCCGTCTGGATACCGAAGGCCTGTTTGCGACACAGCATAAACAACCGCTGCCCTCGCCTGCCAGTCAGGTCGGGGTCATCACCTCTGCCAGCGGGGCTGCTCTGCATGATATTTTACAGGTGTTAGGTCGCAGGGACCCTTCTTTACCGGTGGTGATCTACCCTACCGCCGTGCAGGGTAACGAAGCCGCTGCCGGGATCGTCCGGGCCATTGAACTGGCTAACCAGCGTCGGGAATGTGATGTACTGATTGTTGGCCGGGGTGGCGGTTCTCTGGAAGATCTCTGGTGCTTCAACGATGAGCGTGTTGCCAGGGCTGTTTTTGCCAGCAAAATCCCGGTAGTGAGTGCGGTAGGCCATGAAACCGACATCACCATCTGTGATTTTGTGGCTGACCTGCGCGCACCGACCCCTTCCGCCGCAGCCGAACTGGTCAGCCGTAATCAGACCGAACTCCTGCGTCAGTTGCTGTCACAGCAACAGCAAATGGAAATGGCGATGGATTACTACCTGGCGCGTCGTCAGCAGAGTTTCAGCCAGCTCGGACACCGGCTTAACCAGCAACATCCGCAATTACGCCTTTCACGCCAGCAAACGCTGTTATTACAACAACAGCGTCAGTTACAGTCGGCCATGCAGCAACAGTTGCAGCAGCATAGCCAGCATTTTGAACAGCTCTCACAACGGCTGCAACGCCGTCAGCCTCAACCCCTGATCTACCAGGGCTCCCGGCAATTGAGCGAGGCCCGCTACCGCTTGCAACAGGCGCTGGAAAAGCAACTCAGTGAGAGCAGGCAGCGCTTCGGTACCCTGGCCGTACAACTGGAAAGTGCCAGCCCGCTGGCAACACTGGCGCGCGGGTTCAGTGTAACGACCGGAAGCAACGGGGATGTCATAAAAGAAACCCGGCAGGTACAGGCGGGGGAAACTCTGCGAACACGGCTGAATGATGGCTGGATAGAAAGTGAAATCACGGCGATCACACCACAAAAAGCAGCAAAACGTCCGCGCAAACCCCGCGCCCCCTCCGCAGACTAATCACGTCCCTGCTGAGATATGCGGCTGCCGGGAAACCCGCCCGGCGGCAGACCGGGGTCTTCCCTCCTTTCCTGCCTGACCAAGGATATCAGAGGGCCTTAAGACTGATAGTCACGAAGGAACACAGTCAGGACATCTTTCGGGGCGACACCTCCGCAACTCTGGATCAGCCAGCCAACCGCGCCGCGATGATAGGTTCCGTGGAACAAAATATGATTGACCATATCCATCAGCCGCATTTCGCCTTCACCGCCATCGACAAAGGTAAAGCGGATCACTTTCCCGAATTCATCCTCAGATAGCGTCGTGATAAAGGCTATATATTCGTCTGTACTCTCCCTGAACGCCGTGATCAGCGCTTCTGCGGTCGGGGTTTCCGGGGTATTCAATGCCTGGTATCCATGCGGCAGGCCAGCCATATTGGCCCGGAAGATCCTGTCCACCACATAAATATGATTCATCAGACGCAGCATCAGATGATGCTCTTTCGCAGACGAGGCCGGATCGATCCGTTTTATCGCCTCTAATGTTGCGGTATCAGCCCAGCGCTTATAAGCCAGTAATTTTATCAGGGTCTGTTTGTCCATCAGTCACCCCTTTTCATCTGTTGATCATGACAGATTTTCTCTGCACCTGCCTGATACAGAACCGTCGACCGGGACTGCAGACCGTCCTGCGGGCAAAAATAGTCTACGGCACCACACGCCTTAAGGACCTCCAGCGCCTGATGACAAACCGGACAACAGGGTTGCTTCAGATAGTGTCGCTGACACTGCAGACAGACAAACTCATTCTCTTTTTCCGACAACGGGGTCTGGCAGTGAATACAGACAGAATTCATCATTTCCTCCGGGGCATAAAAAAAGAGGACCCTCAGGCCCTCTTAATTAATTAACGCTTATTCTTTTTCAGATGCGACATCAGACGCTGACGTTTACGCTGCTGTGTTGGCGTCAGCAGGTTACGTTTCCCGGCGTACGGGTTTTCACCCTCTTTAAACTGAATACGGATCGGCGTACCCATAACGTTCAGCGAGCGACGGAAGTAATTCATCAGATAACGTTTATAAGAATCCGGCAGATCCTTCACCTGATTACCGTGGATAACCACAATCGGCGGGTTGTATCCACCGGCATGGGCATATTTCAGCTTCACACGACGACCACGCACCAGCGGGGGCTGATGGTCTTCTTCTGCCATTTTCATAATACGCGTCAGTAACGAGGTGTTCACACGACGCGTTGAGCTGTCGTAAGCCTCAGTAATGGATTCGAACAGGTTACCCACGCCGCTGCCATGCAGTGCAGAGATAAAGTGAACACGGGCAAAATCAATAAAGCCCAGACGATAATCCAGAGCTTCTTTAACTTCGTCTTTAATTTCCTGCGAAAGACCATCCCACTTATTGACCACAATCACCAGTGACCGGCCACTGTTCAGAATAAAGCCCAGCAGTGACAAGTCCTGATCGGAAATACCTTCACGCGCATCGATCACCAGCAGCACCACGTTGGCATCTTCAATCGCCTGCAACGTCTTGATCACGGAGAACTTTTCAACCGCATCATTGACTTTACCACGCTTACGTACCCCGGCGGTGTCGATCAGCACATACTCACGCTCATCACGTTCCATCGGGATATAAACGCTGTCACGGGTCGTCCCCGGCATATCGTAAACCACCACCCGGTCTTCACCGAGAATACGGTTAGTCAGTGTCGATTTACCCACGTTCGGACGTCCGACAATCGCCAGTTTGATCGGCAATGTGGTCGGGTCAAAGTCATCTTCCTCATCTTCCGGGATCAGATCCTGCTCTTCAGCTTCCACCGCGGCCCAGTACGCTTCGTTCTCTTCTTCTTCAGTCAGTGGCTCGATGACCTCTTCCTCTGCCCAGGGTAAGAGTACCGTTTCGAGTAACTGAGTGACACCACGACCATGAGATGCGGCAATCGGGTGGATTTCACCCATTCCCAGTGAGTAGAAATCGACAACGGCATTATCCGGGTCCATTCCGTCGGTTTTGTTAGCCACCAGGAAGGTGGCTTTTTCACGGGCACGCAGATGACGGGCAATCTGCTCATCCGCGGGCATCACCCCGGCACGGGCGTCGACCATAAACAGTACGACATCCGCTTCTTCGATAGCCATCAGCGACTGTGCGGCCATCCGGGTTTCGACACCCTCTTCGGTGCCATCAATACCCCCGGTATCAATAACAATGTATTCCCTGCCTTCAACTTCAGCGCGCCCGTATTTACGATCACGTGTCAGACCAGGGAAATCCGCTACCAACGCATCACGGGTACGCGTTAAACGGTTAAAAAGTGTGGATTTTCCTACGTTGGGACGTCCAACCAGCGCGACCACAGGTACCATAATAAAGCCTCATGACAAAAAAATTCGACCGAATCCGGTGATTATAACGATTCCTGATACAGAGTTCAGGCTATTCACAGGAAAAACTGTCAGCCGAAGAAAAACGAAACGGCCCCTGCATCACAGGAGCCGCCATTAACAGGTATTTGACTACCGGATTTTTACTTACCCTTAACGGGTAAAGGCATAAACCTCGCCGTTTTTCGCCTGAATTAACAGCTTATCACCGGCGACGACCGGCTGGGTCTGGAACCCGGAACTGTCAACTTTCTGCTGAGCGACAAAACGACCATCGGTGGTATCCATCCAGTGCAGATAACCCTCACCGTCACCGACGACCAGATAGCCATTATACAGCACCGGGGAGGTCAGGTTACGGTGTAATAAACCGCTCTGACGCCAGATTTCCACACCACCGTCCATATTTAACGCATCGACGCGGTCATTCTGATCGACCAGGTAGATACGGCCGTTATCGACCACCAGGTTTTTAACCCCGCCGATATCACGTTTCCACAGGATCTGACCTGAACGCAGGTCCAGCGCAGACAAGGAACCGTTATAAGCTATCGCATAAACGACACCGTTAACGATAACCGGCGTGGTATCAACATCGCTCAGACGATCGATTTCGGTCGCACCGCTGGGCTGGGAGATACGTTGCTGCCAGATAATCTGTCCCTGGTTCATGATAACAGCACTCACGCGCCCGTTATCACCACCGATAATCGCACCGCCGTAAGCGGTCGCCGGGGCAGATTCACCGCGCAGAGAGAGTGCAGGCACATCCAGGTTGACCACCCATTTGCTGGCACCGGTGTTCTGGTCCAGGGCCTGGAACATACCATTACTGGTATGGATCAACACTAAACCATCGCTGACCACAGGACGTGACAGGGCTTCGCCGGCAACCTGAGTCTGCCAGGCGATCGAACCATCACTGCTGTTCAGTGCGAAGACTTTACCGTGTTCTGTACCAATATACAGCAGGTTACCCTGTACTGTGATCCCGCCGGATAACAGCGCCGGTATATTGGAAGAGAAGAAACCGGTACGGGTAGAAAGATCAACTTTCCATTTTTGTTTACCCGTGTTCGCATCCAGTGCTTCAACAATACCGTAGCGATCTGCCGCATAGACAGTATTATCCTGCCATGCCGGATGCAGATTCGAATAAAAATCACCCACACCATCGCCAACCGATTTATCCCACACCATTTTAGGGGTGAACTGATTTACAACTTTTGGCAGGGGTGCCATTTTTACGACATCTTCTTCGCCACTGAATAGCGAACAACCGCTGAGCAAAGTGACCGAAACGAGTCCCGGCAGCAGGTATTTACGTAATTCCATGCGCTCTCTCTTTACTGGCTTAGCTTAAATTATTCAATTTCATTTGCATCATCTGCTTCATTGCCGGTGATGCATCAGAATCAATACCTTTACTCCAGGCAGCGCGGGCACCCTGTTTGTCGCCTTTGCTGAGCAACGCTTCACCACGGATATCGGCCATCAGCGCCGTCCAGCCATCGCCTTTGATACTGTCCAACGTCTTCAGTGCATCATCCGGATGATTTTGTTGCAACTGCAGACGGGCAAGACGCAAACGCATCACTGCCTGCAGATTAGCATCATCGCTATCTTTCAGCCCCTGCTCCAGTTGCTGAGTCGCTTTATCCAGGTGGCCTCCGTCAACATAAACCTTAGCAAGGTTCATCGCTGCCAGAGCACCATAAGATCCGTGTGTCTGGTTCACAAAAGCAGCGAGCGCATCCAGCGTTTCCGGCTTATCTGCATTCATGGCTTCAGACAACTGTTGGTAACGGGCCGACGTTTCCAGGGCATTACTTTCCTGATGGCTGACCCAGATACGCCAGCCTCCCAGGGCAGCAATACCGATCACCAGGCCGGCGGCCAGCGCTTTACCGTTGCCGGTAAAGAAGTTTCTGAGAGCCGCAGTTTGCTCTTGTTCGTTACTGTAAACTTCCACGCAATCCTACTCCTGTTAAAACTTAATACTTATCCCTGGCTTACTGCAGTGCGCTCAGTAAAAACCTGGAGACGTCATTCCGGTTAACGGTTTGCTGGTCGCCGGAGCTCAGATTCTTGATAACAACCTGCTGGTTGCTGACTTCATCTTCGCCTAACACCAGAGCCAGTTTCGCTCCCCACTTATCCGCACGGGCAAACTGTTTTTTAAAGTTTCCGCCGCCAAAGTTGGTCATCAGTTTAATCTCCGGGGCTGCATCGCGGACTTCTTCAGCCAGCTTCATGGCCTCAGACTGAACCCCTGCGCCGGAAGAGATAACATAGACATCCACTTTACGGTTCGGTTCAAATTCCGGGTTAACGGCCTGCACTAAAAGTACCAGACGTTCCAGACCCATCGCAAAACCGACAGCAGGCGTAGCACGGCCACCCAGTTGTTCCACCAGACCGTCGTAACGGCCACCGGCACAGACTGTACCCTGGGAGCCCAGGCTGGTCGTCACCCACTCAAAGACCGTACGGTTATAATAATCCAGACCACGCACCAGGCGTTGATTCACCGTATAAGCGATACCCACGTCATCCAGCAGTGCACACAGGCCGTCAAAGTGTTCACGGGACTCTGCGTCCAGATAGTCACCCAGTTGAGGTGCATCGTTCAGGAGTTGCTGGATATCAGGGTTTTTACTGTCCAGTACCCGCAGCGGGTTGCTGTACATACGGCGCTGACAGTCATCGTCCAACGCTTCTTTATGTTCTTCCAGGAAGGCGACCAGCGCATCACGGTAGGCTGCACGAGCTTCCAGGGAACCAATGGAGTTCAGTTCCAGGCTGACATGGTCAGCAATACCCAGAGCCTTCCACCAGCGGGCGGTCATCATAATCAGTTCCGCATCAATATCCGGCCCGGTCAGGCCGAAAACTTCTGCGCCAATCTGATGGAACTGGCGGTAACGGCCTTTTTGCGGACGTTCGTAGCGGAACATCGGTCCGATATACCACAGACGCTGTTCCTGATTGTACAACAGACCGTGTTCAATACCGGCACGTACGCACCCGGCAGTCCCTTCAGGGCGCAGAGTCAGGCTATCGCCGTTACGGTCGTCGAAAGTGTACATTTCTTTTTCGACCACGTCGGTCACTTCGCCGATCGCGCGTTTAAAAAGAGGCGTTTGTTCAACAATAGGCAGACGGATTTCACTGAATCCGTAACCTGCCAGTACCTGTTTCAGAACCTGTTCAATTCGTTGCCAGAGTGCGGTATCTGCTGGCAGATAATCGTTCATTCCGCGGATAGCCTGGATATTCTTTGCCACGTCAAAATCTCTTAACACAAAAAACCTGTCCGGCATCATACCTTAATAGGGCCAATACCGCACAGGTGCAATCATCAAAGAAATGTCTTCCCTGAGGAAGACATCAACCCTTATTTCTCAACCTGGCGGACATTAATTCGCTGGTTTTCGTCGAGCATCGAGGCTTTAGCCCGGATACGCGCTTCAAGCTGGTCGACCATATCGAGGTTATCCAGTCGCTCACGCTGACGGATACCATCTTCATAGAAGCCGCTCTTTTTATTGCCGCCGGTCACACCCAGTGTCGACACCGTGGCTTCGCCCGGGCCGTTCACGACACAACCAATAATGGAGACATCCATCGGGGTAATAATATCTTCCAGTCGCTGCTCAAGAGCATTCACGGTACCGATGACATCAAATTCCTGACGGGAACAGGTCGGGCAGGCGATAAAGTTGATACCGCGGGCGCGGATACGTAATGACTTCAGGATATCGAAACCGACTTTAATTTCTTCAACCGGATCGGCGGCCAGAGAAATACGCAGCGTATCGCCGATCCCTTCAGAAAGCAGTAAGCCCAGGCCGATAGCAGATTTTACTGAACCGGCACGGGCACCACCCGCTTCCGTGATCCCGAGGTGCAATGGCTGATCGATCTGTTTTGCCAGCAGCCGGTAAGACTCAACCGCCAGGAAAACGTCCGAAGCTTTAACGCTCACCTTGAACTGATGAAAATTCAGACGATCCAGATGATCAACGTGGCGCATCGCGGACTCAAGTAAGGCCTGTGGCGTCGGTTCACCATATTTTTCCTGCAGATCCTTTTCCAGTGATCCTGCATTCACCCCGATGCGGATCGGGATATTTTTATCACGTGCGCAATCCACGACCTGGCGGATACGTTCATTATTGCCGATATTACCCGGGTTGATCCGCAGGCAATCAACGCCGTATTCAGCAACTTTCAGCGCAATACGGTAGTCGAAGTGAATATCAGCCACCAGCGGTACATCGACCTGCTGCTTAATCAGACGAAAAGCCTCAGCCGCATCCATCGTCGGAACTGAAACACGAACAATATCGGCACCCACACGTTCAAGTGCCTTGATCTGATTAACAGTAGCTTCCACATCGGTAGTGCGGGTATTCGTCATTGACTGAACGGCAATAGGCGCTCCGTCGCCGACTGGCACCTTACCAACATAAATCCGGGTAGATTTACGACGGTTTATTGGAGCCTGGTTATGCATATTTTCTCTCCACAAGTCCCCGGGATGGCGTATTAATGCGCGCCAATCGTCAGGCGAGCGACCTGGTTAGTACGAACAAAACGACTTAAATCAACGGGCTGACCTCGGAACTGTACAGAGACAACCGCAGGCGCACCGATTTTGACACGGTAAGGTGTTTTACCGTTAAGGTTCAGCTGACCGCCCTTATGCTGTAATCCGCTGAATAATTTTTTACCCTGAGCATCTGTCACTTCCAGCCAGCAATCGCCACGGAAATTCATCACCAGTGCATTGGTGGTGGCCACCGTTGCATCGGTCGTGACCGGAGAGGCTGCCGGTGCCGAAGGTGCCTGTGTTTCCGCAGGACTCTGTACCGCCGGTGTCGCTGGCTGAGTCGGCGCAGGGGCTGCCTGAGACGGTGTCACAACCGCAGACGGAGCCGCACTGCCGGCAGCATCAGAAGAGGCAGGTGTCGTGTTATCGGCTGCTGCCGCGTTACCGGTCGCAGCAGGTGCAGTCGTGTCCGTTGTGGCTGGCGCAGCACTCCCGGTATCCAGTGGGATCGCATTACCGCCGGCCGGGGCATCATCACTGCCATCAGATAACGGAATCGATTGTTCATTACCGCTGCCCGCCGTGGTACTGGTCATGGCATTAAGATCGGCCTGTGAGGCTTTATGATTTTGCCACCACCAGGCCACTGTCAGGCCGACAACCACAACGATGACCAGCAGAGTGAATGTCATTAACATTCCGTCACGCTTTTTCCGTCGTCCGCTGCTGCCGAGGGCGATGTTGTGCATCGGCGTAATTTTCGCCGCACGGATGGGGGCCTGTTTGGACAGCATCGGTAAAATTTCATCTTCCGGTACCTGCACAAGACGGGCGTAAGAACGGATATAACCGCGCAGAAACGTCGCTGCTAAATCGGCCGGAGACTTATCCTCCTCGATATCGCGTACCGTGGAAAGTTTCAGGCATAGACGTTCTGCAACATTTTGCTGACTCAGTCCTTTGGCTTCGCGCGCTAAACGCAGGCGCTCACCGGTGGACTGAACGGCTGATTTTTCTTGGGTGGCTTCAGTATTCATTAGCTAAATAACGCTGGTACTGTATCGAAAGTGGAAAGATCCGCGCTAACTGCTCACCATAACGTTTCACGTCACTGGCGTCATTCTGTTGCACGGCGTAAAGAATCTTTAACCATAAGCTTTCTGCACTGGCAGAACGAAACTGGTGATAAATCTCCAGCAGAAATCCGGCATCTGCAAACTTCTGTCGTTCAATGCGACGCCCCGCTTCTGCCAGTAACTTATCTGCTGCAGCGGGTTCACTACTGATCACAGCCGTCAGTTTTTCTGCTGCCTGGCCTCGTTTCCCCTCATCAAGAAAACAATACCCCGCTGACAGCATCGTCTGAGTCCGGCCGTCCCCTGTTGTTGCAAGAGTTGCCAGTAAAAAACGCGACTGCGCTTTATCATACTGCCTTAAAGCACAGAGAAACGCACCGTAATTATTTAGTACATAACCATTTTCAGGTGCCAGCTTCTCCGCCCGAGTGTAGCAGACTCCGGCCATCGCATCATGGCCCTGAGTCTGATAAAGCCTGGCAAGCCCCAGTAATGGGCGATAATCGTCCGGCGATGCCTTGACGGCACGCCGTAAATTACGTTCAGCTGCAGTATATTCGCCAGCCGCCAGATACTGCAGGCCCAATTGTAAGCGTATCTCTCCGGCCACGGGGCCGGGATGTGGCGTACAGGCGGTGAATAAAAACACCACCGGCAACCCACAAACTATCCCTGAATATCTGAGCATCATGCCTCTCCCTGCTGATGGTTACGGTGTCATCAGCAGAGTCACACAGCGCTCAGACCAGGGAAAGCCTGCTTTGGTTACGCCTGAACCGTCTTCACAGAGATTTCTTCCCCGGCGATTTTTTTACGCATTGTCCGCTTGGTCCGGTCAATAACGTCCCCGGCTAACTGACCACAGGCGGCATCAATATCATCACCACGGGTTTTACGCACAATGGTGGTAAAGCCATATTCCATCAGCACCTTAGAAAAACGGTCTACGCGGCTGTTAGAACTGCGGCCGTAAGGTGCGCCCGGGAAGGGGTTCCAGGGAATAAGGTTAATCTTGCAGGGCGTATCTTTCAGTACTTCAGCCAGCTGATGTGCATCATCAGTGCTGTCATTAACGTGGTCCAGCATGACGTATTCCACCGTCACGCGGCCCTGATTGGCATTCGATTTTTCCATGTAGCGTTTGACCGACTGCAGGAACGCTTCAATATTGTATTTTTTGTTGATCGGTACGATGTCATCACGCAGCGCGTCGTTCGGCGCATGCAGAGAAATAGCCAACGCAACATCGATCATATCGCCCAGTTTATCGAGTGCCGGCACCACACCGGAAGTCGATAACGTGACACGACGTTTAGACAGCCCGAATCCGAAGTCATCCAGCATGATTTCCATCGCCGGGACGACATTGGTCAGGTTCAGCAGGGGTTCACCCATTCCCATCATCACAACGTTAGTAATGGGGCGCTGACCGGTGACTTTCGCTGCACCGATAATTTTAGCCGCACGCCATACCTGACCGATAATTTCGGACACACGCAGGTTACGGTTAAAGCCCTGCTGAGCGGTTGAGCAGAATTTACACTCCAGTGCACACCCTACCTGCGAAGAAACACACAATGTCGCACGGTCGTCTTCCGGGATATATACCGTCTCGACCAACTGGTCACCCACGCGGATTGCCCACTTGATGGTACCGTCAGAAGAACGCATCTCTTCGGCCACTTCCGGCGCACGGATTTCCGCAACCCGGGCCAGTTTCTGGCGCAGCACTTTGTTGATATCGGTCATTTGCTCGAAATCATCGCTGCAGTAGTGATACATCCATTTCATGACCTGGTCGGCACGGAAAGGTTTTTCACCCATTTCAAGGAAGAATTCACGCATCTGCTGACGGTTAAGGTCCAGCAAGTTGATTTTGGTGTTTTTAGGGGTCACGGTTACGGGGGTATCGGACACAGGAGTAGCTGCAGGTTCGGACATAATAATCTCTGGCCTCGTTGTTACACGTTATGGCGCGGTAATGGATAGTTAAAAAGGAACACCCCCGCAGAAAACTCTGCGGGGGTGTTCATTGTACATTATCTGTTGCGGGATGCCATCGGGGGTCCCCCTTTCGATGACAATTTTGTCACTGTATATTTACAGTGAATTCCCGCACCGACAGATTAACGGGTGCGTGCGCAGACTTCACCTTCACCGAAGAAGTAAGCAATTTCACGTGCTGCAGATTCTACAGAATCTGAACCGTGAGTTGCGTTTTCGGTGAAGCTGTCAGCGTAATCGGCACGTAAAGTTCCTGCCAGTGCGTTGTCCGGGTTAGTTGCACCCATCAGGTCACGGTGACGCTGGATAGCATTTTCACCTTCCAGAACTGAAACAACAACCGGGCCTGAAGTCATGAATTCAACCAGACCATCAAAGAAAGGACGTCCTTTGTGTTCTGCGTAGAAGCCTTCAGCCTGCTCTTTAGTCAGGTGCAGCATTTTAGCACCAACAATTTTGAAGCCAGCGCTTTCAAAACGGTTGTAGATAGCACCAATCACGTTTTTAGCAACAGCATTTGGCTTGATGATAGAAAAAGTACGTTCGATTGTCATTTTGACCTCAGTCTGAACTTCCAAAGTATGTCGCGTGGAATGGCCTGGTATTCTTATTAAAAGCGTACGAATTAACCATTCCGGCGAAGAAACGGCGCAAATTATAGGGGGCTAAGCGCTCATTGCCTACGGGTAATCACATTTTTTTTTAAAAAAAGTCAGCAGACCGCCCGGGAAGGTCAATTAGTAATCAGCGCAGCCAGTCACCGGGATCAGGCCAACGCCTGTCGTCACCGTTGGCCTGCTTTTTTTGCGGCACAAGGCTTGAGCTGCCTCTTAAAATCACCGACACTCAAAAAAATGCTCATTCACAGGAGAGGCTATGAGTCAGACGCTTTTTGTTACCCCTGAATGGCTGGCAGAACATCAGCATGACCCACAGGTTCAGGTGCTCGATGCACGTATGTTACCGCCAGGACAGGAACAGACCCGCAATATTACTCAGGAGTATCTGGCGGAACACCTGCCTTCAGCTCCCTTCTTTGATATTGAAGCGTTGTCTGATCACACCAGTCCCTACCCGCATATGATGCCCCGACCGGAAGCATTCGCGGTTGCGATGCGTGAACTTGGCATCTGCAGTGATAAACATCTGGTGGTCTACGATGAAGGCAGTCTGTTTTCTGCCCCCAGAGCCTGGTGGATGCTGCGTTATTTCGGCGTGGCAGAAGTCTCTATCCTTGCGGGCGGGTTACAGGCCTGGAAAGCCGACGGCTACGGGACTGAGCAGGGCCAACCGGCACTGACAGACGGTATTTTTGAGGCCCACCCGCAACCGGATCAAATTAAGCGTCTGAATGATGTGCTGCTGGTGAGCCATGAAGGGGGAGCACAGATACTGGATGCCCGTTCAGCCCCGCGTTTTCATGCTGAGGTGGATGAACCCCGCCCGGGACTGAAACGCGGCCATATCCCGGGCAGCCTGAATGTGCCCTGGAATACCCTGGTCAGTGACGGACGCCTGTCAGATAACGCCCGCCTGAAAACGGTCTTTGAATCGGCAGGCGTAGACCTGCAAAAACCGGTCATCGCGTCCTGCGGGTCCGGAGTGACTGCGGTTGTCCTGATTGCAGCCCTGACACAGCTCGGCCATAAACAGGTCTCGCTGTATGATGGTTCCTGGGGGGAATGGGGAAGCCGGGACGATTTACCTGGCGTTCAGTAACCGGTCAGTGATTTCCGCAGGGCGGTCTGCCGGTATCCGTCCGGGTTTTACTCAGCAACACCGGATGGGCAGCACCTTTATTACCGGGCGAACCGCCTGTCTCTCCCCTCTCCCGCCCATGATAATGATGCGGCGGGAGCGGGGAAAAGTATCGTGCGCCCAACCCGCATAGCGGCACTCTGCAACTGATGCCGGGATTATCGGTCAGCAGCAGACTGTTGCCGTGACCAGTGCGTCATTTCCTCTGAAATAAACCAACCCACGAGGTCGCGATACAGGGCCTCAATCACATCCGGTTCCAGACCGCACTCCACCGCCCATTCCCGACGCTGCCGGAGCATGGACTCAAACCGGGAGTTTGCCTGCACCTGATCCGCCGTTTTTTTAAATTTTGCCGCAGCTTTGACAAACTGATAGCGCTCTCCGATCAGCGAGATCACCTGCTGATCGATACGATCGATTTCGTGCCGGATTTCGGCCATGTCACGGCACGACTCCGGGGATATAATCGTTGCAGAAGACATCATTCAGGTTCCTTTTTCGCGGGAATTTTCGTTCCGATCACAAAACATCACGGACAACATACCAGAACGATGCTCCCCCGTCGAAGGTAAGTCCTGACCTATAAGAGATCATGTTCGCTTTTGAGCTCGGTTAAACGGCTGTTCAGCGCTTCTAAATGCTGTGAAATCGCGTTAATTTCCGTTTCGCTCACCGGATGATGGTTATCGAGTTTTCGTTGTACCTCATCAATTTGCGCAAATACCGGCTGACCGCCCAACTGGAGTGTCTGACGCATCTGATAAATTGCGGTTTTCAGCTCTGAGATCGTCATATAGGACTTACGCTTTTGCTCGGCATCAAGCAGGCGTTGTTCCAGATGTTCAAGCTGGCGATTTACCGTCGCCCAGCTATTGATGGTCGGCAGACTGGCTCTTTGTTCAGCAAAATAGCGTTGCCAGCGGACGGTCAACGGATTGCCCGGCCACAGGACATTTAAACGCACCGCTGCAGAAGGTTGCTCCAGCCAGTGAAAAATACTCATCGCGCAGAGAGTCAACGCGATCCCGGCCATACCACTGACAAGCCAGGACTTCCGGGAGCGGCATTGCGGCTGCACCACAGGCTCCGGAAGAGGCTCTCTGGCGGCCTGAACACCCGGCGATGCCGGCGCGGAAACCGCCGGGGTTATCGCCAGCGCCCGTTGTTGCAACGACCGGCGGCCTGACCGGAGATAATCGAGCAGATGACTCAGCGCCGCCTGACTGCGCGATTGCAGGCTCAACGCATGGCTGAGCATCATCGATACGGCTTCTTCAAGCTGTGTCAGCGTGTCAGGTTCTGCACTGGTGAGCGGCAGGCTGTAAACACTGGTCGCAGCATTCGTGGCATACCATTCGATAATTTGCATGCGAAGATCTGTGGCGGCTAAGGGTGGCCAGCACTGGAGCTGTTTTCTGCCAAAGGCTTCCGCCAGCAATAACGTGGCATTGGCCATGCCAATCCAGCCGTGGCGATGGCCGCTGATCAGGCAATACCAGACCCCGCTTTGCAGGTCGTAACCGTGGCGTTGAAAGATCTCCAGGCACTGGTTCTCTTGCGTCAGCCACCATGACCGGTCGTGAACGTGGCGCTTCCAGCCATTGACGTTGTTACTGAGCAGCAAAAACTCATGGTGATGGCGAGGATCGTGGCAACTGATTTTCACATCAACAGGTTTTAAAATTGCATTAGCCTTTGTCATGGTGTTTCCGCGTCACGAGTTTATTTTTGCTGAGGGTAAGTTTCAGGCCGCCTTTCATGACCTTGTCTTCCTGAAACAGGTGATCTGCCAGCAATGGCAGTGTATGCCGGTTCAGTACCTGATCGATATCGCGGGCACCGCTCTGGTTCACCTGACACAGTCCGGCTATCCGGGTGACAACGCTTTCGCTGTAACTCAGTTGACTCTCGCCGTTGCTGGCGACGTGATAACGATGGCAGATTTTGTCCAGCTTAAGCCTGATGATCTGCGCAAGCGTTTGGGGTTTTAACGGCAGATACGGGATTAACGTGATGCGCCCCATCAGAGCCGGGCGGAAAACATGCTCGAACTCCGGGCGTATCAGCTCACAGAGTGCCTCTGGCGAGGTCTCTCCTCCCTCGCAGGCTGCGATGATCTTCGCACTCGCCAGGTTTGATGTCATAATAATCAGGGTATTACGGAAGTTGATGCGCTGACCTTCCGCATCCTCAATCATGCCTTTGTCGAACACCTGATAAAACATTTCCATCACATCCGGATGGGCTTTTTCCACTTCGTCGAGCAGTACCACGCTGTACGGATTGCGTTTCACTGCCTCGGTCAGCACACCGCCCTGACCATAACCGACATACCCCGGTGGCGACCCCCTCAGGCCAGAGACGCTGTGCGCCTCCTGATATTCTGACATATTGATCGTTACCAGACTTTGCTCACCACCGTACAGCAACTCCGCCAGCGCCAGCGCAGTTTCCGTTTTTCCGATACCGGAAGGGCCGGCTAACAGGTAGACACCCGTAGGTTTTTGCGGGTCACTAAGGTTGGCGCGGCTGATACGGATTTGCGTGGCGATGGTTGCCAGTGCGTGACTCTGGCCGACGATGCGCTGTTCCAGCCGGTGATGTAACTCACTCAGTTGATGATGTTCTTTTTCCATCATCCGTCCCAGCGGAATGCCCGTCCACCCGGAGACCACATCGGCGATACAGGCGGTGTCTACACAATCAAATACCAGCGCATGGGTTTCATGTAACTTCGCCAGTTCACTGCGCCATCGGGCAATGGCGCTTGCATCGTCGCTTTCCTGCAACTGTTGCACCAGCGCTTTTTGTTGCTTCCACAATTGCCGGAGATGGATCCGTTCGGCCATCAGTTCAGTTTCCCGCTGAGCCAGCGTAGCCAGCCGCTTCCCGTGCTGCCCTTCTTTATTTAACGCATCACGTTCAGTGTGCAGATGAGTAAGCTGAGCCTCGATATCTTCAATCTCTTTCGGAGAATACGACCGGGATACTGCCACGCGGGCGCAGGCGGTATCGAGCAGGCTGACGGATTTGTCCGGTAACTGCCTGCCGGTGATGTAACGGGAAGAGAGGGTCACCGCGGCGTGAATAGCGCTCTCAAGGATCTGTACCCCGTGATGACGGGACATGGCGGGCGCGATGGCTCGCAGCATAGCGGTAGCGCTTTCTATGCACGGCTCGGCAACCTCCACCGGTTGGAAACGGCGGGTCAGTGCGGCATCTTTCTCGAAATACTTTTTGTATTCCGCCCGGGTGGTGGCCGCCACAATGCGTAGCTCGCCGCGTGCCAGCGCGGGTTTCAGCAGATTAGCTGCATCGTTTTGGCCGGTCTGACCACCTGCGCCAATCAGCATGTGCGCTTCATCAATAAACAGGATGACAGGCTGCGGGGCACCGGTAATTTCCTCCATCAGCACCTTAAGGCGATTCTCGAACTCACCTTTCACACTGGCACCCGCCTGTAGCAGGCCGAGATCCAGCGTCAGGACTTCCATGGATTTCAGCATATCGGGAACGTTACCCGCAGCGATGCGCAGCGCCAGGCCTTCCACCAGCGCGGTTTTTCCCACGCCTGGCTCGCCGGTCAGGATCGGATTGTTCTGGCGGCGGCGCAACAGGATATCAATCATCTGGCGAATTTCTGCTTCCCGTCCCGGTACCGGATCCAGTTCGCCGTTACGCGCCTGCGCACTGAGGTTTCGGGTAAATGTAGAGAGGGTGCTGTGGTTCGTCTGTGCCGGTGAAAGCACATGGCTTTCTGCGGGCTGGCAGGCGTTAAGCAACACATTTTCTGCAACCTCCGGCGTACAGTGAAGTGCTTTACGTACGCCGCCGGCCAGCTCCGGTGCAGTATTTTCATCCAGCAGACACGCCAATAATGCAGCGGGGGCCAGTTGCGTTAGTCCCCAGCCCGCACTGGCGCAAACCCAGGCTTTTTCCAGCCACTGAACCAGACCAAAGGAGAACACTGGCGCATGGCTGTTACCGTTTCGCAATGTGTTTAACGTTTGCTGTGTCGCACTGAGCAGGGCATCACCGGACAGCCCTGCACTCAGACTGAGAGTTTCCATCAGGCTGCTGTGGCGAACAATGATCGCCAGTAAAAGATGTTCAACGTCGACTTCATGATGGGTACGGGAAATCGCCTGACTGACGGCGTCGTCCAGACACGCACGGCTTTCCGGGGTCAGTTTATCAACGATGTGTTTTAAATAGCGGCTCATAAATATTCCATTTCGTAAATTACCGGCATTCAGAGACAGTTTCCGGCAGGCCGGAGAGTCGGCCGCGCAGCGCGGCAGAAGGTTCGAGAGTTTGTTTTGTTGTTTCCAGACGCTGTTTTTGTTTTTTAAGATCCGCCAACTGACTGTCCAGCGCTTTCCAGCCCATCCATGCGTTTCGCAGTTGAGTCGGGTCGGAAATCCTGAAGCGCAGCAGTATTTGTCTGATATTCAGTGCCGCCATAGCATCCGCGTTGTCATCAAAATCACGGACGTCAATCAACGCTTCGCCACGCACAAAATCGTTAAGGAAGTCAGGCCAGGCGCTGTTACCGTTATAGTGGTAGGCAGAGGTGAAATCAGGGAATTTCACTTCCAGTGTCACTCGCTTGCACTGTCCCGGCCGCCAGATAAATTGCGTTTGCTCGGCAAAATTCATGCTATCAAGCACGCTGACACCACTCTGACATTCCAGTGTCAGGCGCGAGCCTGTCGGGATCAGGCGTGCGCCTTCCGGCACGGTCGCCGGCTGGCTGACGATGCTGATACTGTAGGGGGTGCTCTCCATGGCCTTTTGCTGCAGGGTCAGTTGTGCCATCTGATCATTGAGCACTGCCAGCTGATCGGCATTCTCAGTGAACGGTCGCTGCGGGACGTCAAGCACATCTTCCGGATTTAGCAGGTGACGGGCAATGTTCAGAAACTCGTCACTCAGCGGTAACGTCTGCCCCTGATATGAGCCGGCCTGTGGTCCCTGCTCATTAATGATCAGTAAGTTTTTGGCCGGGCCACGGAAGAAGTCCGCCAGATACTGCCCCGTCAGCACCACCTGAGCGTCGTATTCAAGTCTCTGAGTATTTTTGCGTATCGGCCACAGCACGTTACTTTGCCACTGCTCGTTGAGCCAGCAGCCAGAGCGAGACAGTGAGTGGGCCAGAAGCGCCCCGGCCTCGCTTTGATATAACGACCAGACCGCATCCACACCGATTTCCTGGCTGCGGGGATCTGACGTTTTACGCAACTGTTCAAAACCGGCGAAGAGTGTGACCAGCGGATTGTTTTTTTGGACGTCCGTCTGCGCGGCGAAAAGACCGTCGGTCAGCGCCGGGCTCAGGGCCCCCTGATTCAGAGCCTGACTGATCACCGTATTCAACGCCGCCTGCCATTTCTGCCATGCGATAATCACAGGCGAACCGGACGTGGCGGCAGAGAGTGATTGACCGCCTCCCAGCCATGCCCTCAATCCCTGACGAAATGTCGCGTCAACGCCCTTTAATGTCTTCAGCGCAGGGTTTTCTGCAGCCTGTGCAGGCAGACGTTGTAAGCGTTGCAGTTCTGCCAGCCAGGGCTGGAGGCTTTGCTTCGGAATATCCTCCAGGTCGAGGGCAACACGCCTTGCAAACTGCATCGCGGGGCTTTGCCCTTGAGCCATATCAATCAGTTGGTTTTGCGACAGCGAACGCGGGGCCTGATCCTGAAGATAAGACGCAACGGAGAACAACATCCTGCGCCAGGCGTTTTGCCGCAGGACAGGCAGAGCCTGCATAAACTGTTGAAGTGCGGCCCCGGATGGCGATTTTCCTCCGGCCTGTACGATGAGGTTCACCCATTCGGTAAGCTGCACTTCGCCCTGTCGTGTCCAGATACCGGATAATCTGACGGTGTCAGGCAGTTGCGGCCAGTAGTCGCTGGCCAGGACATCATGCAGAGTGTCATCCGGCGCGGTCAGCCAGGCCAGCGTGTGGTCATCATTGATAAGCGCGGTTAGCAGACGATGCAGCGCCGCCAGATGTCTGGCACCGGTGGGTTGTTGCATCTCCCGGCGTTCAAGTGCCAGCCTCGCGTACGGGGATGCCGAAGGATCGACAGAGTAAAGCCGCAGGGCATCAGGGATGGCTGGTCTCAGGCTCAGCGCCGCCAGCGTGGCACCGTCACGCATCGCCTGACGGGTCAGCAGGGTCTGAGCCAGACTGAGCACCATCTGACGCTTCACGGGCAAGGACGCCGTCAAAAATTGCTGCTCATACGCCGGGAGCTGAGCATCGACGTTCAGTAACTGAGACGGTAGTGTCTTCCGCAGGCGTGCTTCAGCCAGCCTGTGCTGGTCGTTAAGCACGTGCGCAAAAGGCAGATATACCAGCGGGGAATCGTGGTGCGTTTCGTTTTTCATCAGTGCATCGACCAGTGCTCCCGGGGGCAGCGTCGCCATGTTGTGCTGCATCAGCAGGGTACTTTTCAGTGCGCTGTAACCCAGCGCCATCACGCAGCCCAGCAGTAACAGGCGGCCCGTCACTGCGCGCAGTTTCCTGCGGTAATGCCATTGCACATCGCGCGTTTTACTGAACGCCGGAAGGTGGTATGCCAGCAAGTCGTGAACAAATAAGGTGGTGCGGTGACTTTTATTTTTATCCTGTTGCTCACTTGCCGTGAACCACACGCCACCGAGCGTTGCCGGGGTGAAGTAAGCATTGGGTTCACACAGCGACCCCACAAAAAGCCGCAGCGGATCTTCCAGCCGGGCGAACGCTTCCGGGAACGCCAGCAGCGCGACCTTGTCCTGCACTGAATCGGGTGTGCTGACAATGCTGAGCCGGGCGAGATCAAACCCTTTTTTCAGCGCGGTAAAAAGCGGCAGCAACATCGAGGTATCTTTACCATCGATTTCCGGCGGCGTCGGCCAGTAATATCCCAGCGCCTGCTGTTGCTGAGCGAAGGACAATTGCCTTGCCCACAGGCTGAACGCCGGAAATTTATCGCACTGCGTCACCGTAATGTAGAGCGGCAGCCGGCGCTTAAGTTTGCGGGTCAGAGGATCTATCCGGGTACGGATTTTGCGCGCCTTTTCATGTAGCGCGCTGATGTCTTCGTTCATGAGTTCGCTGACCGACAGGCAGATCAGGATCCCCGCAGGTGCGGGCGCTCGCGTGATCCAACCGACCATTTTCCCCCAGGCACGGTGGAATACCGGAGCGCCGTTGAGGAAATTGCCGGAGATGTCCAGGAAGCCGGCGTTATGGAAAAACCACCAGCGCAAGGTGTGAGTCGGTACAACGTTATTGTCCTGTTTATTCCCGGAGAAAACCGGCAGTCCCGATCCGGCCAGCAGTGACGTTTTGCCGCAGCGGTCGCCGAGCAGCAGATACCACGGGATCGGGGGGCGTTTACGCTGTATGCGCCTGACCACCGCCGCCCCGGATTTCCAGTGTTCGAACAGCACAAACTCCCGGCGTGACAGGCGAAATTTACGGAAAAAACAGCGTGCTTTATTATCTTTAATCAGCTGTGTCAGCCAAAGCAGTGAGACCCACAGCAGGACGGCTGCGATCAGCACACTCACCCAGACCGCGAAAATGGTGACCGTACTCCACTCATGCCAAAGCCCGGTGATGCAGCAGAAGAGAAACACCAGACACAACAGCAACAGCCATCCGGCAAAAACGAATAATTTTTTCAGCATACGTTCTTATGAAAAATAAAGGGTCAGAAGAAGCACCAGAGCGGCGTAAAACAGCACCAGCCCGGGGATCGCAAATACCACGTTGTATCCGGAGGAGGTCATTAAGCGTTCACCGACATTGACCGGGGTAAGTGGCGCATCGTTCGGCCACGTCTGCCACGCGGGCGGCAGGCACAGCCGGAGCTGTTGTTCGATGAGGGCGTTGAGCGTCTGACGATCCTGCTCCCCGCCGTATTTCCCACAGAATCCGTTATGCAGACAAAACAAAAACACCTGCCGCGCCGCCTGCTCTTCTTCTTTCAGGTCACTCAGTCGGGAGAAAAAAAGCTCGCCGCCGATGGACGTCCGGAAATACTTGCGTTGCAGCAAGTCGGAACGCCAGTGTTGCACCAACGGTTGCGCCGAGCACAACAGGGTTTCATCGAGCCAAACGACCACGGCGAAGAACGCATGCTCCCGTTCGGATTCGGAAATATCATGATGACAGGCCTCCTGCATCGACTCTTCGAGCCGGGTGATGCAGAGGGCGCGAAAGGTGTCGTAATCGGCAAAAATCTCAGGCTCATGGGCGAATCGGGCCGCCAGTTTGAATACCGGCAGATAGCAGTCGAGTAGTTTCATTGTGAAGGGTCCATAAAGACCAGTTGTACCTGTAAGTCATCGGGAGCATCAGCCCAGTAAAAGGCGATATTCTTTTCTGTTTCGGCCTGTTTCCACGCCTCCTCATGCTGGTTAAGCATAAAGTAGAAGAAATCTTTGCGATCAGGTACGCCGCGTGGTGAAGGGTTCATCCGGGTTGCGGTGATGCCCGGGAGTGCGTGCTGGATCAGCACATTGATGGTGTCCTGAGAAGCGATTTTAAATTCACAACCGGCGGAAAAGCTGACCTGCCGCGATGCCAGCTTTTCTGAACGTAACAGCAACAACACCCGGCTGGCTGGCTGCCTTTCGATAGCCAACATCTCGCAGCGATAGATCCTTTGCTCGTCGGATTGAAGCGTGACGTAAGTGTTATCTTCCAGTGCCAATCCGTTGAGCAAAGTGATCAGCGTATTTTTGACACGAGTAAAGGAATCGATCAGGCGATAGTGATCGTAAAGCAACGGTGACGCACCACCGTCGAGCCATTCGCCGGTGTACGAGCACATGTCGTTAAAGGACGAAATCTCCCCGACCACTTGTATCAGCAGGCCATAGATGTGCCACGGATGAAGGGTCGGCGCACGGCAGTAATGCTCAAGCAGGGGCAGTGCGCGGTTAAGAGAGCGCATCGCCAGAAGCTGCGTGATGTCACTGGCGCTTTTAATGCCATTGCTGAGCTGGTCGCGACGTTTATATTCTTCGAGTTTTCGGGCGCGACTGCTGAGTTCGGCGCGCAGTCCTTCAAGCAGATTTTTGAGTGCCGGGGAGCCCGCAAGCGCGACCGTTGGCGGACTGAAACGCGGATCAAATATAACGCGTTCGTTGTCATAAAGTAGCTGAAGTAACGGCAGACACTCACAATCGACTGCGGTTTCTTTTTCTTCGTCGCTCAGTATACGAACGTTATAGACGATGCGCGGCACGACACTTTCCGGGCCGTTGTGATAAACGTCTTTCATCACTCCGTCATCGGCAGGGTTGATCCAGCGGCTACAGGTGCCGGTACCCACATTCTGATGGCCCGGGTCAAACCGGCGCAGCGCCACCCACAAGGTGAGCGGCTTTTCACGTTGTTTCCATGCCTCCCGGAACTGGTACGGCTCAATCAGGCAATTCCCCGGGTATTCCAGATAATAGCCAGAGGGCAGGATCATCTGTAGCTGGTCGATTTTCAGTGAAAAATCGACCAGCGTTTCCTGGTTAATATCGCACTGTATTACGCCGACGTTCCATGGCTGCGCAATCTGCCGCTGCTGTGCCAGCATGTAACTGTGATGGAGGTCCACCGACTGAAAATGCTGAGGTTGCAGATACAAACCGGAGTACCAGTAAATCTGTTGTTGTTCAGGATACATGCTATTTATCTCCCTTCGCGGGGGCGGTTTCAGACGGGGTCTGCGCGCGCCGGGCATTCGCCGGCTGCACCACGTCTTGCGGGGATGAATTCGTCGTCAGTTGTGTGATGCTTTGGCTACCGAGGGTCACGTTCAGCGTCAGTGGCGAGAGGCTTGCGGTCCATATTTTGTTCCACCAGCCCGTGCTATTCAGAGTGACCGGAACGCTCACTATCGCCATATGCTGCTTTTTCGGGAACGGGTAGTACCCTGCGACAATCGCTACCTCCCGGGTGTTCTCGCTGCGGTCGATATGCAGAGTGGTACGCTGGCCGGGCATCGCGGGATACCGATCCACCTTCAGGATGTCGTCTTCGGCTCCCGCTCCGCTAAACAGACTTTTCAGCTGTGCCGGATTGGAGAGGATCTTATTGAGCGAACTGGCCTTTTTCGCCTGGATCACCAGCACGGTGCAACTGTTGGCTATCTCATTCCAGCTGTTCAGGCCGGGCTCTGCCGTGATGTTGAGGGTAATTGCCCCCTGCGCAAACGGCGCGATCATTTGATCGACTGCCTGCTGTTTAACAGAGACTGTCTGACTGCCCTGGTAGCCCGGGCAACCGGAAAGCAGGACGCCGGTAACGAATAAAACAACTGACTGACGGACGACGTTCATACCTGCTGTCCTTTTAGTACCTGATTGATTTCACGAAGACTGCCGCTGTCACTCACCATTTCCTCGAGCCACTCGGTCAATGTCATGTTGGCCCAGCGGGCGGCGCGTTCCATCAGAAACGGCACCGGGCTTGAGGGCTCGGTTTGGCGGAAAAAATGCGCGATGGACAGCATCTGGCTGATGGCCAGATCCCGTGAGAGTGGCTGCTCCCTCTGCGGAAACCGGTAAGTCTCCCCCGCCTCAACGGCGGCGGTTTCCCCGGTGATTTCGGTGAAATTCATATTCAGCGTGTCACCGCCTGTCGGGATCGCCCGCTGGGCCAGACGTTGCAGAAAACAGGTACTGTCGGTCAGGTACTGCCGGGTCTGTGCAAACAGGGCGTGTGGCTCCTCCTGACTCAGCGAGAAATAGCAGGTCTCCAGCCGGTCGAGCTGAATTTGCAGACGTTCAAGGACACCGGCCTGCTGGCTGATTTCGATGGAGGAAAACGCCGCGGCGAGCGAATCAAATGTCGCTACCGTCAGATCGCCTTCTTTTGCAATCATGTCGTCCCGCGACTCCGGCCATGTGCAAACTTTATGTTCGAAGGCCAGCACTTTATGCCAATGTGCCAACGACGACTCCGGCTGACGAAGCAGCGGGAGGGTATATAGCGCCTGACTGATATCCCGATCGAGCCGGCTGAGTTTGCTGTAGCGGAACGTCGCGCCGTCTTCATCCGCCAGAGGCCAGCAGTGAAACCAGAAATGCGTGATGAATTCACTCAGAAAATGAAAGCCGGTTTCCGTGCCCTCAATGCCCTGTAAGTGAGTCATTGCCTCCACCAGCCAGCAACCGATCTGCAGATCCTTGCTTTGCTCTGACAGGGCGGCAACAGACAGCGACCTTACCTTGTGCCAGTCCGCACGCAGCGGCTCTGCAATAGTCCATTCATCCTGCGGCAGATAGTCCGGGTCGCTCTCACGCGCCTGACGGATATCATTATAAATTTGCTCGTATTCAAGATTGATCCCTGCCGGATCCTCCGGGCTAATCGGTATCAAAAGCGCGGCTATTTCGGGTTGCATTGTTGCCATGTCTTTCATCCAATGAAAACAGAACTATCCAATAAGAACTTTCGGGCATCCCATCACGATGGTGCCGCCGTGGGCGCAACTGTCACCCATGCGGGCGGCAGGTTTTTTGCCAATGAATACTTTTACGCTCCCCATAACAACACTGTCCGGTGGCCCCACACAGATGGCCATTGAACCGACAGTGGCCGCTGGCATACCGCCGATCAACACCATCGGGACGCCGGTGGTGATCGGGCCGCCGGTGTGAGGAATGGGCGGCAGGCCGGGGGTGACCATCGGGCAAACATGCATATCGGAAACGCGAGCTGCGGGTTGTGCCATTACGCTTTCTCCTGTGCCCATTGCATCAGCAGGTGGCGGGTGCCGTCTGCCGGATTGTCAGCGTTGCGCGTCGCCAGCATCAGCAACGCGCAGCGCAGCATTCCGGTGCTGAGGTGCGGTTCGGGATACACAGCTTCCAGCCCCTCCGGGCTCATGCTGCCCTGCGACCAGAACAGTGACAGCGCCAGTGCACCTGCCGGGGTATCGAAGCCCAGGGTTTCGGCCTGGTGAAAAATCTGCCAGCGCAGTTTTTCATCGGGCACGGCAACCCAGCGCTGCATGTCGTCCAGCAGCGGTGCGCTGGCCGGTGGCTCGCAGCGGCGTAAACGACCGAGCAGCCAGAGGCTCAGTGCACGCGGTTCGGCCTGCTTCACCCAGCGCGTCAGTACCTCTTCCCACTCATCGTCGGCGAACTGCTGCGCTAACGGGACATAACCGTCATCAGACATGCTCTCTCCTTACTCCGTCGTTGTTAGCCAATGTTGATTATTCCGCCTTTGATTTGCGTCATACCGCTTCCCTGCACCGTGGTCATCGCGCCCTTGAGTTCGGCGGTACCGGAGCCTTCGATTTTGATTAGGGTGCCGGTGATGTTGATGCCGCTGGGCGAAATCACGATTTTGTTAGACCCGACTTTCAGTTCGATCGACTGTGTCGATTCGATGACGCAGGTTTTGTCGGTTTTGATGTTTCCACTGCCACCGGATGCCGTGAGGGAGTAATTGCCGTTACTCAGGCTGGTGGTGACGTTACCGGTGACTTTTTGCTCCATATCACCTTTATTCAGGGTGATATGCAGAGAGCCTTGTTTGAGCACCAGCGTGTCATTGCCCTTGGTGATTTCCGTGTCCCGGTTCGCGCCGATTTTGCTTTTCACCTCGTGTTTTACCTCGCTGGTGACATCGTTTTTTACGGTCAGCAGCAGGTCTTTTTGTGCGGTGAGGGTCAGCTTCTCTTCGCCTTTTTTATCGTTAAAACTCAGCCGATGGCCGTCTTCCATAGCGCCTTTGCTGGTGCTGCGCGTGGCAAAGCCGGATTCAGTTTTCTCCTCCGGCAATGTGAAAGGCAGCTTATTCTGGCCGTTGTAGACCGAACCGGTGACTAACGGAAAATCAGGGTGCCCCTGAATGAAGCTGACCAGCACTTCACTACCGATGCGCGGAATAAACTGAAAACCGAATTTGCTTCCGGTCCAGGGCTGAGAGATGCGCACCCAGCATGAACTGGTGTCGTCATTATTGTTTTCTGTGTCCCACGGAAACTGGATTTTGATACGGCCGTATTGATCCGTGTGAATTTCCTCAGAAGAAGGGCCAACCACTTTGGCGATAAGGACTCCGGGAATTTCCGGCGGGACGCGGGTGCACACCGGCCGCCAGTTCACGCTATGGCGTAGTGACTGGATTGCACAGTGATAACTGCCGGCACTCTCTTCAAAACTGTTCGTCGCCTCAAGGCTCAGGGACTGAATGCGATAACTGTCATTGTCCGTGGGGTGGCCGGTCAGACTGAACACTTCGCCGCAACTGAGCCAGTAAGCGTTAACCGTCGCATCGTACAGTTGGGTATTCGCCTCAAATGCCGCTATGGCCTGTGAGACTGTGCCGGTCAGCGCGGTGCGTTCGGTGGCCGGGGTAATATCAGTAAACTTCAGGTGGTCAATGCGCTGCTTTGTTGATGCAGTATCCTGATTATCGGTGACTGCCGCCGCTTTCTGCATGTTGTAACCGTACAGACCGACTTCGCCCGGGATCAGTCGCGAACTGACGAACCAGCTATTGATGTTGCCGGAAGTGAGGGGTTGCCCCGGCGAGCGCCACGGCAATGTGTCCATGTTGGCGGACGGATGACCGCCGGGGTGATCCACAAGCACCATCTGGTGCTGATCCTCCTGATGTGTAAAGAAGTAGCCGATGCCCTCTTCTTCCAGCAGACGGCTGATAAAATCGAAATCAGATTCACGATATTGAATACAGTACTCACGTTTCTGATAAGTATTTCTCAGTTGCAGATTCACCTGACTGATCTGGTGTTCGCTGAGCAATTTTCTGACAAGATCCGGCACAGCGATATTTTGCCAGACGCGCGTCGCTCGTCCGGACTTTAACAGCGCAAAAGCAGGCTCAAGCCTGAAAGTGCACACCGCCTGATCGTTAGCATCCCGGCCGCGCTGAATGTGGGTCACGACCCCGTGCAGATAGCGCCGGGGCCGGTTGTGCAAGCCGTCGCCAATCTGGCAAGACACCGTTTTGCCATGCAATGCCGCAATGCCTTCCTCATCAAGTGCTGTCACAGAGCGCAGTTCATAGCAAAAAGGTGTGGAAATCGTCTCCTGACCACTGACGGACAACAGTAAGAAATCCGAGGCAACGGCGCCGTTCCAGTGCAGAAAGTGATTTTTCTGCATATCTTTTAGCTGTGCGGTTAATAACATTCTCATCTTCCTTTTCAGAGACTCGTGATGACGAAAGGGGCGCGACAAACGGCGGTATCGCTGACTTAATCGGGCTGCGGCAAACTAACGTGGCGCAGGGCGGTGGGGTCACGCTGGCCAATACAAATATCCAGCCCCAATTGACCTGCACCCAGCGGTACGGGCGGGCTGTTACCACTGCTGATGCGCAGGTGAACCGAAAAATCCAGCCCGGGCCCGACGTATTCCCGAATGCGACTCCAGATTTCCTGATAAAACGCCCCCTGCGGAATGAAGTGCAGCGAACGTGCCTGCGGCATCGGCCCGAAGGTGACATCAAAGTTCGACAGGATCTCCCTGCGCACGCGGCCAATCATCGGTGCGGTTTCCAGGGTTTGGCACGGATTTCCCAGCTGGCAATGTTCCGTCTCATCTACCGTTTTCCAGCCACCGGTGAAGGGGGTGATCTCTACGGGCACGGCGTAGTAGTGGCTGAGCCAGACTTCCAGATTGACCATCGAACGGACCGGTGACGAGAACAAATGGGCGTAATTCTCCCCGCCGGAGATAGACTGCGACGTAAGTAAGCCTGTCAGTGCCAGCGTTGCCTGCTGTAAAGGCGACCCGGTTTGTGCTTCGGCGAGGGCATACAGATGATTTTTCTGCCACGCCAGGAAATCGAGGCAGTACAGGCGATGGCCGAAAATATCCAGAAATGCCTTGGCGCTGTGGTCACCATAACGATACTGGCGGCCAATCATCCATTCGGTGTAAGCCGTCGGTAAGGCCCCCTGCGCCCCCGTCAACCCATTCTGCCAAACGGTGATGCATAGCGGATCGTCCGGCGTCGCCTGCTCTATGCTGGCAATCTGCCCGACGGGTGCCTCAAGGGAAAGGGGGGAAACCATCCAAAGCTGAGTGTCCAGCGTATCTGCCGTCGCTTCGTTGCTACCGCGTAGCTTACGCAGCAGCGTTCGCACCTGCTGGCAGAAACTGAACCGGCTGGTTATACGCGTTAAATCCATGACAGTTTTCCTGCCCGAACCGGCCAGATACGTCGCGTATGCTCTTCATTTTCAATCACCGTGGTGACACGGGTGAAACTGTTGACCGGCGCATACAGCCCGAGGAAGTGATCCAGAAAACAACACAGCAGAAAGTATTCCGGTTCGTTGAGTGCTTCATGGGTAAAGGTGATCGTCAGCGCGATACCGCGCGCCAGCGTCTGAGGATCGTTGGACACCAGCCGGGTTGTCACTGGCTGTACGTCGAGATGCAGGATCATGTTGATCATGCGCGTAATGGCAGGAGCATCGTGAAAATTATATAGCATGAGTGTTTCACGCAGTACCTGTACGCCCTGACTGCCGCTGAGCAGCATGTGATTAAGGGAGAGCTGGGAAATCAGACGCCAGCGAACGGCACTTTTATCCGGCGGTGGCATGGGCCGCGTCGGGCGGTTGAGTGCGGTAATTTTCAGGCCCGCCAGGGGTAAGTCGGAATCAAAATCGCCATCAGGATGACCATTTTTCATTCCGCAGGGGATGGCGTGATTGGTACAGGTCAGATTGAGGGTGACCAGGTCGCCTTTCGGTGTATCCGGCTGGCTGTTGCGGTTGGCAAAGGCGATAAACAGGTTACGCTCAGCGCCTCCCTCGCCCACGGTTTCGCGCTGAAAACTCTGCCAGTAAATACCCGCATCCCCCTCAATACGCGAGTGATCAATACCAAACAATGGCTGAACGGGTACCATCGCCCGGTCTTTATCTTCTCTGTCCTGAATAAAAACATGGTTGATGGCCCAGACGTCAATCTGCTGTTGGCGGCGGATGTCAGGAACCACCTGATATTCCGCAGTGTTTTCCGTCAATACAATGGGTTCTGCCCGCTGAACGAACAGGTTGATGGCCGGCGTGCAGTTCAGCCGGAAAAAGGAGGCGTCGATGATCTTCGCCAGCTTCTCCAGATGATGCCCCAGGTGGGTACGGTTAAACACCACCCGCAAGCTGAAGACAGAATTCGCGGCCGCGTGAAAACTCTCCGGCAGGCGGATATCCAGAAAATAGAACTTCTGCGGGAAGAAAAAATAATCCTGTAACTGCGCATGAATCGGTGCCACGCGCGGATCCTGTTCCAGGAGCCCCTCCTCCTGCGTAAAGCCAACCGGGCTTATCGCTGTACTTTTCAACGGGCAGGACGCGTCACCCTGATAAACGCTCAGCTTATGGATCTCAGAGCACAGCAGAGTGTAGATAATGTTGACGGCGTTGCCCGGGCCATGCAAAAACAGCCGCACAGCTCCCCCCGCCACTGCCGCACCAGACCAGACCTGAAAACTGAGGTTCAGATGCCATTTAAGATCTTCCTCGTCAAAACGCAAACACGCCTCAGATACCGATAGCGGTAACAGGACGACGGGGTATACCGTCTGAAACTGGCACACCACATCGTTGATATTCCGTGTGAACAACGAGGAACCGGCGGCAATAGTATTCTTATCGGTTAAGCCGCTATTCAGCCTGTGCGGTTCAATGGCAACGATGCACGTTGACGGCATCACCCGCAAAAACTGCGGTGCGATAGTGGTGAGCAACGCCTCCGTGAACTCCGGCATATCGTCGTCCAGGCGCTGATGAATGCGGGAGGTGAGTAACGCAAAAGATTCAATGATGCGTTCAACGTGCGGGTCTTCTGATTCACCTTCGAGCATGCCCAAACGACGGGCAATCTTGGGGAAACGGCTGGCAAACGCTTTGCCATGCTGTTTCAAAAAGACCAGTTCTTTCTGATAATACGACAGCAGCCTATTCATCGAAATAAAACTTACCCGTGCAGTCATCCCACACCAGTTCAAATTTCACTGGCAATGCATTATGCAAAGCATGTATTTCAAAAATGACGTGAGATGAATTATTCGTTTTAGTCATAATTGCCACGTCGGATAAACGTGGCTCAAAGCGCTGCAAGGTCATTGCAATCTGTTGTTCGATGATTTTTTTTCGTCGTCCGGTGTCATTAATTTGAGAAACCGAAGAATTGATACCGTAATTTAATACCGATGCATTCACCAACGGCAAGGTTTCAACATGAGCTAAACGCGAACGTGAAGACAAAAGCATCCTGAGCTCATTCAGCAGCCAGGGGCTTTTTTCTTCCGTCCGGTAAGTTTCTTCTTCAATCTGAGGATTGTCATCACTCAGGCGAAGCAATAAAGAAGGCATGGTTCATTCTCATGTGATATAAAGCAGTGCTTGCACACTGCTGTTGATAAATATTATTTAAGACTTTTTTCCGGAATGTCGTATTTGATCGGCCCGATTTTATCCAGCCCCGTTTCTTTCACATCAGGAACATTGAAAGTCACTTCAACCATGCCTTCATAGGTGAAGCTCAGATTCATAAATAATTTTTCACGCATGTCGAAACTCAGACTACTGAACTTGCAATCGTTATAGACAGTCCGCTGGATTTCATAATCCTTATCGAACTGGTCTGAGCCACGATGAACAATAGTAATGGCAATTTTTTTATAACCACGTTTCAGATACTGTTCGTATAAGCTACTGGTTTCTTTTGTCACCTGAATAGATGCATTGCAGGATTCAAAATACGTCCCGTCAGGACCGGAATACGTCGTTAATCCGGCCGGGGAATACCCTTCCATCCAGCCTTTATACGTTTGTTCTTCAGACGAACCGGCAATATCCTTGCCATCAATCGTTATTTTAATGAACTGACAGTCTTTCAACTTTGCCATTTTTTATTTCCTTTAAGTAAATGACGATTAAGCACTGGCCGCCGCGGGTAAATCAGCGACTAAACGCAGTGACATACTTAACCCTTCCAGCTGGAAGTGCGGTTTCAGGTAAGCAATTGCGCGGTAAGTCCCCGGGAAACCAGGCACTTCAACGACTTCAATACTGGCTTCACGCAGAGGGTAACGTGCTTTGGTTTCCGGCCCGGCGTTATCCGAAGCCACCACATATTGCATGATCCATTTCTGCAGATATTCTTCACATTCACTACGTGACATAAAGCTGCCAACTTTGTCGCGAACGATAGATTTCAGGTAATGAGCAAAGCGGGAGGTTGCCAGAATATATTGCAGCTGGCTGGACAAACGGGCATTGGCATTGGCTTGTTCGGAATTATACAGACGGGGTTTGTTGACTGATTGTACTGCGAAAAATGCAGCATAATCGGTCCCCTTGCAGTGCACCAGCGGTATAAAGCCAAGGTCTGACAGCTCTTTCTCGCGGCGGTCGGAAATAGCGATTTGTGTCGGGCACTGCATGACGCGTTCACCGCTTTCAGAAACGTAATTATAAGCAGGTAACGCGTTGACCAGCCCGCCGCCTTCCACGCCCCGAATAGAAGCACACCAGCCATACTCTTCGAAAGAATCGACGATACGCCCGGCCAATTCATAGGCTGAGTTGACCCACAGATAATCGGTACCGACATCATTTTCCTGAATGTATTCTTCAAAGCCAAAGGTCTCAACCGGCACGGTTTTCGCACCATATGGCATACGTCCGAGCACCGCGGGCAGTGTCATACCGATGTAACGGCTGTCATCCGTCTGGCGGAACGAACGCCAGCGAGCGTAATCCGTGGTATCAAACATTTTCACCAGGTCCCGCGGCCGGGGCATTTCGGAAAAATCGTTCATCGATAACATTCCGGGCGCGATGGCACTCAGGAACGGAGCGTGTGCGGCAGCGGCCACGTGAGAAATCTGCTCCAGGAGATCGATGTCCTGCGGAGTATTATCGAACTGAAAATCTCCGACAAATGCGGAGAAAGGCACTCCGCCAAAGGTCCCGTATTCGCTTTCATACACGCACTTAAACAACATTGACTGATCGAAATCAGAAGCTGATTTAAAATCTTTGATCAACTCCTGTTTGGTACAGTGCAGCAGACGGATCCGGGTATTTTCCGTCACACTCGATTTCACCAGCTTGTGTAAACCCCGCCATGAGGATTCCTTTTTCTGAAATTCGGGGGCATGCATGATGAGGCTGATCTGACGGGAAAGTAGCTCATCAATCTCACTGATGCGGGCTTCGATACTACCGATAAGATCGCTGGATATCACCACTGCACCGGAAACCACCTCTGCCAGGAAGTTATTTAACTGAGACTTCATGCGGCCACGGTCTGATTCACGACGTATGGCCTGAGTGGTATCAATGATTTTATCCAGCTGACCTTCGCTCAGTGTCAATGGTTCAGGGGCACTGAGTTGTTTTTCAGAAATCATTCCGAATCTCCCTGCGCTTTATTAACATCCGGGGACGCCATGTTTTGCTGTTGAAAGAGCTCTGAAAGCTGTTCTTTCAGCCGTTCGTTGCTGGCAGTGCGATTGCGCAGATCACACAGTTGTTCACGGAGTTCAATCAGTTTGCGCAAAGGTTCAACCTGACGGGCAATATTGTCCGGTGAGAAATCTTCCATACTGTTGAAGGTCAGTGAAACAGCCAGCTCCCCCTCATGTTCGGGTAAGACATTCTTCACTAAAAACTCAGCATCAGGCTTCATTGAAGACATCACACTGCCAAAGTTATCTTTATCGATACTGAGAAATTTTCGGTCACGTAAGTTATCGCAACTCCGGGTAAAATCGCCCATCACACCGATCACTAATGGCAGTTCTTTAACCGTCTGTGCATTGCCAATATCAACGTCATAGGTAATTTGCACACGCGGCGGCCTTGCTTTATCTAATTTATGCTGTGTATTTCCCATGAAAACCTCCATGTAAAAATATTATTTTCAAATCATCGTCTCAGGAACTTCTTAATTCAGAAGGCCATGTGAAATCTTATAACTTCTTTAATACATAAATGCCGACAGACGTTCAGGAATCCGTGGTTTCTTAAGCTTATACTTCCTAAGATAATCACAAACAAAATTAATTATGGGAAACCCATGCTTACCAGGATAATGACCATGAGCACATATTAACTCAATGATGCTCAACAAACTTACAGCCCCTATAAATAAACTACCCCCATTTACCCATCCAAATACAGACAGAAGAAGGCGGTTAATTCACACGCTACAGTAAGAATCTTAGCCTATGTTTTTTTATATATTAATCGAGTTGATTTACAAAACATTACCCACCCACATTTAAATACACCGCCCCCACCCGATCACAGGTTAAGAAGTCAATGCATATCATCAAACTTACCATAAAAACAAATAAAACCCGGTCTCATATGAGACTATCTATTTTTATTCTAATAAAAAACATCTCATTTCAGATGACGATAAAACACCTGACAAAAATATCATCAGCAACTCTTTCCGCATGAGCGGAAAAATGAACCCGGCGGGTGACCATTGTTAATATGAGTTTTCGACAAAGGATAAATAGTATAGTGACAAATATCAGCCCGATGGCCATTCACTTTGACAGAGTTTCTTTGGGATGCCGTAAACATAACCGGAACCACTGACCTCCCTCTCTGAAAGTCATTCGCATGTCAGGGTCCATGTCGTCGTAACCAGCGACTTACCAATGGCAGCGTCCTTTGCAGCACTAAATTGATACGTCACAGTATTTGTCTGGGCAACTGACGGTCCGATAGGGATAGCGGACTGAGTGGTAAACCCGCCTGTCACCCCACGGCCGGACGGGGTGCTTGCGGAGTACGTCAGTGTGGCCGGGAGATACGAAGACAGTGTGTACACTCTAAACAACGAGTCCTTCGTTCCCCCCGGCATCAATTTCACTTCCTCATTCAGGGCGCTCACCTCCACCCTCGCCGAATCCGTTTGGGTTGTCACTAAGTTACTCCAGTTTGACTGCGCTCCTGTAAGAAACCCGGCTGTCACTTGCCCATCAACGCGTATACCGCTATCGAGCGTTATTTCCAGTTGCCCTGTAGAGTACATGTTGAAGCCACTTCCGGACGGCGGGGTGAATTGGGCCCATCCGTTTTGCTGCTGACATGTCGCTGGAAACCAGTTGATCATCCACATGATCTGCGCGGCATATTTCGCGCTGCTGACTGCACTGCACTGCACTGCACTGCACTGAAGATTCGTGACTTTTATAGGCTCTTCAAGTTTCCACGAACCGTCTTTAAACACCGCACTCTGATATGTCCCTGCCTTGATGTACAGGTATGAATTATCGCATTGCAGGGTTGATCCGGCCATGGCAAAGGCGGACCAAATCATGCCGGAGACTACGATGGCGGATTTATACATTTTTCCTGATTCCCGTTGTTTATACGGCGGATAACACGGACTGTTTACCTGCCCTTCAGACCCTTGCCTGAAAAATAGTTTCATGACACTGCAGTATCCCCCACCAGCGAACTCAGCGCGCAACCGCACGGACTCCTTCGCCTCCTCCCGGTTCGGGGGAATACAGTCCGGTCAGTTATAGTTAAAACTCAGACTTACCACTGAGGTGAAAGAACCCGGTGTGATGACGTCGGCCGTTTTGACATAACCGGCTTTAAAGGTATATGTCCCGGTATGATTACTGTCTAACGTAATTTTACTCGTGGAACTGGTACCACTCGGCTTCAGCACTGTGGAGCCATTACTCGCCAGAAGACGAAGCGCAATCCCCGTCGAGCCACCAAAATTTTTGAATGCTGTAGTGTCGGTACCGTCCTGGTTTACTTCTCCGGCCACACTGATTTTTACCCCCGTGGAGTCACTTCCACATGTGAAACTGACGGGCACCTCTTTTATGGACATCGTTTCGCCCACCGCCTTAAATGCAGTGTCTGCCACACTATCCAGCGTTGTAGTATAAATATCCGTATTGAATTGACAGGTCGTATCCTGGACGACTCCCGATATCGTGATAGTGGCGCTATCTGACTTAGCAGCATGGGCAGTCATTGCAGACATCAGCAGGGTCGTGGATAACAGCGTAAAACACTTTTTTTGTTAAAAACAGTTCTCATATTCAAAATCACCTTGTGAGCATAAAACAGAGGTTATGACGTTAATTTTTCTGATTTACTGTGACAGGTTTCATTAATTCTGATCACCGGTGAACTGTCGGTTCTTTCTTCTTTTTTCGGAAGATGATAACGGATAGTACAGTGCTGGTCCGGTGCACTTCCCCACTGTGCGGTTAATATGCCGTCAGTCTGCATACCGGACAGGTAAACCAGTCCGTCGTCGCCAACGATTCCGGTAATGTCGCCGTCGGTGACCGTACTTCCCATAGGTAAAGGTTGACCATCATGGGTGAGTGTCATCAGTACCCGCACACCGTGGCGGGTCACAAAACGGGCCTTAACCACCGCGCCTTTGGTCGGTACCACACGCGACACAGCCCCCCCAATATCGGTGTCGTCATCAAGTGTTTTCGTGTCCAGTGCAATGCGGTTTTCACGATAAGCAGACACGTAAGGCTTAATGGCATATCCACGCCAGTCTGTCTGCACACCTGTCCCGCTCTCAACCGAAAGTCCTTTCGCACCGGGTGCCACTATCAGGACGTTTGTATCCCCCAGGGGTTGCCCGAAGGTCAGTCCCTCACTGTGCAGCAATGCACCACCGGAAACACCATAACTGATCTGACGATAGTCATTACTGTAGCTGTAACCCACATTACTGCTGCCATACCCCCCCTGATAATTCAGGCTGGTACTGCCGCTCTGTCCGTCATGGCGGGAATACCCCTGTGACACACTCCAGTTAAGGTTCTTATTCTCCAGAGCAGATCCACTCAGCCCGATGCGCTGCAACGAACTTCCATTACTGTCATGGCTACGATTAAATGTGGCGTACACGGAGCTATGTCGACGGGCAGACGACGGCGGTGACAGCAATGAATCCAGCGGTACCGATAAAGACAGATACACTGACTTGTCTGCCCCCGACTGGCTGCTTTGTCGGCTGTAGTTGTATGAAAGGCCGTACGTTACCGCTCCCAAAGAACTGCTGAATCCACTCTGCAGCGAGTTGCTAACCTCATCGCTGTTCCAGTAAGTCTGGCGAATGCCACTCAGATACAGAGAACCGGTTCCCAACCGTTGTGACACACTCGCCTCAAAACGGGCGCGTTTGACTTTATTCAGATCATAATATCCCCCCCGGTTGTATCGGGACGGGCGACCATCAGGGTCAACCGTATCATCATCATAGCGCCAGCCATTCATACCTTTCAGCGCGGTTTCTTCCAGGGTATGAAACCCCTTCGTGGAATAGCGGTAACCGGTCAACCGGAAAGAGGTTCCGAGTGAGTTCAGTGAACGGGCATACAGAAAACGCAGCGATTGTCCCTGATAACGCGAACCATCAGAAAGCGTGCTGTTAGCCTGCGTAATATCAGCAGACAGCGCCCCCAGAACCCCCAGACTTATCCCGGCCCCCAGCGCGGCACTGAAATAATTTTCCGAATACTGCAGGCCACCATAGACCGTTACATCGTGCGGCTGTCCCCGGGGATAAAGGTCCCTTCCGCAAAGGCCGGATTATCATAGTGACTGCTTCCGCCGCGAAAACGTCCTGCGGTCACGCTGTATTTAAGGTGCCCTTCACGCTGCAGCACCGGCAGGGATGAATAAGGGACAGTGAAGGTGTGTTCACTCCCGCTGGCCTCCTTCACGATCACTTCGAGGTCACCACTTGAATACATGGGGAACAAATCCGTGATGGAGAATGCACCGGGCGATACATAGGTCTGGTAGATAATGAACCCGTTCTGGCGGATGCTGACCCGGGCATTGGTTGCCGCACTTCCCCGGATAACCGGTGCAAAACCACGCATAGTATCCGGATACATACTGTCATCCGAACTCAGTCTGCCCCCCCGGAATGCCAGCGAATCAAAAATATCGCTATCCGTCGTGCCTTCACCCATAAGCAGTGAACTCTTCCAGGGTGTGATGGTGCGTTCGGCGTAGGTCGTCAGATGCTGCCAGCTTCGGGAGTGACTGCCCGGGCTACTGTAGTCGCGCCAGGTACGGGAGTCACGCAGACGCCAGGCCCCGATATTAATGCCGCCCCTGAGGTTCAGGTAATGGCTCTGCGAGTTACCGTAACGTCCATGGTTATTACTGCCATTAAATGAGTAATCCAGCAGGACAGCATTAATGCCCTCATCCCAGAGTTCAGGGGCGATATACCCGTTCGCTGTATTCTTCATCGCAGCCTGAGGAATACTGATGTCGAGGCGCATTTTCTGGAAGTTAAACCTGGTGAACGCATCGGGAATATATAACCCCGGAGATACGGCCTGCTCGTCCGTGAGAGCCATCAGCGCCGGAAACAGGCGGACGTTAACACCTAGCGTTTCCATCTCCTTACGGGTCAGCACGGCTGTCAGTCCGGTATTATCACGGACATACGCCTTTCTGACCGTTGGCTTTTCATCGGCAGCCTGTGCTGTATTCTCACTTCCCGACTGAGAGCCTGAGTCCCCTCCGGCAGGTGCTTCCGTTATCTCCGAAGAGTCAGACGACTCACCTGCATCGTCAAAACGTACTGTCCTGGCAGAAACATAATAACCATTCAGATAGATATCTACCTGATACATCCCCGGAAGCTGCTTTCCCTCTGTTGAAAAAAGTGATAAATCAGCCACTGTATGTAAAGCGCTGGACACCAGTTCTGGCGGGAAATATAACTCCGCATGACCATTTGGCGAAAACAGCCCCAGTAATACCATGCCCACAGGTGAGATGGTGAACTTACTTTTGCTGAGGTGTTCATTTTTTCCGGATGCGTTCATTTTTAAGACTACCATCAATTAAAATGAAGATATTACTTTATCGAAACTGTCAGCTCTGGCGTCAGAGCACCATAATCATTAATGGTTCTGAACGTAACACTGTCTTTTCCGCCAACAGGAAACGACTGTGTAATACTTTCTCCCGGCGGGACCATGACGTCTTTTAATGGGATGTCACCTGTTTTTAACTGAGCGATAGTAATATAATAAGGCGTCGGTTTTTTTATCTTAAGCTGGTTATCGGAGTGATAAAACTCCAGCCCGGATGGCGCATCACTCGTCGGTATTTTAAGCCCATCGGGACGCACAAATAATTTAATTCTCGTCACTGCAGAAAGCAGCAGTAAATTTTTTCCTTCCATCTTTTCTTTATCAACAGAAGGGATCGCTTTAGCATTAAAATAATACAGCGTTTCTTTATCCTGAGGCAGAGGCTCCCCGGTATACATCACGCGAAGAATATTTTCATTCAAGGGTCCGCTCACATAAAGTGGCGGTGTGACAATAAAATCAGTCGTTTTTTTTCCCTCAGCATCCTCAATCCAGGACTGCACCAGAAAACTTGATTTATCAGAGGTATTGTTGATGGAGACATTAGCCTGTCTGGCCCCGGACGGATAGATTAACCGGGTACCCCCAATCACTATTCCCCCGGCATTCGCAAAGACAGGTGCGAAGCAGGCAACTGCGAATATAAAATTAACGAAGGTTTTTCGTAATGAATTACTGCTCATATCGGCTTCCGTCAGATTGAAATAAGAGGTTATCTGTCCATAGACTGCCGCCTGAGCCAGGCAGCTTTTCCGGTAACTGAGATGCCAGTTACCGGAAAGTATTATTACTCGTAGGTTACAGAGAAGTCTGCGGTCGCATTAGCTGCACCCGCAGTAACCACATTGGCATACGAAATATAGCCAGCAGTCAGTTGTACTTCGTTGTCGCCATTGGCAAGCGCTGTCGGTGAAAGCGCAGTGGCACCATCAAATTTCGCGACAGTACCATTCTGTTTGATTTGAATCCCGATACCGTCTGCCACTGTGTTTGCAGCACCCGCGGCGCCGGTAATCGCCAGTACTTCGGCGTTATCCTGAGCAGTATCACCTTTAAAGACAACGGATGCTTTGGTGTAGTTACCCGTAGTATTAGTGCCTGTCAGGTCACAGCCGGTGAGCTTAATGCTGAACGGAACGAATGGTAATCCCCCCGAAAAATCGGTGTGTTCATAAGTAGAATTCTCTACTAACCTGAATTCAGGGGGATCTCTATGAAGCGATCACGTTTTACTGACAGCCAGATCATCGCCATTCTTAAGCAGGCGGAAGCGGGTACTCCGGTACCTGAATTGTGCCGGGAACATGGCATCAGCAGTGCCAGTTTTTATAAATGGCGTTCGAAGTTTGGCGGGATGGATGCTGCCCTTATGTCCCGCCCGAAAGAACTGGAAGAGGAAAATCGTCGTCTCAGGAAGATGTATGCCGAAGAACGGCTGAAGTCTGAAATCATTCAGGAAGCCATGGCAAAAAAGTGGTAAAGCCGTCTGACCGGAAGCCGATGGCGCAGCATGCAGTCACTTTTAAGGGAGTCAGTGTTCGTCAGGCTTGCCAGATCTTTGCTATCAGTGAATGTTGTTACCGCTATAATCCCGTTCTCCACAGGGAGAATCTGCAAATTTCTGACTGGCTGATTCGGATCACCGATAGTCAGAAAAACCGGGGATTCGGGCTTTGTTATCTGTATTTACGTAATGTGAAAGGATTCCGATGGAACCACAAAAGGATCTATCGTATCTATCGCGAACTGTCGCTTAACATGCGTATAAAGCCTAAAAAGCGGTTAAAACGTGAAAAACCTGAGCCACTGGTTGTCCCCGAAAGCCGTAACATAAGCTGGTCTATGGATTTTATGCATGATCAGCTATCAGATGGTCGTTCTGTGCGTCTGCTGAATGTGATTGATGATTTCAACCGCGAAGCACTGGCTATTGAGGTTGATTTTTCACTCCCGGCTATCCGGGTCATAACAACACTGGAGCAGATCATTGAATGGAAAGGAAAACCCGTATCAATTCGGTGTGACAATGGTCCGGAGTATGCAGGTAATACACTGATGACATGGGCTAAACAACAGGATATCCGACTCAACTTTATTCAGCCGGGAAAACCTCAGCAGAATGCTTATATTGAGCGTTATAACCGGACAGTACGCTATGACTGGCTGGGTCAGCACCTGTTTTCGTCATTAAATGAATTGCAGGAATATGCGACAAAATGGCAATATTTTTATAATCACCAACGACCGAATATGGCACTGAATGGGTTTACACCGATGCAGCATATTCAGCGTATGGCCTGATTCTACTTATTACCTCCGTTAAAAATGGGGGGATTACCGAGTGACCAAACCCGAAACCATCCCAAAAAAAAGAACACTCAGTAAACTTCGGAAAGATCTCCCAACCTTAGCAGTTGCATGGTTTTTATTCAGCCTCACCTGTTTTTAACTTTATATGGAGACTATCGAAAAACCTTATTATTTAAAAATCGCTCCCGTCAGAGAATAAGCATTCCTGAATATGATCAGTCTGAAATTATATTGACTCACACTCATACCCCGCGGAGTCGAGAGTAAGTAAAATCAAAAACTCACCCCGGATACCGTAGTTATAAAATTCAAATCGTGATTTAATTATTACCGATTACATTTCAGCTCATATAATCCGATAACGCTTTACGGATATCTCCTGAAGAATGTTGGATCAAAATTTCAGTTTTTTCAATTTTACTGTACTTAACTCGTCCCAACTGAAATCGATTTATCTTTAAATACTTCAGCGCATCGTCAAATGGTTTTCCTGAATCAGGATGTCTGACTGTTTTTAACAACCCCATGTCATTATCAGCCTGAGCATCAAATCCGACTGTATAAGCATCAGGCTCAGTGAGCTTACATAGAAAACCCACGCCTGGATTATATCGTTCGGTAAACCCGCTGTAGCAGGTATACAGGGACACTATCTTGACGGATGGCTTCATTTCAAGCATGGAAATGTGATGTTTATCTAAGAGCTCAGAAGGAGTAATGTGAACCAGGCTTTGCTGACCTCTCTTGGCGCTAATGGCTCCATGATAATCAATAATCACTTTATTTATATTTTGTAGCTCATTTTTCCCGATAGCGTTCCACGTTTCAATAAACTCCGCTACGCTGGAGGCATATGCCCCTGTCACGGTATGACCTTTATGCATTAAATAACTCATTTTCTGCTTTGAAAATTCAGTAGTAGCTCCCAAGGTTAGGTCAAAAGAAAAAGGATCAGGTTTTGCGCTGATATACAAGATATTGTGGCGAGCCTTCCCTATTTTAGATTTTGTTTTTTCTTCAAAACGTCCACGGAAATGAAATGGTATATCAATTTTTTGTGGCGTGAATAAATTTGGCATATTACACCTCTCCCTTCGCGATCAAATAAAAACCACGCTAATGATTAGCGCGGACAGAGATAAAAGCACCCCACCAACCAATTCCCAATATAAAAACTCAAGTTACATTACAAATAAACATTATATCTGCGGCAGAAAAACCAGGTATTCGATAACGATAATATGACTCCGTAATGAATACCTAAACAGTAAACTTCGGCATTGTTGATAACCTTCCTTTATCTAACTTTATGACACCTTCATCCTTTAATTTTTTTAATGTTCTGGATGCCGTACTTTTTGATAAAAAAGAACTATTCGTCAGGAAGAAAAGCAGAGAAAACCTTTCCTTTATATGGCAAGGAAACGAGTTCCATTTGCGTATAAGATTTAGCGTATATTCCTCTGAATCCGGACTTGCTATTTGTAAATAACTTAAAAGATCGGAGTGATAGGAAGAAATAATATCCATAACATCTGATCGCAACTCTTTTTGATGCACAATACGCCAGAATTTATTATATTCGATAGCGTCAATTCGCCCATGATCGACTTTTTCAAGCCATATTGGCGGTGGATCAATAGAGGGTAATACCCCTATGACGTGCGGAGCTGAAACGATATTTATTATCTTACTTCCATTTTCAGAGCGAACTATAAAGTCCCCCTCCATAATAAGAAAGACCTTTCTTTCACCATGATTGCAAAAATAATAAAACTGCTTCCCTCTTGAGAGCTTGTCTGCTGAAACCGGCGATGCAAAATTTGACAACGAAGCGATAACACGTCCATGATTTATCATTAGTCTTTTAGGCATCGATTCCTTCCCTGCTAAAAGTTAATCCATATATAATATGATATTATACTGAATTTTTTATTGCATTAAAGATTTGGTGTTAAACAGAAACCTCGCCAGATGACTACCATTTTTAAAAACCCATCAAAGGAGGAATAATACTTCAATGAATGTTATGTATTTTTTAAGCCATCATAAGATTAGCCTCCCGAATAAAATCCGGTATCGGTACAACGACGAACAGCACGAAAACTCTCTGTGATCACATGACTTCCTGTTGTGGTACGCTTTACCTTGTTGAGAAGAGAGAAGTATTCTCCGCCGAAAGTTTAAGTTTACGGCTTTGTGCTACCTTTCTCTCAGAATTAAATTTTTATTTCCCATCTGTCTGGTAAAGACCTGTATCTGAAACGCCGTTAATCTTCTTTACTACAGAACTCCTGAAAGCCTTATAATCATCGCTACTGAAAGCCACCGGACGGAAAAAACTCTGTGAGTCACCTCTGTACTGCAGCTTTTAGAAACATATAGCTCTTTTTCACCGGTCATTGATTTAATATTCCCGGTCGGAAATATGGCTTAGGTTGATCATCTGCTCTGCTGACCGTTGTTCAAAGTTCAGGTGTCAGCTAACCCATGCCCTTCAGGGTATTACTGACAAGTTTATAGAGGAATGATTAAAATTCCTTACCCTCTATAAATCCGTAAAATCAGCCAACCTCTATCAGGTCTTTCCGGATTAATTCCTCAATTACATCCGCTATTAACTTGTGGAATATTCTGAATGTTCCAGGCCACATCGTCAATAGTGATCGCTAATGAGAGGAATATACTCATTAGCCTATCAATAATGCTCAATATAATTGCTAAAAACGATCAAATAAAACAGTGCATATAACGTAACCATCTATTACAGAAAGACTTTTTTATTTATTGATTATTTTATCAGTTCTCTGTCTGAGACAAAAATTAGTGACTACAGTGATATTATGAATATTTTTTACGAAAAATAGATGGTCTCATATGGGAATATTTATTTCAAATCACCAATACAGGTAAAAAAAAACCTGAGTCCATCCCGCTCTTTCAGGACGTTCGGAGAGCTTATAACCTCGGGACTATCAACATCGCAACTCAGACGATTGGCCAATAGCCAGAGCCCATAAATCGGGGGTCCCGTTACAGACGAAATATCTGACGTTGACGGGACTGCTGTAATTTATTCTCACCATCATTTCACCGCGGCCGGTACGCCGATGAAACGGTAGTCCGCAATCCGCTTTAGTTTTTTAATGTCCTCATGATATGCCCGTCTGAAAGACTGCTGAATTACGCAGTCAGATTCAGGAAAGATAGAGCATCAGCCATGGATCAATCGGGGTAAGGAATATCGCGGTAATGGCAATGCTCAAAGGTTTTCGTATAGGCTACCGGCTTACCGGCAGAATAACGCCGCGGTCCGGATAAAAGCAGAGTATAAATGGATGCGGAAACTACCGGGGTAACAGGCTGATAGCGCGCTTCTTCAGCGTCTGAAGAATGATCAGGTATCAGTGGCAGGTTATGTTAGCTTTAGCGATGCGGCCCATGAAATTACAGATTATATATCCGGGTATGGCAGCGCGTTCAGGCCACACGAATATGACGGCAGGTTCCCCTGCACTGACATATGACCCTGAAAAAAAGTGCATCATTGCTGCGCAAGCGTTGATCCTTAGCGCCCGCCAGCGAAAAGAATAGCCCCCGGAAAACGGGGGCGCTGACGCCGTTTGTAAATCAGCGCCCGGGGCTCTGTCTCCCCGGCAGAAAGGAACCCGTTCCCGGGCTGTGGGTAGCGCCCCGTAAAAAACTGCCCTGAGGTCGCTGGTAGAACGGCGGAATGTGGGCCACAAAAAAGTGGCTGACGCCTGAAGATGGGTCACTGATCTCACAGAAATCAATCAGGGCATTTTCCGGTAACGTATCCAGTGCCACATGACCTGCCGCCTGAATAATTTCATCAAGATCCGCACTGGCCTCGATACCAATCAGCAAATTCCCCTCTGCACCCGCCTCTTCCCGGCACCAGGCGACAAATGCCCGTCGTACCGGTTTATAGCGGCTGAAAAGCTGTTTCAGGGAGTCTATCAGTAAAGGCGGAGGATCTTCTGTCGCCGACAGTAACAGAGTCTGGCCCTCTGCCGGGATGCTGATTTCCCCCAGGGCATTGCCCTGCCCGCTGCACAGAGACCGGATCTCCGTGGCAGTGAAGATCTTACTGCTTTTAAGTGAAGGGTTAAGGCACAGTGTATGACCCGAAGTCATCGCAAACAGCTCATTCACCGGCAGCCTGACGGCAGGAAGATCACCGCCCGTCACTTCGGTAAACGCAGCCTCCGTAGTAAAAAAGGGAATAACTGCTGTGCCATCAAGCTGCTGGCGGTAGTCCGGTGCGAACACAAAAGAGTTACCCGGTGCCGGTTTGCCGGCTACCCAGACATCAGACTGCATCAGTCGCCGGAAGAAGGCCGGGCGATCTGCCGGACCTGTGGCTGCTTTTTCTAAAAGCTCGTCGAGGGAGAGTTCCATCATTGACCTGCCCTGAAAATAAAGGCAGGCCTGTGCCTGCCTCGCGAAAAAATCTGACGCTTTTTATTTCAGCAGCAGATTAGCCAGAGTACGAACGCCCAGACCGGTAGCACCGGCAGACCATTGATCGACAGCCCCTTTACGATAGGTGGCAGAACAGTCGATATGTAACCAGCCTTGCTGATAGCCTTCTACAAAGTAAGAAAGGAAAGCTGCTGCACTGCTTGCACCGGCAGAATGTGACGGGCTGGCAATGTTATTGAGATCAGCAAAATTCGACGGCAGGTGCTGGCGATGGAATTCTGCCAGCGGCAGCCGCCAGAACAATTCGCCCTCACGTGCGGCACTGTCCAGCAGTTCACCGGTCAGCGCATCATCGAAACTGAACAGTGCATGATAATCGTTACCCAGCGCCGTTTTCGCCGCCCCGGTCAGGGTTGCCGCATCGATCAGCAGGCGCGGTTTCAGCTTACTGGCATCGATAAGACCGTCAGCCAGAACCAGACGGCCTTCCGCATCAGTATTCATCACTTCTACCGTCTTACCATTACGGTAACGGATAATATCGCCAAGACGTAATGCACCGCCGCTGACCATGTTGTCTGCACAGCATAAGATCAGTTTCACACGTTTGTTCAGACCACGACTGATAGCCATCCCCAGCGCACCGGTCAGCGTTGCAGCACCGCCCATATCCGCTTTCATCGAGTCCATAAAGGTACTGCCTTTCAGGCTGTAACCCCCGGTATCGAAGGTGATGCCTTTACCCACCAGGCAGATGTCCACAGGTGCAGAATCATCCCCCGTCGGATTAAAATCCAGGGTCAGCAGTACCGGCGGGCGGCTTGAACCTCGTCCGACCGTATGCAGGCCCATATACCCCTGCTCACGCAGATCTTCGCCTTTTGTAATACGATAGGTCACCGCATCTCCGCCAAGGTCACTCAGCAGATCGATAGCCGCACTGGCCAGATCTTCAGGCCCGAGGTCTTCGGCAGGCAGATTAATCACGTTTCTGACCCAATCCACCACTTTCAGGCGATGTTGCAGTTCAGTTTTTTCTGCATCGCTGAGTGCAGGCCAGTGAACATCACGCTGTCCTTTCGGCGAACGGAACCCCTGCCAGAATGCCCAGCAACGTTCCAGATCCCAACCGTCACCGGTCAGTTCGACGGCACGGATCCCCTGCCCGTCAATTTTATGCGCTGCACGCTGGATCACCGGTAAAGCATCACCCGTGAGATGAATAGTCATGCCCTGATCGGCATAGGAAATCGTGGCATTCTCTCCCCAGCGGGCATCGGCGGCCTGCTGGCTGAGTCGGATTTGCATGGTTTGTGTAGTCATGACATTGCTCCTTAATTATTACTCGTACTCGTCCATCCAGATTAGCAAAATTGCTTCGAGGATCTTTTCATTGGAGGCCTCAGGATTGTCATCAAAATCCTCAAGCTCACAGACCCAGCGATGTAAGTCGGTAAAACGGACGGTTTTCGGGTCAGTGTCGGGAAACTGGTCGTAAAGTGCTTCGCCGATAGGCCGGCTGTCGGTCCATTTAAGTGACATAATGACTCCTCAGAAACAACACGGGCCGGAATCCTCCGGCCCGTTCGGGGATCAATGTTCCCGTGCGTGGTTAATGGTGTAACGCGGGAATTCAACCACCAGGTCTTCATCCGTAACACGCGCCTGGCAGCTCAGGCGGCTGTCCGGCTCCAGGCCCCAGGCCTTATCCAGCATATCATCTTCATCTTCACTGCTTTCTGCCAGTGAATCAAATCCTTCACGGACCACACAGTGGCAGGTCGTACAGGCGCAGGATTTTTCACAGGCATGTTCGACTTCGATACCATTGCGCAGAGCCACATCCAGGATGGTCTCTCCCGGGGTGGCATCATAGACACCGCCTTCCGGCAGCAGATCTTTATGGGGTAAAATTACAATCTTAGGCATGCTTAAACCTCATCCACAGAGTGTCCGGTCAGCGCGCGTCGGATAGAGTTATCCATACGGCGTGCCGCAAACTCCTGAGTCACGTGATCCAAATGTTTTATTCCGGCAGCAATCTGCGCCTCATTATTATTGTCCAGCGAGTCACGCAGTGCCTGCTGTGCTTCGCGGATGGAATGCAGTTCCTGCTCTGAAAGAAGAGCCTGATCCTCACTCAGTGCACCTTCAAGACTTTCCAGTACCCGAAGTGCATCTACCTTTTTCTCTGCCAACTGGCGGGCTTCCACATCATCACGGGCGTAGGTCATCGAGTCGGTGATCATGGTCGCGATTTCATTTTCAGTCAGCCCGTAAGAAGGTTTAACCTGAATAGAGGCTTCCACGCCGGTGGATTTCTCCATCGCAGTCACACTCAGCAACCCGTCAGCATCCACCTGGAAGGTTACGCGGATATGTGCGCCACCGGCCGGTAATGCGGGTAAGCCCCGTAATGCAAAACGAGCCAGAGAACGGCAATCGCTGACCAGCTCACGTTCTCCCTGTACCACGTGAATACTCATCGCCGTCTGCCCGTCTTTAAAGGTGGTAAATTCCTGAGCACGTGCGACGGGAATGGTCGTGTTGCGGGGGATGACTTTTTCGGTCAGCCCTCCCATGGTTTCCAGCCCTAAAGAAAGCGGGATCACATCCAGCAGCAGCATTTCACTGTCAGGTTTATTACCGGCCAGAATATCGGCCTGAATGGCAGCACCCAGCGCCACGACGCGATCCGGGTCAATAGAGGTCAGAGGTTCACGGTCGAAAAACTCACCCACACTTTCCCGCACGGCAGGCGTGCGTGTTGAGCCGCCGACCATCACCACTTCCATCACTTCATCAACGCTGACACCCGCATCTTTCAGGGTACGACGACAGGCAACCAGCGTCTTTTTCAGCAGCGGCGCAATCAGAGCCGTAAACTGTTCACGGGTTACCTCACCCTGCCAGCCTGCGACACGAACGGTCGTCGTTTCATTATCACTCAGCGCAATTTTAGCCGCCGTGGCAGCATCAAGAATTTCACGCTGAATACCGGCATCACTGAAATCAGTGATCCCTGCCTGCTGGCTAATCCACTCCGCCAGCAGCCGATCGAAATCATCGCCCCCGAGCGCAGAATCCCCGCCGGTCGCGAGGACTTCAAACACCCCCCGGCTCAGACGCAATACGGAAATATCGAAAGTCCCGCCGCCTAAGTCATAAACGGCAATAATGCCTTCTTTGCCCGAATCCAGGCCATAAGCCACCGCTGCTGCGGTCGGTTCATTCAGCAAACGCAGAACATGTAATCCGGCCAGCCGGGCAGCGTCTTTTGTTCCCTGACGCTGGGCGTCATCGAAATAGGCTGGCACCGTGATGACGACGCCATCAAGCTCACCGCCCAACGATTCACGCGCACGATTTGCCAGCTCATTGAGAATATCACCGGAGACCCGGATCGGATTCACCTGACCCGACGGGGTTTCCATCATCGGTAAACCATTTTCACTGGCAGTAAACAGGTACGGCAGATGCGGGTAACGCTGGCGGATATCAGCCAGAGAACGGCCTATCAGACGTTTCACTGAACTGAAGGTATGACGCGGATCGCGGGCGGCCTGCGTACGGGCATCCCAGCCAACGCGGGTCTGCGTCGCCTGGTAGTGTACAACCGAAGGCAATAAATGCCGTCCGTTTTCATCAGGCAAGGTTTCCGCCAGTCCGCTGCGGACTGTCGCTACCAGAGAGTGGGTGGTTCCGAGGTCAATACCCGCCGCCAGCCTGCGCTGATGGGGGGCTGCGCTTAACCCGGGTTCACTGATTTGTAATAACGCCATAACGAGCTTCCCGTTTAAAAGTCCAGCAGTTTTTCTTCCAGCTTTTCTGCTTCGACCCGCAGTTTAGCGAGAAATCTTAGCTTACGCACGGTATCTGCCGCTTCCGGCCACTGCTGATCAGCAAACTGCTGACGCATTTGCTGACTGCGTTGCTTTTCCATGGAATCCAGTCGATGGAAATAAGGGGTCAGTGCGTCACTGTTATTTTGCTGATCAATGGTTTCAAGCTCTTCCCGCAGTTCGAGTTGTTCCATCAGAAATGCCGTATCACGCAGGGTATGTTGTTCATTATTGATATCGAACCCGTGAAGTGACAACAGATATTCTGCCCGGGAGAGAGGCTTGCGCAGGGCCTGGTAGCCCTGATTGATGGTTGCGGCGTGCTGTAAGGCCTTCAGCCGTTCGGCTTCAGGTGCAGTCGCAAACCTGTCAGGATGATACTGACGTTGCAGAGACTGAAACTTGTCAGACAGCGCTGTCGTGTCAAGCTCGAAAGATTCTGGCAAATCAAACAGGGTAAAATAATTCATAACCGGTCCGAAGCGTGGAAATAATAAAAAAAACGCCCCAGCAGGCTGGGGCAGATATTCAGAGTATGATACAGAGATTATACGTTGAAACTCTCGCCGCAACCGCACTCGTCTTTCACATTAGGATTAATGAATTTAAAGCCTTCGTTCAGGCCTTCTTTTACAAAATCCAGTTCTGTACCATCGAGGTAGACAAGGCTTTTGCCATCAACAACAACTCTGACGCCCTTCTCTTCAAACACAGTATCTTCAGGCTGGGGTTCATCCACAAATTCGAGGACATAAGCCATACCCGAACAACCTGATGTTCTGACACCTAACCGTAAACCGTAACCGGAGCCACGATTTGCCAGAAAAGAACTGACGCGGGCTGCCGCTGAATCGCTCAGGGAAATCGCCATCTATCACCCTCGCTTATTTGTCGGTTTTCTTACTCTTATAGTCAGCAATTGCTGCTTTAATCGCATCTTCAGCCAGGATAGAACAGTGGATTTTTACCGGGGGTAATTCCAGCTCTTCGGCGATCTGCATATTCGAAATGCTCTGCGCTTCGTCCAGTGACTTCCCTTTCACCCATTCAGTGATCAGTGAACTGGAAGCGATGGCTGAACCACAGCCGTAAGTTTTGAAACGGGCATCTTCGATAATACCGCTATCGCTGACTTTGATCTGTAGTTTCATCACGTCACCACAGGCAGGTGCACCTACCATGCCGCTGCCGATGTTCGGATCAGCATTATCAAATGAGCCAACATTACGTGGGTTTTCGTAGTGATCGATTACTTTTTCGCTATAAGCCATTTTTTATTCTCCTGAAGACTATTAATGATGCGCCCATTCAATGCTATTCAAATCCACACCCGCTTTGAACATTTCCCACAGCGGAGAAAGGTCACGCAGACGGCCGATAGATTTGCGTACCAGATCAATGGCGTAGTCGATCTCTTCTTCAGTCGTAAAACGTCCTAAAGAGAAACGAATCGAACTGTGAGCCAGTTCATCGTTCATTCCCAGGGCACGCAGCACATAAGAAGGTTCCAGACTGGCAGAAGTACAGGCCGAACCGGAAGATACAGCCAGGTCTTTCAGGGCCATAATCAGTGATTCACCTTCCACGTAGTTAAAGCTGATGTTCAGGATATTCGGCGCACCGTTCTCCAGATCACCGTTTAAATACACTTCTTCCAGATCTTTAACGCCATTCCACAGACGGTCACGAAGCACCCGCAGACGGGCCATTTCGCTGTCCATTTCTTCTTTCGCTATGCGGTAGGCTTCACCCATACCCACAATCTGATGTACTGCCAGTGTCCCTGAACGCATACCGCGCTCATGACCGCCACCGTGCATCTGGGCTTCCAGACGGATACGTGGCTTACGGCGAACATACAGTGCACCAATCCCTTTCGGTCCGTACAGTTTATGCGCGGAGAAAGACATTAAATCAACTTTCAGCTGACTCAGGTCAATAGGGAGTTTACCGACGCTCTGAGTCGCATCAACATGGTAGATAATTCCGCGCGCGCGGCACATTTCGCCGATCGCTGCGATATCCTGAACCACGCCGATTTCATTGTTCACATGCATGATTGAAACCAGGATGGTGTCTTCACGCATGGCGGCTTCCAGCGCGGCCAGGTCAATAATACCGTTGGTCTGAGGCGTCAGATAGGTGACTTCAAACCCTTCTCTTTCCAGCTGACGACAGGTATCCAGCACCGCTTTATGTTCAGTTTTACAGGTAATAATGTGCTTACCTTTCTTCTGATAAAATTGTGCAGCCCCTTTGATAGCCAGGTTATCGGCTTCAGTGGCACCTGAGGTAAAGACGATTTCACGCGGGTCAGCCCCCACCAGCTCAGCAATCTGATTGCGTGCAATATCAACAGCTTCTTCAGACTGCCAGCCAAAGCGGTGAGAACGGGAAGCCGGGTTACCAAAAACCCCATCCAGGGTCAGGTATTGCATCATTTTCTCAGCAACGCGTGGATCCGCTGGCGTAGTCGCAGAGTAATCCAGATAAATCGGTAATTTCATTGCTCTTAAACTCCGTACATCACTTCAATGCAAAATTTATGGTCGGACGGTAAAGGATCAGCCGGCCAATCACAGATTAATTATAATTAGCTGTAGGCTCGCAGTTTGACGTCAATCGTCTCAGGAATACGGTTATCACGGAAACGTCGGTTATCATTATTTTGACGGTCCGCTACCTTAAGGATGTCCTGATTATTCACCAGCTCAGCCAGCGTGATATTGTTCAGAAAGTCACTGATACGGTCACTCAGATCACGCCACAGTACGTGCGTCAGACAGCGCTCACCGCCCTGACACCCTTCTTTCCCCTGGCATTTGGTCGCATCGACAGACTCATCAACCGCAGTAATGACGGTACCGACTGCAATTTCGCCGGCGTCTTTACCCAGTAAATAACCGCCGCCCGGCCCACGCACGCTGGAAACCAGTCCGTTTTTACGCAGGCGGGAAAATAGCTGCTCAAGGTAGGAAAGTGAAATACCCTGACGTTCAGAAATATCGGCCAAAGGCACCGGGCCCTCATTGGAATGAAGTGCCACATCTAACATGGCTGTGACAGCATAACGCCCTTTGGATGTCAGTCTCATCGTTACACGACCTCGATCAGTATCCGGTTACCGGAGTGTTAATAAAGTTCATGAGAATCAGTCTGACATTCCCGAGTGATTTGGTCAACTATTTAACCGGGTAATTTACTCAGGTATTTAACCTATCGTGTGCTTCCGGCCGCATCCCTTGCTATCACTGGCTTTCCTTGTCCTTTTTTTCGAAGGATGAGAGCATTCCGCGCAGAATATTTAGCTCATCACGCTCAGGACGAGCGCGGGTAAACAGACGACGAAGTTTACTCATGACCTGGCCTGGCTGATCCTTACGGATAAAGCCACTGTTCAGCATCATTGCTTCCAGATGCACATAGAAACGTTCCAGATCGTCCACCAGCGGATACGGTGATTCAGCATACTGAGGTGCCGGCTCTGCGGCTTCCTGCGCCTGCAGCCAGGCCATACGCACTTCATAGGCAATCAGCTGTACGGCCATCGCCAGGTTCAGCGAGGTGTATTCCGGATTGGCCGGGATAGCCACGTGATAGTGGCACTTCTGTAATTCTTCGTTAGTCAGACCGACGCGCTCACGACCAAACACCAGGGCCACCGGAGCCTGCCGACCTTCTTCCACGCTTTTTACACCACATTCTCTGGCATCCAGCATCGGCCAGGGCAGTGAACGGGAGCGTGCGCTGGTCCCGACCACCAGGCTGCATCCGGCAATGGCTTCATCCAGCGACTCGACAATCGAGGCATTACCGATTAAATCGCTGGCACCGGCAGCCAGAGAGATCGCCTGGGAATCGGGCTTGATCAGCGGATTCACCAGGTAGAGATTCGAAAGACCCATGGTTTTCATGGCGCGGGCAACGGAGCCCATATTCCCGGTATGAGAGGTCTCTACCAGGACGATACGAATATTCTGCAACATAGATTGGGAGCCAGTGTAAAAATGTATAGAAGGATATTAACATAAAAAGAGACATTGTCTGAACACACTGCTATACTTCCAGCCGTTTTTTCGTTCTTTAACATCCAGTGGGAATAACTGATGCATCCGATGCTGAACATTGCCGTGCGCGCTGCGCGCAAGGCCGGTAATTTAATCGCCAAAAATTACGAAACTCCTGACGCGGTAGAAACCAGTCAGAAAGGCAGTAACGACTTTGTCACCAATGTCGACCGTGACGCGGAACGCCTGATTATTGAGGTCATTCGTAAATCTTACCCTCAGCACACCATTATCACCGAAGAAAGCGGTGAGCTGGCTGGCGAAGACAAGGATGTTCAATGGGTTATTGATCCACTGGATGGTACCACCAACTTCATCAAGCGTTTCCCTCACTTTGCAGTGTCTATCGCCGTACGCGTTAAAGGCCGTACCGAAGTTGCCGTGGTCTATGACCCGATGCGCAATGAACTGTTCAGTGCCGCGCGCGGTCAGGGCGCACAGTTGAACGGTTACCGTTTACGTAGCAGCACTGCACGTGATCTGGACGGTGCTATTCTGGCTACCGGTTTCCCGTTTAAAGCAAAACAACATTCCGTGCCTTTCATCAATGTCGTAAGCAAACTGTTTACTCAGTGTGCTGACTTCCGTCGTACCGGTTCAGCAGCACTGGATCTGGCCTATGTTGCAGCCGGTCGCACCGATGGTTATTTCGAAATCGGCCTGAAGCCATGGGATTTTGCTGGCGGCGAACTGCTGGTCCGTGAAGCGGGCGGCCTGGTCACCGACTTTACCGGCGGTCACGGTTACCTGCAATCAGGTAATCTCGTTGCCGGTAACCCGCGTGTCGTTCGCGCCATTCTGGCTTCCATGCGTGATGAATTAAGCGAAGCGTTAAAACGCTAAGCTCCCCTCCCCGGGCCGCCGTGCCCGGGGAGATCCCGACGGATTTCCGCAGTGCCCTTCCGCCATTGCATTTTTCGCAGGCATCGGCCTCCCCACGCGGTTATTCCTTTACTGTCTCAGGCATTCCTTATCCCTGGTGTTTCCTCACTGGCAGACGACCTCTCCCTTGTACCGCGGTGACAATCACCCTGGCAGCACTCAGGCAAAGCCCGCAATGCTGCGTCCCTGAATTTCCACCAAAAGCGTGCAGGAACATACGGTGACCGGTCAACGTAAAAGCCGCTCTGTTATTTCAAAATTCTGCAGGAAAGTCAGCGGAGTATAATGGCCTGGCGTCACTTCACAAGAATGTATCGTCGGAAATACCGGAGGGTCGGATAATCAGGATATTCTGAGACACCGGAATCAGTGCAGGGATATGGCAGGCAGGGTTTGCAGAGACAACGCCATCACGCTTCGCTGAATAGGATGGTATGGAAGCAGAAAGGCGACCTCAGGCCGCCTTTCTCTGTTCAGACGCCGGTCAGACCGGCGTTAGTCGTCTCAGGCATAGACCGGCAGACGGGCACAGATTTCCAGCACTTTACCTTTCACGCGCTCGATAGTGGCTTCATCATTGATATTGTCCAGAATATCAGCAATCCAGCCAGCCAGCTCACGCACGTCAGCTTCTTTGAAACCACGACGGGTCACTGAAGGGGTACCGATACGGATACCGGAAGTGACAAACGGGCTCTTCGGATCGTTAGGGACGCTGTTTTTGTTAACAGTGATATTTGCACGGCCTAACGCTGCATCGGCTTCTTTACCGGTCAGATTTTTGTCGACCAGATCCAGCAGGAACAGGTGGTTATGGGTTCCCCCGGAAACGATGTTGTAGCCACGGGCTAGCAGGACTTCGACCATAGCTTTAGCATTAACAGCAACCTGCTGCTGATAAGCTTTAAATTCCGGCTCCATCGCTTCTTTCAGAGCGACCGCTTTACCCGCGATCACGTGCATCAGAGGGCCCCCCTGACCGCCAGGGAAGACGGCTGAGTTCAGTTTCTTATACAGGTCTTCATCACCCCCTTTCGCCAGGATCAGTCCGCCGCGCGGGCCTGCCAGGGTTTTATGGGTAGTCGTGGTGACGATATGTGCATGCGGAACCGGGTTCGGATAGACATCGGCGGCCACCAGACCTGCGACGTGAGCCATATCAACAAACAGCCATGCACCAATGCTGTCTGCAATTTCACGCATTTTAGCCCAGTCACAAACGCCGGAATATGCAGAGAAACCACCGACAATCATTTTAGGCTTATGCGTCTTCGCCAGTTCAGCCAGTTCTTCATAATCGATCTTGCCGCTGTCATCGATACCGTAAGGGACGACGTTATACAGTTTACCGGACAGGTTCACCGGGGAACCGTGTGTCAGGTGGCCACCATGCGCCAGATTCATCCCCAGAATGGTATCGCCCGGCTGCAACAGTGCGGTATACACAGCAAAGTTAGCCTGTGAGCCACTGTGCGGCTGAACGTTAGCGTAATCTGCACCAAACAACTCTTTCGCACGGTCGATGGCTAATTGCTCGACGATATCGACGTATTCACATCCGCCGTAATAACGCTTACCAGGATACCCTTCTGCATATTTGTTGGTGAGCTGTGAACCCTGAGCCTGCATTACGCGTGGGCTGGTGTAGTTTTCTGAAGCAATTAATTCAATGTGCTCTTCCTGACGCACTTTTTCCTGCTCCATCGCCTCCCACAGTGGGGCATCATAATCGGCTATGTTCATCTCTCGCTTTAACATCCGCATCTCCTGACTCAGCTAACTTAAAAACGGCAATTTAACACCCATCGGCGGGTAACGGCCCACAGTGTAAACTCTTTTCCGGGAGGACGGTAGCCGGAATACACTCTTTTTACGCAAACGATTGGCATACCGGCGACATGCGGCTTAGCTGCTGAAATGAAAGTGCTTTTTTAACTGATATTTTTTCATCTGCGATCACGATGAATTTCATATTGCAGTCACGTATAACAAGAAAAAAACAAATACCCCTGTTTACTTTACGGATAACAGGGAATAACATGCATTTAAAATACATGTTATTATCATCCCGTAAAGGAATAACAAATGCTTGATGCCAAAACTATTGCACTGGTCAGAGAAACTCTTCCGGCAATCGCTGCAGCTGGCCCGGCAGTCACTCAACATTTTTATCAGCGTATGCTGAGTCATAATCCGGAACTGAAAGATGTCTTTAATATGAGCAACCAGGCCAGCGGCCGTCAGCCGGAAGCCTTGTTTAATGCACTGTGTGCTTACGGAAGCCATCTGGATACCCCGGAAGCCCTGCTCCCCGCCGTCGAAAAAATTGCCCAGAAACATGTCAGCCTGTCGATTCAGCCGGAACAATATGCCATTGTCGGTGAACATTTATTAGGCACCATCCGGGAGCTGCTGGATCCTGGCGACGAGGTTCTGGCGGCCTGGGCGAAAGCCTACGGTGTCCTGGCCGATATCTTTATCAACCGTGAAGAGCAGATTTACGCGCAGCATGAACACCTCTCCGGCGGCTGGCGCGGAACCCGCGATTTTGTGATCAGTGAGATTAAGCAGGAAAGCGAGGTTATTAAGAGCTTCGTACTGACACCGGAAGATGGTCAGCCCGTTTCAGAATTTACAGCCGGGCAATTTGTCGCGCTGTATCTTAAACCGGAAGGGTTTACCCACCGCCAGATCCGGCAGTATTCACTGACCCGGACTCCGGACGGTAAAAGCTACCGTATCGCGGTCCGTCGTCAGCCGGAAGGTAAGGTCTCCGGATGGTTACATAGCCAGGCAAAATGCGGCGACCGGGTCGCGCTTTCCGCACCGGCGGGCGATTTCCTGCTGGACAGTTCGCTGTTTCCGGCACCGATCACGCTCATTTCTGCGGGGTCCGGCCAGACACCATTACTGGCCATGCTGCATGCGCTGGCTGAACAACAGTATACCGCCCGGGTTAACTGGTGGCATGCCGCACACAATCGTGCAGAACATGCATTCAGTGAAGAAGTCACACAACTGGGATCGACCCTGAATGATTTCCATGAGGTTATCTGGTACAAACAACCCGACAACGCGATGGCAGACGACCACCACCTTTCAGGCCTGATCAATATTACACAGGCAGGTAGCGCGCTCGATGACCCGCGGTGCCACTACTTTGTCTGTGGCCCGACAGGTTTTATGCAGTCTGTTATCCATCAGTTAACTGAAGCAGGCGTCAGTCAGTCGCATATTCATTATGAACTGTTTGGCCCGCACAAAGATCTCTGACGTGTTACCCGGGCCACCCGACTGCGGTGGCCTGAGTGATCAGATAGCTTCTTCGTCTTCTTCGCCGGTACGGATACGCACAACCCGTGCAACGTCGAACACAAAAATCTTACCGTCACCGATTTTGCCGGTCTGTGCGGTGCGCATAATCGTTTCCACACAGGTATCGACGATATCATCGGCAATCACTAATTCGATTTTAACCTTCGGCAGAAAATCGACCATATACTCTGCGCCACGGTATAACTCGGTATGTCCCTTCTGACGCCCGAAACCCTTCACTTCCGTCACTGTCATGCCGGTAATACCGACTTCTGCCAGCGCTTCACGGACATCATCCAGTTTGAAGGGTTTAATAATCGCATCAATTTTTTTCATAGCTGAACCTTTTTCGCTTTTATCAGTGACGCCAGGGTCGTTTCCCGGAGGTTATTGCGCTCACCGGTGTTTCCGGTAAAAAATAAACGCGTGCAACTTACCTCTTAAAATCGCCCGCGTCCAGTTCATATCCGGCTGGCGGGATCCCCGCTGACGACGCTAACCGCTTTCTGCTGCCATAAACACAGGTTTCCGGGATCCCCGGCCCCGCCACAGGACTGGCCCGCAGCCCCTCCCCCGGTCAGTAAAAAAGCGCCCCTGAGGGCGCTTTAAAGAGGATGTTGCCGGTATCAGCCTAACTGCTTACGGGCATTACGGAAGATACGCATCCATGGGCTGTCTTCGCCCCACTCCTGCGGGTGCCAGGAGTTGCTGACGGTACGAAATACACGTTCAGGGTGCGGCATCATAATCGTGACACGACCGCTGGTGTTGGTGACCGCCGTGATCCCTTGCGGGGAACCATTCGGGTTCGCCGGATAAGCTTCAGTCGGTTGACCATAGTTATCCACGTAACGCAGTGCCACCAGGTCCGCTGCCTGAAGCGCATCCAGATGGGCCTGGTCTGCAAATTCAGCAAAGCCTTCACCATGCGATACCGCAATCGGCATCCGGGAGCCTGACATGCCGGATAGCAGCAGAGACGGGCTGTCAGCCACTTCGACCAGGCTGAAACGACCTTCAAAACGCTCGGACTGGTTACGGACGAACCTTGGCCACAGATCACTGCCCGGGATCAGTTCACGGAGATTCGACATCATCTGACAACCATTACAGACGCCGAGTGCCAGTGTCCCGGTACGGTTAAAGAACTGTTCAAAGGTTTCACGAACCCGCGGATTAAACAGAATCGATTTTGCCCAGCCTTCACCGGCACCTAACACATCCCCGTAAGAGAAGCCGCCACAGGCCGACAACATATGAAAATCGTCCAGAGACTGACGTCCGGCCAGCAGATCGCTCATATGCACATCCACAGCCTCAAAACCGGCACGGTGGAAGGCTGCTGCCATCTCCACATGTGAATTAACCCCCTGCTCGCGCAGTACGGCCAGTTTTGGTCTGACGCCGGTCGCAATCATCGGCGCAGCGATATCTTCTGCCGGGTTGAAACTCAGGCTGACATTCAGGCCCGGGTCGTTGTTATCGAGTTTTGACTGGTGTTCTTCATCGGCACACTCCGGGTTATCACGTAACCGCTGCATCTGCCAGGTGGTTTCCGCCCACCAGCGACGCAGTGTCGAGCGTTTTTCCTGGTAAATCACCTGGTGACCGGTATTGATCACAAACTCATCGCCAGGCTCAGCAGCACCAAGAACATGCAGGCATTCTGACAGACCATGAGCGGCAAAAATATCGCTGATGGCTTGTTTATCTTCCGCTTTCACCTGGATAACCGCACCCAGCTCTTCGGTAAACAACGATGCCAAAACATCCTGCCCCAGTGAGGCCACGTCAACACGGAGACCACAATGGCCTGTAAAGGCCATTTCAGCCAGAGTGACCAGTAGCCCCCCGTCAGAACGGTCATGGTAAGCCAGTAGTTTCTGTTCAGAAACCAGCTGCTGGATAGCGTTGAAGAAACCCGCCAGTTGTTGCGCATTGCGGACATCTGCCGGTTTATCCCCGAGCTGGCTGTAAACCTGTGCCAGTGCTGTGGCTCCCAGCGTATTAGCCCCCGCCCCCAGGTCCACCAGCATCAGCAGGTTATCTGTATCGGGTTGCAATTGAGGCGTGACCGTATGACGAACATCTTCTACACGGGCGAAAGCCGTGATCACCAGAGATAACGGTGACGTCATCTCTCTTGGCTGATTATCCTGCTGCCAGCGGGTTTTCATCGACATCGAGTCTTTACCGACAGGAATGGTCAGACCCAGTGCCGGACACAGTTCTTCACCCACGGCTTTTACCGCGGCATATAACCCGGCATCTTCCCCGGGGTGTCCGGCGGCTGACATCCAGTTTGCGGAAAGCTTGATTCGGCTCAGAGAACCGATATCGGTGGCGGCCAGGTTGGTCAACGCTTCACCGACGGCCAGGCGGGCAGAGGCGGCAAAATCAAGCAGTGCCACAGGAGCACGCTCACCCATGGCGAAGGCTTCACCATGATAGCTGTCCAGGCTGGCAGTCGTCACGGCACAGTTTGCAACCGGAACCTGCCATGGCCCGACCATCTGGTCACGGGCCACCATTCCGGTCACGGAACGGTCACCGATGGTGATAAGGAAAGTCTTTTCAGCAACGCCAGGCAGGTGCATAACGCGCTTAACCGCGTCGGACAGTGATATTTCATCACGGTTTAATGCCGTCCCGCAGACCTGTTTTGTTTCGACGTCACGCGTCATTTTCGGGGTTTTCCCCAGCAAAACATCCAGCGGCATATCGATAGGCTGATTATCGAAGTGCGTGTCGTTCAGTGTCAGATGCAGTTCTTCAGTAGCTTCGCCAATCACCGCATAAGGTGCACGTTCACGCTGACATAACTGCTCAAACAGTGGCAGTTTGTCCGGCGAAACGGCTAAAACATAACGTTCCTGCGATTCATTACACCAGACTTCCAGCGGACTCATGCCCGGCTCATCGTTCAGGATATCACGCAGATTGAAACGACCACCGCGTCCCCCGTCACTGACCAGCTCCGGCATCGCGTTAGACAGACCACCGGCACCGACATCATGGATAAACAGAATCGGGTTCTGTTCGCCCAGCTGCCAGCAGCGGTCAATCACTTCCTGACAGCGGCGCTCCATTTCCGGGTTGTCACGCTGAACAGACGCAAAATCCAGGTCGGCATCTGACTGGCCGGAAGCCATCGATGACGCGGCACCGCCGCCCAGGCCGATATTCATCGCCGGCCCCCCTAATACGATCAGTTTGGCACCGATGCTGATCTCGCCTTTCTGGACATGATCACCACGGATATTACCGATCCCCCCGGCCAGCATAACGGGCTTATGGTAGCCACGCAGCTCTTCGCCGTTATGACTCGTCACCCGGGCTTCGTAGGTACGGAAGTAACCGTTCAGCGCCGGACGACCAAATTCATTATTAAATGCAGCACCGCCCAACGGGCCATCGGTCATAATGTCCAGCGCGGTCACAATACGGTCCGGTTTACCGAAATCCTGCTCCCAGGGTTGTTCAAAGCCCGGGATACGCAGGTTAGAAACAGAGAATCCGCTCAGGCCCGCTTTAGGTTTAGCACCGCGTCCGGTCGCCCCCTCATCACGGATTTCCCCCCCGGAGCCGGTCGCCGCCCCCGGCCATGGAGAAATCGCTGTCGGGTGGTTGTGAGTTTCGACTTTCATCAGGATATGAGCATCTTCCTGATGGAAGTCATAAACACCCTGTTTATCGTCGGCATAGAAACGCCCGACCTTTGAGCCTTCCATCACTGCGGCATTATCTTTATAGGCCGACAGCACATGCTCAGGGTTTTTCTCAAAGGTATTTTTAATCATTTTAAACAGCGACTTCGGCTGTTTTACGCCATCGATGACCCAATCCGCATTAAAGATTTTATGGCGGCAGTGCTCTGAGTTGGCCTGAGCAAACATATAGAGTTCGATATCGTTAGGATTGCGTCCCAGTCCGGTAAACGCTGCCAACAGGTAATCAATTTCATCCTCTGCCAGAGCAAGACCGAGAGAAGCGTTTGCCTCCTCCAGTGCCTGACGGCCCTTACCGAGAATATCTACCGCTTTCACCGGCTGAGGCTGGTGCTGAACAAATAGCTGTTCCGCCTGAGTCAGTGAGGTGTAAACCGTTTCCATCATCCGGTCATGTAATAAAGCAGACAGCTCAGCCCACTGAGATCCCGAAATCGTCTCAGCCTGGATATAGAACGCCAGCCCTCTTTCCAGACGGATGACTTTCGCCAGTTCACAGTTATGAGCAATGTCTGTCGCTTTAGAAGACCAGGGGGAAATCGTCCCGGGACGTGGAGTGACCAGCAGTAAACGTCCGGCAGGTTCATGCTCCGCCAGTGAGGGGCCGTATTTAAGAAGACGTTGAAGACGGTTTTTTTCATCCTCGGTCAGGGGAGAACTGACATCGGCAAAATGTACATATTCAGCATAAATATCGCTGACGGGCAGGTGAGCATTTCTGAAACTGTTCAGGAGTTTGTTAATACGAAATGCCGACAGAGCGGGCGAGCCACGCAAAATTTCCATCATTAAAGATCTCTCGTCTTCGAAACGCCGGACGACGCTTCATTGGGCGCAACAGGGGAAAACGGACGCCATTATAAAGAATAACCCTCTGTTACGAAACCGTTTGCGTTGAATTTCTGCGGATAATCCTGAGGTCAAAAAACAAACATTTCTTGCTATAAAAGTTGCTCTTTGCCGCTTTGTTGCTCAGAATGCACCTCGCTCCGGGCTGTTTACCCTCTGTTACATTCCTGCCAAAAGGCTAAACCCGGAGCTGATTAACGAGATAACTTATTGAAATATTTTAAATTAAATTATCTTTTGATCGGTCTTGTCACCTTGTTACTGGCAATCGCTTTATGGCCTGCTATCACCTGGCATTCAGGGACACAAGATACTCTGTCGCAGATCAAATCCCGCGGAGTGTTACGTGTCAGCACCATAAGCTCTTCTCTGACCTGGCAAAAGAACAGCAAAAATCCGACCGGGATGGATTACGAGCTGGCTAAACGCTTTGCAGATTATCTGGGCGTGAAGCTGGAAGTGTCCGTACGTCCGAACATTGAAAGTCTGTTTGATGACCTTAATCATCATCGCGCAGATATTCTGGCGGCCGGACTGGCATGGGACCCGGAACGCCAGCGTGATTACCGTAGCGGCCCTGCTTATTATATGACGACACAGCAACTGGTTTACCGGGTGAATAAACCTCGCCCGAAAAGCCTGGATGATTTACATGGCACCTTATCCGTTCCCTCTGAATCGTCCTTTATTTCGACGCTGGAGGCGTTCAAAGCGAAGAAGTATCCCGGGCTCAGCTGGCATGTTGAAAAGAAACTGAGTCCGCAAGCCATGCTGGAACAGGTGGCTGACGGAAAACTGGACTATACCATCGGTGACTCAGCCACTATCGGTATGATGCAGCGGATCCATCCGCAACTGGCCGTGGCCTTCGATGTAACCAATGAAGCCCCGGTAAACTGGTATATGGCGAAGACGGCTGATGACAGTCTGAATGCCGCAATGCTGGATTTTTACAACCAGCTTAACGAAGATGGCACCCTGGCCAGACTGGATGAGAAATACCTGGGACACACCGGTAATTTTGATTACGTAGATACCCGGACGTTCCTGCGGGCTATCGATAGTACATTACCGTCATTGCAGCCCCTGTTCAGGAAGTACGCCAGCCAGATAGACTGGCGACTGCTGGCCGCCGTTGCTTACCAGGAATCCCACTGGGATCCGCAGGCCACCTCTCCGACCGGGGTCCGGGGAATGATGATGCTGACCCGTAATACGGCAGACAGCCTCAATGTCACTAATCGCCTTGATGCTGCGGAAAGTATTCGCGGCGGCAGCCAGTATTTACAGGAACTGATGGATAAAGTTCCACAGACGATCCCCCCGGATGAACGTATCTGGTTCGCCCTGGCGGCTTATAATATGGGCTTTGCTCATATGATGGATGCCCGCAAGCTGACCATGATGCAAGGGGCGAATCCGGACAGCTGGGCAGATGTTAAACAACGTCTGCCGCTGCTGTCACAAAAGCGTTACTATCGTCTGACGACTTATGGATTTGCCCGTGGCACAGAAGCCTATAATTACGTGGAAAATATTCGTAAGTACAATATCAGCCTGGTCGGGTATCTGCAGGAAATAGAGAAGAAGAAACAAAAAATCATTCCTATTCCTGACTCTGACATTCCTTCCCCGTCAGAGCCACAAATAGCGATGAACTGATCCGATGTGCTACTGATCCTCGCGCTGCGTCTGACGCAGCGCTTTTTTTTGTGCCCTGCGCAGGCGGAAGAACTCGCTTAACTGATCCGCACATTCTTCTGCCAGCAGGCCCCCCTCCACGACTATCCGATGATTCATCCCGGGATGATGCAGAATATCCAGTAATGAACCCGCCGCCCCCGTTTTCGCATCACGCGCCCCGTAGACCAGTCGGGAGATACGGCTATGGATCATCGCCCCGGCACACATTGTGCAAGGTTCCAGGGTGACATAGAGCGTGGTATCCAGTAACCGGTAATTTTCCAGTGCCTTTCCGCCCTGGCGTAATGCCATCATTTCGGCATGGGCCGTCGGATCATGATCCCCGATAGGATGATTCCAGCCCTCGGCAATCACTTCGCCGTCATGAACTAACACCGCTCCGACAGGCACTTCATTATTTTCCTGAGCCCGGGTGGCTAACGCCATGGCATAACGCATCCAGTACTCATCATTTTTGTCGGTCAACGTTCTATCCTCCGAAAACGGTATCAGTGCCGATTATAACGATTTCAGGTCGTAAATCGTAGTACAGCGGAATTTTCACAGGCTGTGGAAGAGTAAAACGGTGCGCACACCGTCACAGGGGTTATTAATTATGGTTTTTTATATTAATAACCTCTTCTCACGCTCAATTTTATTGCTAATTATTTCAAGGCGAAGCTTTATTGAAGAGACTGACTTACACTAAATTATCGCTAACTGAGACGAAATGGTGACAAGTCACACACAAAATCAGCCATTGAGGTAAAGAGGAAACCTCAGCCAGCGTTGATTCCCCCTCCCCGTCCGCTTTTCACCGGATGAGAACATTCCTAACATTGTGCTAATCTGTTCACAGCGAAAATATCATTAATAAAATTAACCAATAATCCTTAAAACCGGCATATCACCCCGTTAATGTGCCAGAAATGCTGTTATCCCTCCGGGAAATACAGCGCCACCGGATAGGTTGCCGTCTTTCACACTGCATAAGGTTACTTGTTTATGAAACTCAGAAAAACACTGTTGATTACGTTAGGGTGTGCCTTAACCACCGCATTAACCAGCCTTTCGGCCAGCGCGACAGAAGGGACATTAACCGGTCAGGTCGGGGTTGAAGTGACTATCAAAGAAGGTTGTACTGTCGCAAACGGCAGCTCGTCTTCAGGGACGAACAGTTGGGGTACACTTAATTTTGGTACCTATGCTGATTTAACCTCAATCATTAATGGCAGTGTGTTAGGTTCCGACGGGAAGGATGCCGTAACGGTGACCTGTACCGCAGGGCTGAGCCCGACCCTGACGCTGGATGGCGGGCTGAATGAATCAGGTAATGTCCGTAATATGGTAAACACCACGACCACCAGCGGTACGACTACCAGCTCTGATATCGCTTATCACCTCTATTCCGATGCTTCTTACGACACAGAAATTAAACCCGGCACCTCTATTTCACTGACGGCCAGTGGTGATGCGCAAAGTATTCCTATCTATGGACGGATCCTGCCGACCGGTCAAAGCTCGACGGCACCGGCCTCCGGGACTTATACCGATACAGTGACAGCGACGTTAGCCTGGTAAACAGGTGAAGATAAGTGAAATGACCTGCCACTTCACTTTAGTCGCTCTGTTAACCCTGTTTTCGGTCGCCGTTTTTGCAGATACCACCACGAGCAGCTTCACCGTCTCCTCAGTGATCACCAGCGGGTGCGCTCTCGGGACAAGCAGTAGTGATTCGGTAACCGATTTCGGTACCCTGAATTTCGGTTCGATGTCCTCGATAGCGGATAACGTGGATGTGGCAAGTACTCCCGGGGCAGGTTCGATTGTAGTGACCTGCACCCCGGGGACGTCCATTTCTATTGCACTTGATTACGGGCTCCATGGCGGTTCTGCCAGCGAACGTTATATGAAAAACAGCGACAGCACCGCGACCCTCGGCTATCAGCTTTATCAGGATGCCGCTCACAGTACCGTCTGGGGCTCGGGCTCACTGGCCTACAGCGTCGCATCCTTTCCCGACACGACCCAGACATACACCCTATATGGACGGTTATTTCCGGTCACAGGATTACCCACCGCCGGCACCTATACCGATACCATTACCGTTACTCTGACTTATTAAAGCGTAAACACATGAAAATCCGATCTGTCTTGCTCTCTCTCTTATTCTCAGTCCCCGTATTTTTTACTGCTGCCAATGCCGCAAGCTCCGTATTGGTATGGCCGATATTCCAGGTGATAAAGAATAGCGACAGAGGCTCCGAGCTATGGCTTCAGAACCAGGGAGACAGTGCCGTCACCTTGCAGGTGCGGATTTTTAAATGGCAGCAACGTCACTCAGCCCCGGTTTACTCTGACCAGAAAGATGTGCTGGCAAGCCCCCCTTTCGTGACCATCCAGCCGGGCGGAAGACAGCTGATCCGCCTGATGCGTCTCCGGTCGACAGCTCCGCACCAGGAAGATGCTTACCGCATTGTTATCGATGAAATTCCCGGGGTGATGACACCTCAGAAGCAAAAAAATAATGCCGGACTGATTATGCGCATGCGTTATGTATTACCGCTGTTCCTGTATGGTCAGGGCATTCAGCCTGTCGGTGAGAACGGGCCGGTCACGGATATCCGGAAAAACCTCTCCTGGCAGATACTGTCCTCCGGGGGGAAATCCGTGCTGGCCATCACCAATCATGGCAAACTTCATGCCCGGCTGAGTGATATTTTCTGGGGAAGTGATGCGATGCATCCTGACGTTTTTATCTCGAAAGGATTTCTGGGGTATGTTCTGCCGGGGCAGACGATGAACTTCCCTTTACCGGAAAAGACTTCCCGGCATCCACAACTGTTTACGCGGCTGGAAGATAATGTGGCACCGGTCATGATAAACGCTGGCAGATAATCATGAATAAGGCCTTTCACCCGCTGTTTTTAGGCGTGGCCTGCACCCTGTCCGGCATCGCCCGGGCAGACGATTTTAATCAGTTGCCTCCACCGACACTGAGCCAGGCAGAAAGCAAGGCCTATACCCTTTACCTGACATTGTCAGTTAACGGTAATAAAAATCCTGATCTGGTCCCGGTATCGGTGAACAACGGACATTTTCTGGTGGGCGCCGCCGTTTTAAGAAAAAACTATCTTAAGTTCCCGGCCACGTCAGGGGTCGTGGATGTCACTCAACTCGCCGGGGTGCATGCCTCTTATGACAGCGCCCGGCAGCAACTGAACCTGCGGGTCCCTGATAACTGGCTGCCTGAACAGTTTCTGGGTAACCGTCAGCAACAGAAAGACCCGGTTCCGGTCACCAGTCATGGCTTGCTGCTCAATTATGATACCTACAGTCTGAAATCGGCCTCCGGCACAGCCACCACCAGTACCCTTTTAGAAGGCCGGTTCTTTAGCGATGAAGGCTCGCTTTCACAAAGTGGCGTCTGGCGAACGACGTGGCAAGGCAACGATAACTCCCCGCAAGGGTATATGCGTTATGACACGACCTGGAAATACAGTGATGTTAACCGGTTAATCAGTGTTCAGGTCGGAGATTTCATCAGTGACTCTCTGACATGGAGCAATTCCGTTCATATGGCCGGGTTACGGGTCAGCCGCAACTTCGGTGTTCGTCCGGACCTGGTGACTTATCCGTTATTAAACTGGTCAGGTTCAGCGGCCGTCCCCGGAACGGTAAACCTGTTCGTTAACGGCTATAAGACCAGCAGCCAGTCTGTGAATGCCGGTCCGTACACACTGACTAACATCCCCTTTATTAACGGTGCCGGTGAAGCTACCGTCGTGACGACAGATGCGCTGGGTCGTCAGGTTTCAACCACTCTGCCGTTTTACGTATCCAATAAATTACTTGCCCGCGGACTGAGTGATTTTGATTTCTCTGCCGGGGCATTACGCCGGGACTATGGGACAAAAAGTAATGATTACGGCGAAGGTGCCTTCAGCGGTATTTACCGTTACGGCCTGACGAATCGGATCACCGGCTCAGTACACAGCGAAGCCAGCGAAAAATTATGGCTCGCCGGCGCAGGGGCTGACTTTACTCCAGGGCAATGGGGAACCCTCAGTCTGTCGGTTAGCCATAGTCAATACAACAGCCGGCAAAACGGGGAGCAGTATACCTCCGGCTGGTCCTATTATGGCCGGCACTGGAGCATGAATCTTCAGCATATCAATACCAGCGGCACTTATCTGGATCTGTCAAATGACAGTAATGACGCCCCTTCCAGCCACAGCTCAGACCAGGCCACCTTCAGTATTACCCCCGCAGGCCAGACCGCCGGAACCTTCGGACTGGGTTATTTCGCTATCCGGGCGGATGATGGCATTCGAACCCGGCTGGCTAACGCTTCATGGAGTCACGCCCTCGGCCGCAGCGCCAGCTTCAGTCTGAGTCTGAGCCAAACGTTAAGCAGCCATGCATTGACCGGCGTAGCGCAATTGACTATCCCATGGGGGGATCAGGCTACGGTGAATGCCACCGCAAATCAGGACGCCAATGGCCAGGTCACCGGACAGATCGGTTACACAAGCGCCGCACCGGTGGAAGGTGGCCTTGGATGGACGGTCGCCCACTCCTTCACGAAGGAGAATTATAACCAGGCAAACCTGACCTGGATAAACCGTTATTCGACGCTCAGCGGCGGGTTCTATGGCGATGAAAATAATGTCTCCCGGTGGATGGAAGCCAGTGGATCTCTCATTGCGATGGATAATGATTATTTTCTTTCCCGGCAAATCAACGATGCTTTTATTGTGGCAGATACCGACGGCTATCCGAATACAGAAGTCAGTTATGAAAATCGCCGGGTCGGGGTCACCGATAAACAGGGACATCTGCTTATCCCCTGGGTTTCCGGCTGGTATGCAGGGAAAGTCTCTATCGATACCATGAATTTGCCGGCGGATATTGATGCTCCGGTGCCGGAAAAACGGGTTGCTGTACGTGAGGACAGTGGTGCCATTGTGCACTTCCCTGTTATGCGGGTACGCTCAGCGATACTGACCCTCACCAATGATCGGGGACAGCCTTTGCCGCTGGGCACTCAGGTGACCGAACTGAACAGTGGTCAGTCCGCCGTCATCGGCTATGACGGCCAGGCCTGGTTATCGCATCTTGGCAGAAAGAATCGCTTAGTGGTCACGACCCCGGACGGTGAATGTCACTATTCCTTTACCTTACCTCAGGAAACCCGGCTCCCTGCCGCCATAGGCCCTATAGAATGTCACTTCCCTTCAGTAAAGGAGCCGATAAATGACCGGTAATGCTTTCATCCTGCGGCTGGCAGGACTCTTATTACTCTGTTTTTCTCATCTCTGTCTGGCCGACTGTACGGCCAGTTCGGCGAGCGGGAGCTTCGGCTCGCTCAGTTCATTCACCCTGGCCAGTACCGCTGAAACCGTGGAGACCGGTTCCGGCTTTACCTGTACCGGCGGGCTATTAACGTTATTAAGTACGGATACGATCACCGCGACGATTGCCTCCTCGGCAGGAGAAAATGGCAGCACACCACAGATGACCAGCGCATCGGGCAGTGCTATTCCTTATACAATATGCGCTAGTTCCGGTTGCGGCACGACCTATACCATAGGTCAGACTATCACCTGGAACTCTACCTCACTACTCGGGCTGCTGGGGCTGTTTGATGCCAGTGACGGTTCTTTACCTCTGTATATCCACACTACCGCCGGCCTGAATGTACCGGCCGGAACCTATACCGATACCATCACCATCGACTGGCATTACAATATCTGTTTTATCGGCCTGCTGGGGATCTGCGCGTATACCACGGGAGATACGACTTCAGCCGTCACCTTAACCGCGATAGTGACTAATGATTGCACTATTGAAGAGGCGCCGGATGTCAGCTTCGGCAGTGCGGCATTACCGGCAGACTTCTCCCCGGTGGCCAGTGCACTGACTATCCTGTGCACAAAAAATGCCGCCTATACCGTCAACCTGAGCAGCAGTAATCCGGTCAGCGGGGACTGGCGACAGATGTCATCGGCGATTGACGGGTCGACACACTATTTGCTTTACCAGCTTTATCAGGCGGATGGCACCGCCTGGACACCCGAAAATGACCAGAGTGAAACAGGCACCGGCGAGGATCAGACCGTCAATTATACCGCAAAGGTGGACAGCTCTCAGACCAATCAGCCTGCCGGCAGTTATACAGACACCGTGACCGTGACTGTCACCTATTAACACCAGTCCCCCGGAGGAGGAAAATATCAGGCAGGTACTCTACTCAATCTGCTGTATTTCACCCCCGGGGGTGATCCGCCAGCGGTGCTGACAAAAAGATAACAGCGGATTGTCCTGCCGGCTGTCACTGTAGCCGCTGAATAGCACTAACGGATGCCCGATCCGCTTTTCCAGCTGGGTTACTTTTTCATGCCCCAGACAACGCAGTGTCAGTACCCTTCCGCCAAAACGCCTCTCCATACGGGTCGCAATCAGATTCACCGCTGGCAGGAAATCACTCTGCTGATAGACCTGTTCGACCAGCGATTGCGGAGAACCGGTAATCAGCCAGACACTGGTATCACTGGCTTTCAGATACTCATTAAGACGCTGCATCACCCGGGGGAATGGCGTCACACGCTGACGGAACCAGCGGCAGAAATCAGCATCCTGCTGCCGCAACGCTGCCTCACTCCGTCCGGCTGTTATTGACCAAAGTAACAGACTTATCGGCCAGCGTGCAGCCCTGCCACAAAGCAGCAACCCGGAAATAATCACCGGAAGTAACGGAACCACCAGCAACATATTTTGCGGCTGCCTGGCCAGCGAAAAACGGAGATAGCAACCAAATAAGTCCTGTTTATGCAGAGTGCCATCAAGATCAAAGAAAATGACCCGTTTATCTTGTTTCTTCATCAGTAGATTCCCTTAGCCGGTATCCGGTGACGGACGGTATCGTCACTGAGAAGCATAATGTAAGCCACATGCCGGAGGCAGAAAAGCGCTTTATCCGTTTGCCCTGCCCCGGAAGGGGGAAGTTGTCAGGCGAATTCCCCCCTGCGATCAATCACCGCAACCGGCCTCTTTTAAGCATAGGGATGCCTTCCCGGGTAATGCTACCAACTTATTGATTTAGTCTATGCTGGTGTTTTTGAGGTGCTTTTATGGCTTCCATTCCCGTGCGTTGTCCCGCCAGTGCCGGGACTGAAGGCGTAGTTCGTAACGGTAAAAGTACTGCAGGTCATCAGCGTTATCTCTGCAAGCCGTGTCGTAAGACATGGCAACTCACTTTCACCTATACAACCCCCCAGCCCGGTAACCACCAGAAACTCATTGATATGGCTATGAATGGCGTAGGATGCCGGGTATTTTTACGACTTGCTATAGCTTTTTTTCACTTTATTATCGGCATCAGTTATAAACTCGAACCGATACTTTTCACCGTTTAGGACATAAATTAATTCATAATTCGTACTATTTTTAAGAATCAAGGGAATGCAGGTATCATGATATTTTTTCGCGATATTATCTTCTGTTAAAATAGGTAGCGCATAACTATTTTCAGACGAACTTAAAGAATAATATTCCAGAATCTCACCGGGGGCCGATGCTATACAAACCCGGTTTTCATTTACGGTTGCGCTGCCCTTTTTATGAAATGCAAGTCTGTCGCCAGCGCAACCCGCCAGCAAAAAAAGGGAAAAGAATAACAAAAAATTTTTTATCATTGAGGAAATCCTTTTAAAACCCCTTGATATTTCGCAGCCAAATATTTCACAGATTGAGACGAATCATAATCTTTATAATTTATCATTCTTTTGTTCTTTACGAAGCCAAATTTCATTAGCAACCAATCATCGGACACTATTGAAGCCTGCTGCTCCATCGAATAACCAGATAAACTTTTCTCATCAAGGCTATATTTATAATTCGCAGCCCATGAAATCAAACCACGCATTCTGACGTGCATGCCACGCTGATATTGCCTGACGTGCATCATTTCATGTATAAACAGATGCTGGTAATCAACCGAAGCTATAGAGTAATCATCACGATAAACGTTGGTTTCAAACCATATCTCACCATTCGGTGTCATCGCGGTATTATTTCCCTGCATACCAAATGCCAGATAGCTACCGTGATGAACCCATACCCGATTGTATTGGATGCTGTGACGGTATAGCTCAGTTGCCAGACGAATTTCACCCGAAGTTAATAATCGCAAACCACCTCTTTTAAGCATAGGGACTCCTTCCCACATAACATCCATCTATTTCAGGTTAACTCTATAACATGAGGCAATTTTATGTCCAAGATATTATGGCTTGATCTCGAGACTTTCAGCGAAGTGCCCATAAAAAATGGAAATCATGCTTACGCCGAAAACGTGGAGGTTATGCTGTTTGCCCGGGCTGTCGATACCGCGCCGGTACATTTATGGGACGTGACCTGTGTAAGTAGACCTGTTTTAGTTCCAGACACTTTTTGAGGTTTCCGGTTTTCTGATTCCCTCCCAATATCCGTACCAGGCTAAATCAGAGATCTGGGCCTTTTTGATGACTTCGTGCAAATTC